>WNFV01000584.1_pt1 | contig 48960 bp, 45 predicted proteins | sample 5400101 | NCBI WGS metagenome assembly WNFV01 (sample SAMN13153361, study PRJNA577476) | soil metagenome | isolation source: 115 cm soil or saprolite under grassland replicate 1 | place: USA:California | collected 2016-06-15
AACCTCGGTGTTCTCGGTACCGCAGTTCCCGCAGACGGGCACGAGACGAAGTGTAGGTCTCAGCCCCGACCGATCCCAGCCCGAGCGTCGGTGCCGATTCTCAGTGAGGGGATTGCGGCCGCACGGTTCGCCGCTATCGGTGCTTGCGTCGCCAGATCGGCTCGAGGACCCATTCCGAGGGGCCGATGGAGAGGTGGGATCGACCGACTAGGTTCTCGTCCGGTACGTCGGGGGAGCGCCCTCCGGGTTCTCGGGTGTCCTGTTGATCACAAGGCGCGGAGTGACCGGCGGTTCGCCGGAGCGGCGGGGTCCCGACCACGCAGCCGGAACGGCATCGATCAAGTAGGCCAAGCGGTACGCGATCGGCTCGTAGTTCACCCGCCACCCCTGGAAATGAGGCCAGGCCTCGTCCGGGGTGCGCATCATCGGGAAGTCGACGGACTGCAGCCGCGAGATGCCCTGGTCGAACTCCTCCCGGGTGAGCTGTATGCCGGCGTCCGGCATAGGGTCTTCGTCGTACGGGATGCCCACGGTGCTCGCCAGCTGGCGCAGGCACCGGAACCCCATGGCCAGGCAGAGCCGGGCCTGGACGGGGAGGTCGTCCGGAGCCACCGCCGACCACAGCGCCGCCGAGTCCATCACAGAGAGCAGTGCCAGCAGCCACGATGCCTTCGGATGCGGCGAGCGAAAACGCAACAGGATCGGATAGCTCGAGTGGCTCTCGGCCACGTCGGCTGCCCATCGCTCCCATTGCCGGTAGAACTCGGGGAGCTCCTCGATAGTGATGGTGTAGCGGCTGCGGGCCAGCAGCTCCGGGCCCCACGCGGGCAGCCCAGCCCGGACCGCGATCAGCGTGACCTCCGTCTCGCGCCGGTTGAAGGCGCTGTAGAGGGCGGGCAGGTAGGCGATCTGCAGGGCGACCACAATCAGCCCCGTAGCACCGGCCACGAAATCGATCACGGTCGGACCTCCACCTCGGGTCGAGGCGAAGCCGAGGGTGAACAACGAGGAGCCCGATTCGCGAAACGCCGCCGCCAGGTTCCCCGTCGCCGGCCAAAGCACCAGGCCATAGGCCACCAGGTACGAGGCCAGCCAGGAGATCAGCGTCACCGCCAGGACCAGCGGGGCCTGGAAGGCCAGGATCCGGTAGCGCTGCCCGTAGTGGGGCAGCGAGTGACCGGCCATCCGGAAGGCCGCGTCGATGAGTTTGTCGACCGTCCTGAACAGGCGGGCCACTCGCCCGCCGGGCGTGACCAGCGTCTGCAGAACACTCGCCGACGTCGCCAGGGCGATCAGTCCCCCCAGCAGCGCCCCGAGCACTCGCAAGGCCTCCACGACCCCTCCCTTAACCGGCGACAGATCCCGGTGGGGTCAGCGCGGGGCCAGCTGCCCGCTCAGGCTGAACGGCGCCGCCTCGAGCTGTTTGTGGACAGAGGCTGCTTCTTGATGCGACCGACGACTTCCACTCGAACGGGAACGCCATCGATCTCCGCTGGGAGCGACCCGTCTCTCGGGACCTTCACCAGGTTCACCTTCACGGCATAGCCTTTGGCTTCCCGGGCGATCCCGATGCCGTTCACCAGCTTCGAATCGCCAAGAAGCTCCGCCGCCTTCGCCCTGGCAGCTCTTGCCTTGGAGATGCTCGCCGCCTTCATCGACGTCAAGTTAGCAGGTCTACTCTGAGTTCTCGCAGGACCGGCTCCAATGGATTCGCGTACGTCACGCCCATGCCCGCAGGTCCCCCAGCGTCGCTTCCCGCGAAAAGCAAGGCATAGGGGCGGCGATCGCCGCTCGTGTAGATGAGGGACCCGCTGTCTCCGCCCGCACTGAAGGGCTGCCGCGTGCCGGCGATCTCGATCTGATCGTCGAATCGAAGATTGCCGATGTCGTACTCCACGACGACACCGTCGACTTCGAACGCTGCCACCCTCCCGCTCGTGTGACCAGTGGTTCGCCCGACCTTTTCAACCCGAGAGGCATCCTCAGGCGCCGCTACGTCGGTGGACAAGTGCCGCCTGGCACGGGGGAGCCGAGGGTCGTACTCGACATCCTGGTTCAGCGAGGCGATCGCGCAATCCATCGCGTTGGCGGACCCGGACACGAGCCTGACGAACTTCTGGAGGGCGCCAACCACGTCTCTGGGGCGGCGCCCCTTGTCGTACGTGCCGGGCTGGAGGATCTCGTCCCCACGACGCCCCTGGTTCTCATCGGCCAGGACGTGGTTGTTCGACAGGATGAAGACTGACTGTCCGCGGGACACGAACGACCCGATGGTGCCAGCGGTTATTCGGAAGTGACCGACCGAGATGCCGGGTCGAAGCGGCCGGTGCCGGTCCTCGTTCCACGCGTCGCGCTTGGTCACCCTCCCGATGAACCGCACGTCGGCCTCTCCCCGTGCTGCGGATATGAGCTGGGCGACATGGTCGCTTCGCGCCAGCCTCTGGTGCTGGACTCGCACTGCGAGCCTGTAGTCACCCTCGACGGCGCCGGGAGCGACACCGAGGGCGATGCCCGGTTGTACGCGTTCGACGTCCTTCGTCCGACCAGCTGGAATACCCAGCGGGGCGGCCTTCCGGGCCGGGAGCGCCAGCGTCATGGGGTGTGTCTCCGATAACGAAGCCTTCAGATTGCGGACGGAATCGAGATTCATCGATGCCACCTTCTCCCCAACCCCTGCTTGGTAGACTGCTGCCCATGGCTGAATACCATGAAGTGTTCCACGAGCGTCTGTACTTGAGGGAACCTCGTACCGAGCGACTGCGGAAGAGCGCGGCCGGCCGCCTTCGCCACCTCCTGAACACCGGGTGGAAAGAGACGGAGCGGTGGCATGCGGACGACTACATCACGGTCCGCATGGAGCGAAGCGGCGTCGCCCCCCGCATGACGGAGATGCCGAAGATCGTCCCGTCTCAGCCGGGCCCGCCCCGCCGTGGTCCCGGACAAGGGCCACCTTCCGGACAGCGCAGATAGAGACGGGGCCGAGCCGCTGCAGGCGGCGGGTCCACCCTTTAGCCGATCACCCGGACGCCGTCTTTGTAGACCGCCCGGATACGGTCCGGCAGCTTCTCGAAGTCGAATGGGTCGCCATCCAGGACCACCACGTCGGCTCGCTTGCCCGGCGCCAGCGTGCCCAGCTCGTCCTGCAAGCCCATCAGCTCGGCCGCGCTCGACGTGGCCGCCACCAGCGCCTGCGATGGCGTGTATCCCTTCTCCGCCATCAGCACCAGCTCCCGGAGGTTCGTCCCGTGCGGGGCAACGGGGCAGTCCGTGCCCATGGCGACCTTGACCCCCGCCTCCGCGGCGCGCCGGAAGGACTCGAGCTCGGGTCGGCCGAGGGTCCGCAGCTTCTCCCGGACCGGCTCTGGGATCTTCGGGTCCGCCGCCATCTCTTCGGTGGTATCTCCCGCGGTGAGGGTGGGAACGAGCCAGGTCCCGTGCTCGAGCATCAGCTCGATCCCCTCGTCGTCCAGGAACGTGCCGTGGTCGATCGATCGGACGCCGGCCCGGACCGCACGCTTGATCCCCTCCGCCCCGTGGGCGTGTGACATCACCCACCGGCCGAGGTCGCCGGCCGTCTCCACGATCGCCTCCACCTCGGACTGCGTGAAATGGGGGAGCTTCGGATCGTCGAACGGTGAGAGGAAGCCCCCGCTCGAGGCGATCTTGATGACGTCCGCACCCGCCCGGACCATCTCGCGGACCTTCGCCCGAACGCCCTCGCCGCCATCGCACACGCCGCTGGGCATGCCGGGATAGGTCACGCCCCACTGGCTCACCGCGCCGCTGGGCAGCCAGGCATCGCTGTGCCCCCCGGTCATGCTGATCATGTTCACCGAGATCTGCATCCGCGGCCCGACGAGCATGCCGTCGTCCACCGCTTGTCGCAGCCCGGCGTCGGCCCCGCTCGCGTCTCGAACCGTGGTGATGCCGAGCGAGAGGATCCACTGCAGCGTCTCGGCGATTCGGTAGAACGGATATGAGAACGGGCGATGCATCACGGCCACCTCGTCGAGGTCCTCGTAGCGCATGGCCACGTGGATGTGGCAATCGAAGAGCCCTGGGAGGAGTACCTGCCCGGACACGTCGACGCTCTCGTCGCCATCGAGGCCCGGCCCGACCTCGACGATCCGTCCGTCCTCGATGACGACGTCGGCCTCGGCCACCGACGCCCCGGTCCCGTCGAATACCGTTCCGCCCGTGAACACCGTCCGCATGGTCTCCTCCGATCCGGCGCTGCCGCTCAGGTCCTGATTAGCCTACCCTGGCGGCCTGGTCGCCCGGACCACGCAGAACTCGTTCCCCTCGGGATCGGCGAGCGTCACGAACGGATCTTCCGGGTTGCTCGATCGCCACAGGAACCTGGCTCCGAGCGCCTGGATCTGGGCGGCCGTTGCCTCCTCGTCCTCGGCCTCGAAGTCGAGGTGCACGCGGTTCTTGACCACCTTCCCTTCCGGCACGCGCTGGAACGCGATCCTGGGCGCATGCCCGGCTGGATCTCTCAGGGCCACCCAGTCGGCGTCCTTCCACTCGGGGTCGTCCCAGGGCGGCTCCCCTTCCCGAGGCTTGAACCCGGTGACCGCGCTCCAGAATGCCGCGAGTCGCGCCACCTCGGCGCAATCGATTACCACGTTCGCCATGCGAACCTGTGGCCACATCGCCTCTTCCTCCGACATCAAGCCTCCTCCTCGTGGGTCCAGCGATCAGCTGGGGGATAGCGACTGTTCGAGCTCTCGGCGAAGGCGCTCCGCATCCACGCCGACGTAGAGGATCACGGGCGTACCCGGGCTGACTGCTTCCTCCGGTGGGGGCTGGGTGCGGACGACGACGCCGGGTATCCCGGCCACGGGCACCAGCTCGTCAACGCGGAGCCCGACGCTGAGGAGGTTCCTTCTCGCTGTCGATGCCGAGAGGCCTACCAGATCGGGGACTTCGATCCCCGCCGTGGCAGAACTACGAGTCCTCGGGGGGCGAAGCTGGTGAGGCGCCCGGTGACATTGCCAGGCCGGGGGAAACATGCAGATCCCTCAGGACGTGCGAGTCATCGGCTGGTATCGATTCGGGCCCTCCCCAGGCCAGCTCGGCTTGGCCATCCTGGTCGGCCATGTGGACTCGCGAGCCCAGGGCCCGGGGCCTTCTTTCGATTGGCGCATCTCAGGGTCGGGGCCTCGATCATCGTCCGAAGCCAGGATGGGAACAGTCTCCGCTTCGGGCTCGTGGCCCGGCGCTCCTATCCAAAAGGAGGGTTGCCTGCGTGGATCTTCGATCGGACAGGCCCGCCGACACTGGCATTGGTGACGTGCGGAGGATCCTTCGATCGGAGGCTCAGGCGCTACGCGGACAACATCGTGATCTTCGCCGTTCCAGTGTGACGACCCGGAAAGTGAGACTGGGCGAGAGCGCAGGACCTAGGTCTCATCCGGCTCTTCGGGTCCGATGAACAGGTCGACCACTCGCCTCACCTCGGCGAGCCCGCGCTCGAACTCTATAGCGATTGCATCGGCTTCCTCAGCTTGCTTCAAGACCTCAGCTCGCTCTTCCCGGCTCCGCTCGAGCTCTCTGACCAGGTTCTCCTCCGCAGCCCTGCCCTGCTCGAGGGCAGCAACCAGTTCCTCGCGTTCGGTCTTCAGCTGTTCGAGTTCTTTGATCCGCTGCTCCCGCTCCGCGCGGATGCTGTCGAGCTGCTGCACGAACGCCTCGCGTTCTGCGCGGGCACGCTCGATCTCCCGGCCGACTTCCTCGATGCGCTCCTGGCGCTCGTCGGCGATGGCCTGGGCCAGATCGGCCCGCCTTTCCACGAGCTCCCGCTCGTTCTGGAAGAGCTCGAGTTGTCGACGAAGCATCTCGTTGTCCGACTGGAGATCGAGTTGCGCCACTTGTCCCTCTCCTTCCGCTCTCTGGCGCTCGATAGCGGCTCGGAGGCCCTCCATGACATCAGCCAGAAGCAGTTCCTTGCGCCCGCCGTTCGCAGTCGGGGTGACTCTGGTGGCGACCTTCCCTGTGACATCCCAGTACTGGAGAATGGCCTGGCTCAGTCCAGTGGCATCTGCGGCTTCCTCCAACGTCATCCACACCTCGACCCCGGGTTCGTCGGGGGAGCCCGGTTCCTCCACACCCGTTACGAAGCCCTGGTGCTGATCGTGCTGCCGCTTGGCGTTCTTCCTTTCTCGCCGATTCGCCATCGGTCCCTCCTCCGTCGAAGGAGAATAGCGCCCCGGCTGGAATGCCCCGGACGGGACCGACTCGTTCGAGTTGCAGCCAGGCGGAGCTAATCTAGTCGAACTACCGTATTTCTAGCCAGTTCGGGCCACCGTTGGCCGACCCGCCGACGACCCTCGGGCTGACGGAATCCACCCCAGACGCTCACTCCGTATAGCGGACCGCTTCAGCTGGAGGAAGGCGCGAGGCTCGCCAGGCCGGGCCCAGCGTCACCAGCAGCACCGCCGCATAGATCAGCCCGAGTACGCCCCCGATGCTGGCGAAGTCGATGCCGAAGCCTGGCTGGCTGTCCTGTTGGCGGTAGAAGACGTACCCCATGGTCACTCCCACCGCCAGGCCGACCACAGCCCCGATGGTCGCCGTCACCGTCGCCTCGGCCATCAGCCCGCTGAGCACCTGCAGCTTCTTGTATCCGAGCGCTCGGAGCACCCCGATCACGTGCCGGCGTTCCACCACGATGCGCAGTGCCACGATCCCCAGCGACAGGATCCCGACGATCAGTCCCATGCGCATGAGCACGTCGATGGTGGAGAAGAACGCCCTGTTGGCCCGGTCCGCCTTGTCGAGCAGCTTCTGCACGGAGTCCGCGTCCACGCCTTGGCCGAACAGCCCGCTTTCGATCTTCCTGGCCACCGCTGTCGCGTCGACCCCGTCGTTCACGTCGATCAGCATCGACACACCCAGCGGTGCCGTCTTGAACTGGGCGAAGGCCCGCTCGGTGCCGAACATCCCGTCCAGCAGGCCGAACGCCTGCGAACCGGCGATGCGGTAATTGACCGGTCCGTCGGGGCCTCGGAGGGTGAACCGCTGGCCGGGTGTACCGAAGTTGGTCACCACCAGGCGTGGGTCCCGCGCGACCGCCTCCCACACGGCCCTGTCCGAGCCGTACTTGTCGTCGCGCTGGTCCAGCCGAACCGGCGGGTCGCCGGCGACTTTGGCGCCCACGACGAAAAGAGGAACGAACGTCCGCTCGCTGTCGGAGAACGCGTCGTCTCCGTCCGTCGGGCCGATGTAACCGAGCGTCGGAAGCAACAGCGATCGAGCCACCTCCGACCGCACCCCCGAAGGCAGACTGATGGAGGCCGAGCCCGTCGACAGCACGCGTACGTCGTAGCCGTTGCCGAACCGCTCGTAGCTCGGACGGAAGATGACGAAGAACACCGCGAACAGGGACAGCATCCCCACGATCACGGCGAACACGCCCGTGGTCAGTCCGGTACGAGTCGGCCGCCTGGCCAGGTAGGCGAGGGGCGGCCGCAGCATCGCCCGTAGCCCGGAGAAGGCCTTCCCCAGCAGCCCGACGACCGTCTCGGCGACGTGGAGGTTGGCCGAGGCCAGGATGGTCAGTCCGAAGACCGCCGTCAACATGGCGATGACGAAGACGAGGAAGAACAACTGGGCGTCCGTGTTGGGGTCCTGGCCTGCGATCATCCCGAAAGACAGCCCGGCCAGCGCCAGTCCCAAGAGGGTGCTGTGCGTCCGCGGCGACAGCCTCGGCTTGACCACGGAGGCCACCACCAGGGTCAGCGCGATCCCCCCGACCAGCTTGGTGAACGCCGACGGCATCACGATCCCGGCCACCCCCGCCAGACCGAAGACGGCCAGTCGGATCCGGCGAGGCCAGGGCCGCTGGCTCTTCTCCGCGGGCGGCTCGGGCAGGTTGCGGATGGCGGCGGTGATGGTCATGCGCGACGTCCGTCGCGCGGCGAAGAACACCACCAGCAGGGTCAGGAACGTGCCGATGGCGAACCCGGCCACCACGGTCGGTGCCTTCAGCGAGTAATGGAACTCGAAGTCGAAGTCTTCGCCGGCGAACTCGGCGAATGCCCGGCCGAACCGTGCGGCGATGAACCTTCCCGCCCCCACCCCGACCACGACCCCCACCAGCCCGGCGGCCAGGCTGTACCACGCGCCTTCGATGACCGCCAGGCCGACCAGGCCCCGTCGCCTGAGACCCAGGGCCCGAAGGACGCCCATCCGCGAGCGGCGCTCCTCGGCCAGCATGCCGATGAGGTTCACGACCAGGGCAGCGCCCGCTGCCACCACCAGCGCGCTCATGCCGATCAACAGAGCCCGGATGAAGACCGTGTTGGCGGTCGCCGCCTCGGCTTCCCGAGCCTTCGCTTCGGTGAGGGTGAGCGGCAGGCCCGCATCCAGAGACTTCACCGCTCGACGAAGGACCGGCGCGGCCGCTTCGGCTGCGGGCCCGCTGTCGCTGATGCCGCCGGGAGCCGAGATCCGTATGACGTTGATCTGATCGGTGCCGAGGAGCCGCTGGGCCGTCTGCAGGGGCACGAAGACCACCGAGCTCAGCGTGTAGCCGCCGGGCCCCTCCAGCTTCGCGATCCCGGCCGCGCGCAGCTCCACCGGCCCTTGCCCCGACCCTCCGCTGGGACCGGTCGCGCCCTGGCCCTCCAGGCCGAAGGCAAGCCGATCACCGGCCGTCGCGTTCAGCTTGTCGGCCAGGACCCTGGACAGGAGCACCTGGCCGGGGAGCAGGTCGGTTCCATATGTCCGCCGGCCCGACAGCAGCGTGTAGGCACCGAACGGCTTCTGGGCCGCCGGATCGAACCCGACCAGGGTGACGCCCGACGTGCCCTGGCGTTTGGTCAGATCCGACGTCGAGCCATAGGCCTCGATCCCGGCCGCCACCCCGTCGGTCACTCGCCGCACCTCGGGCTTCGATGCGAGCTCGGCGGCCGCGTCCTTGGAGAAGAACCGGTTCGACGCTCCCACCGTGAGGTCGACGTAGCCCCAGTTGCGGTAGGCGAAGGCGTCCACCGAGGAATCGCCCACCGAGTCGGCAGACACCAGGGCCGCGGTGATCGTGGCCGTTCCGATCATCAGCCCGGCCACCACCAGCAGGGCCTGGCCGCGGCGCCGGATGGCCTCGCGGTAGGCCAGCCGACCGAGCAGCTTGTGGCGGAAGGCGAACACGGCCACCGCCCCGTAGGCGACGGCGAAGAGGAGCAGGACGAGGCCGAGGATAGGGCTCATCGGTCCAATGTCTCGGCGCCGACCACTTCGCCGTTGCCCAGCGCCCCACCCTCGATCCGCCCGTCGCGCATGCTCACGATGCGGTGGGCGGATGCGGCCACCTCGCGGTTGTGGGTCACCATCACGATGGTCTGGCCGTCCCGATTGAGCTTCAGGAACAGGTCCATCACCGCAGCCGTCGACTCGGAGTCCAGGTTCCCGGTCGGCTCGTCGGCCCACACCACAGCGGGACGGTGGACCAGCGCGCGAGCGACGGCGACTCGCTGCTGCTCGCCGCCCGAGAGCTGGTCCGGACGGTGCTGCGCCCGATCCGCCAACCCGACCAGCTCGAGGGTCTCCAGCGCCCGTGCCCGAGCCTCTTTGGCCGGGGACTCGAGCAGCAGCATAGGGATCTCCACGTTTTCCACGGCAGTCAGCACGGGGAGCAGATTGAAGGCCTGAAACACGAACCCCATGCTCCGGGCGCGGTGCTCCGTCCGTTCGTTGTCGGACAGCCTGGCCAGGTCTTTGCCGTCCACCAGGATCATGCCCTCGTCGATCCGTTCCAGGCCGGAGAGGCAGTTCAGCAGTGTGGTCTTCCCGGATCCCGACGGCCCCACGATGGCCACCAGCTCCCCCCGCGTCACATCCAGGTCGATGCGTTTCAAGGCTTCGACGTCGGTCCCCGCGTGGTAGATCTTCGTGACGCCGCGGCCTTCGATGATCCGATCCATTCCCCCTCGCCTCCTGTGGCCAATACGTCGGCGCGGCAGAGCGCGCACCCTCCAAGACCGTACCAAAGGCCCGCCCACCGTCCACCGTGCTCGCCTGTGGATCGGGGGTAGGGGCTGCACCCGGAGGGTGCGTTCGGCAGGCTCTTTCCTCAGGGCATAGGCTGGGTTTGAAGCCTTGTTGGACTCATCGAGTCTTTCCGGGGCAACGACGGCAGCTGGCACCTGTCCTTCCATCACCTCGCCGAGCTTCCATCCGCGCCCGACCTCCAGCCGGCGGCGGGCGTGGCCGCCGCGGAGTGGTTCCCGCTGGACGAGCTCCCTCCGCGTTCGGACGTGGCCCATCACGGGTGAGCGCTGAGCGTCCTCAAGAAGTTGGTGCGAACGGCCGACCGCTAGCCCCAGCGTGAACTCCACTCGCCGGATCCCGCCCGCTGCCGTGACTCTCGTGGTGGCGGCGGCCGTGGTGGTCCTGGTCCTGGTGATCTGGCAACTGGTCCCGGGTGGGGCGAGCCAGGGCCCTCGCTCCGAGGAGCCGGGCAGCCCGGTCACCCGGCTCGCCGACGACTTCTCTTCCCGTTCGTGGTGGGCGACCTCTTCTGGCGGCACGGCCGAGCTCCGCTACGCCAAAGGGGGCTACCGTCTGCGCCTGGACCAGCCAGGGGACGATGGCCTGAGCATGGTCGTCCTCCGTGGTCGGGGATGGCTCTCCGTCGCCGCGACCGTGACGGTGCAGGAGCGAGCCCCCATCGGGGGGCTGGTCGGGGTGGGGTGCGCCGCGGGGACGGACGGCGCCTACGTCGGCGCCGTGGACCCGGCCACGTCCGGCTTCGTCATCCTGCGGGTCATCGGTTCTGCGATGAGCCTCCTTCGGTACGGAGCGAACGCCGACGGGATGATCCGCCGGGTCCCCGAGGAGAACGAGCTCCAGCTCCAGTGCAGTCACCGGGCCGGTCGGCAGCCCGGCACGTCGATACGGCTGTTCGCCAACGGCCGCTTCCTCGCCGCGTACCAGGACCCCTTCGGCTTGGGGCCATTCAACGGTGTGGCGTTGGGGGGTGTCTCGCTTCGCGGGCCTCTGGACGCCCTGTTCAAGCGAGCCGCCATGCAGACGATCCCTTCCGGTCCAGGCTCACCGGTCGCGATGGAGTGCGACCGCCTGGCCGCGGCATCCTCTCTGGAGGATGACTACGCGTGGCTGGTCGACAGCGGGGGGACCAGGCTGAACAGCCGGGACTTCGCCTCCCGTCAGGTCCTGCGGATCGCTGGCGAGCTCGGTCAGGTCTCCGCCGGTCTGGACGCCGACGCTGGCGGGTCCGGAGCTGAGGGGAAGGGCCGCCGATCCCTCCGGAATCTGGCGGATCGACTGCGCGCGCAGGGTGATGCCCTGGAATCGCTGACCGGTGCCATCAGCCAGGGAGCTGTCGACACGACGGTGGCGTCCAGAGCGCTGTCGTGTCCGAGGCCGAGGGCCGTCACGCCGCCGGGCCGTGGGTCCGGCCGGCCAACACGAGTGCCTCGAGGAGCCCACGCGACCCATCGGGTCGCCACCGCCCGAGAGCTCGACGAACGGCTGATGCGAGATCTTCCCGCCCCCGTGTTCGTGCCCGACGCCCAGACCCTCCCTGCCAGGCCAGGCCTCCACGTGGACGTCGAACTGAGCTATCGCTCCTTTCGCGTGTTCGGGAACAGCATCGCGGGGCTGAACCGTAGCCTGCGCGTCCACGCGATCCACGTGGAAGGCGAACTGGCCGCCGGGGTGACGGACTCCAGGTTCGAGTGGACCTACCAGCCGGTCGATGGGGCGAGGGGCTGCGCCCTGATGCCCGGGGTGGCCCTGGGCCTCGTCATCACGCTTCCCGACTGGAGGCCTCCTGCCGGCGCCGACAGGTATCTGCGCAACCAGTGGAACCAGTTCATGTGGGACCTGGACGATCACGAGCGTCACCACTCGAGGTTGTGGATCAGGGCCGCGAACAGGATGATCTCGGCCATCGACGACGACCCTCCGGACCCGAGTTGCGCCAGGGCAGTGGCGGTGGCCAAGGCCCGGATCGCCCGGGTGTTCAGCGCGTTCGAGCGGCTGCAGCGTGCCTTCGATCGGGACGTGGCCGCGGGGAGGGTTCCCGGGCCATCACTTCCGTGAGGAGTCCGGCTCCAGACTGGCGGCGACGGCGTCGGCCTCGCTCCGCAGGATCAGCCTGATCGGCCGGTCGCGCCTGAGATAGTTCCACGCCCAGGAGGCCAGGACGACCGCCCGGTTGCGGAACCCGATCAGGTAGTAGATGTGGACCAGGAGCCAGGCCAGCCAGCCGATCGTGCCCTTCAGCTTCAGGCCGTGGACGTCGGCCACCGCCGCGCGGCGTCCGATGGTGGCCATGGTCCCCTTGTCCACGTAGCGAAATGGCTTCCTCCGATCGGCCATGCCGGTTGCTCTGGCCACGATCGACCTGGCCACGTACCGGCCGGCCTGCATCGCGGGGGGCGAGAGCATGGGCAGCTCTCCGCCGTCGTCCTGGACGGAGGCCGCGTCGCCCACCACGAAGACTTCGGGGTGCTCGGGCAGTCGCAGCTCCCCGTCCACGCGGAGCCTGCCGGCTCGGCTTCGCTCCGGTTCCGACTGGTCCAGGGGGTCAGTCGGGCGCACGCCGGCCGACCAGACGATCGTTCGCGTGGCGATCTCGTGTCCTCCGGAGAGGAGGACCGACTCATTTGTGGCCTTCTGCACGAAGGTGGAGGCACGAACCTCGATGCCGAGATGTCGAAGGATCCGCGCGGCGTATGCGCCGAGCTTGGGATGGAAGGCTCCGAGCAGGCGGTCCTGGCCCTCTACCAGCATGATCCTGGCGAGGCGCCGATCCAGCTCCGGAAAGTCGCGTCCGAGGACCAGGCGAAGCAGCTCGGCCAGTGCCCCGGCGTATTCCACCCCTGTGGGCCCGCCGCCCGCGATGACGAAGGTGAGCCAGGCCCGCCGCTCATCAAGGGAGTCCGTCCTCGCGGCCAGCTCGAGGCATGAGAGGACGTGATTGCGCAGGCGCATCGCCTCGGCCAGAGTCTTCATGCCCAGTGTGTGCTCGGCGAGCTCCTCGTTGGCGAAGTAGTTGTTCTCGCTGCCGGTGGCCAGCACGAGGCTGTCGTACGGGAGTTCTTCGTCGTCCTCGGTTCGCACGATCCTCCGGTCGAGGTCCACGCCGACCACGCGGGCCTGGCGGAACCGGACGTTCGTCGAGCGTCGAAAGATCGATCGGTGGGGATAGGCGATGTCGGACGGGTTCAGCAGTGACGTCGCCACCTGGTACAGGAGCGGGGTGAAGAGGTGGTAGTTGTGCCGGTCCAGCAGCAGGACGTCGACGGGCGTCTTGTCGAGCGCCCGGGCGCACGCCAAGCCACCGAACCCTCCACCCACTACGATGACCCGGTGACCGTTCGGCATGACCTCCTGTCCTTTGTCTTCCCTGTCTCCCCGTTCCCATGAAGTCGGGCCTCACATTACCCAATGTGCCACTCCCGGCTTGAGGGAACAGACGCATTGTCGCCTTCAGGCCTCGTGCCGTACCGTTCGGCGATGGGCCACACGCAGCCACCGCTCCCCGATCCCGCCGACGATCCTCGAAGCCGGCCGATCCCCCGGGTGGGCAGGGTCAGCGAGTTCGTGGGGGGCCGCCTGCTCACGGTCTGGCTGGTCGCGGGCGTGCTGGGGCTGGGGCTGGTCGTCTTCGCCGGGATCAAGTTGTGGCTGGTGGTCACCAGGGGCACCCTGGGCCGAGACGTGGTCTCGCTGGTGATCGCGGGCGGCCTCGCGTTCGCCCTGCTGTCGATCAGCGGTTCGGCCAGGAGGAACGGCCTCAAATACCTCCGGGGTGACAGGACCGTCGCCGGCGACTTTGCGCGGTTCGTGGCCAGGCGGGTGGAGCGGCGCCGCCGGGCTCGCGGGAGCTGAGGCCCACTCTTCCCGATGAGCCCGATCCTTCGGATCGTCCTCATCGTCAGGGGGTCCGCAGCTGCCTCGCTTCGCTCGTTGCCGCTACCCCCCTGGACCCCCTCATCTCCTCGGAAGCGCTCCGCCAGCGGCGGATCGCTTCGCGAGCCAGGGGGTCCGCAGCTGCCTCGCTTCGCTCGTTGCCGCTACCCCCCTGGACCCCCGTTGTCCGCGATGAACTTCAGGATTCGAGTCCAGGCGTCCTCGCATTCCTCGCGGTATTTGGCGAAGGTGCGGTCGAAGAACGAATGGGGGGCGCCCTCGTAGATCATGATCTCGTTCTTCACGTCGGCGTCGTCGAGCGCCCGCCGGAACGCGTCCACATGAGCGCGGCTGATGTTCTGGTCGGCTCCCCCGAAGAGGCCGAGCACCGGGCACGCGTAGTCCCCGGCCAGGTCCGTGGGAGCGTTCGAGTCGCCGTCGTCGTTGCGGGCCACGCGTCCGTAGAACCCGATCACCCCCGCCAGGCCATGGCCTCGGGCGGCCTGGTTGAACGAGTTGCGCCCGCCGAAGCAGAACCCCACGGTGAACACCGAGGTCGCCCCGCCGCCCTCAGGCGAGCGGACATGAGCAATGGCCGCGGCCACGTCGGCGGCGATCGTATCTGGGCGGCACTGATCGACGTGGGGCATGAACTCGAAGTCGTCGTCGCGCTTGCCGACACCGGCTGTTCGCCCGAAGTAGTCAAAGGCCGTCGCGTGCACGCCCGCTTCGGCGAATCGAACCGCCAGGTCCTCATAGAAGGCATGCAGGCCGCGGATATCCGGCAGGATCACGATCCCCGGCCCGCCGAGCGTATCCGTCGCGACTGAGTATGCGCCGAATCGATTCCCGTCCTCCGACGTGAGGACGAGATCCCGCCCCTCGCCCACCCCGGCTCCCCCGGAGACCGGCGGAATCGGCGGGATCGGCGGCCGAGCGTTCCTGTCGTAGCACATCGGTCGCTCCTCTCCTCTAGGTCTGGCTCACCAGCTCGCTGATCTCGAACAAGTGTCCGTCCGGATCCCGGAAGAAGGCTCGGATCTCACCGCCCCGGTCCACAGGTGGGGTGAGGAACTCGGCGCCTCGGCTCTTCAGCAGTGCGTACGCGCCCCGGCAGTCGGGGACGCGAAAGATCATCTCCGTGCTGACGGAGTCCTGGTCTGCAGGCGGCGCGAACGTCACCGTGGGTTTGTCCTCGGTCGGCCCTCCTCCTGCGACCACGAGGAGCCAGTTGCCCAGGAGCCTGAACACGGCCGAGGACCCACCGTACTCGCGGTACAGCTCCGCCCCGAGCACGTCGCGGTAGAAGGAAACAGACCGACTCAGGTCGCTCACGACGAGCAGATGGGTGATCTCCATCCCCTCGGCTGGAAACTCCGGCACGGGGCCAGAGTCTAGGACAGCTGCGTGTGGCTCTCAGGCCGGGGCGGCGGACGCCGGCTGACCGGCCAGCTGCTCCGACGCGGCTGCGACCCGCTCGAGCCAGGGCTGGGCCATTAGGCCCTCGAACAGCTCCCGTGCCTCGGCCAGTAAGGAGACGGCGTCTTCTGTGCGCCCCAGCTCGATCAGCCACTCGGCGTGCTCGAGGAGGGTCACGGCGAGCCAGAAGGGCATGGGGATGCTCCGAAGCTCCCGGGCGGCGGTCTGGAATCGCTCCTCTACGCCTTCATGGTTCCCCTTGGCGATATGGATCCTCGCCCGCAACCGCGCTGCCTGTCCGCGGTTGGAGGGCACGAGCTCATGGGGCCTCCTGGTCTCGAACTCCCGAATCAGTTCATCCGCCTTGGTCACGTCTCCGAGCGCGAGTGCGGATTCGGTGGCCTCGATGAACGATCTCTTGATCGCCGGGTGGTTGAACCCGAGCTTCTCTCTGTTCCCCAAGACACGCTCGGCCAGTCGCAGGGACTCATCCGCCTTTCCCTCGACCCTCGCAACGAGGGCTCTGTTCTCCCACCAGAGGCTTTGGGCCTGGACATCGTCGGAGTGCTCCAGCTCGCCGAAGCGTTGCACCAATCGGTCCGCTTCCAACACCTCACCCCTCTGCGCGTGGACCTCCACGATGGTGATGAGCTCCAACCAGGCGAACTGCGCCTCAGCGAAGCCCTCTGCCGACGCGTCGAACTCCGCGACCCTTGTCTGCGCCTCATCCCAGCGGCCCAGCGCGACGAGCGTCGATACATCCCCTGCCACGAAGTTCAACTCGTATGAACGGAAACCGAGTTTCCGGGACAGCTCCAATGCCTCCCGGGACAGCTGTAGGGACTCCTCGTATCGCTCCGACTCGGCCACGATGGACGCGAGGTTGTTGTGGGCCCGGAGGGCGGCCCAGTACACCTCGTTGTCCAAGGCGATTTGCAGCGAATGGCGGAGCAACAGACGCGCCTCTACCCTGCGCCCCCGGGTCCATAGGATGATGCTCTTGTTGTTCAGGGCTTCGGAAAGGACCTCCGGCAGTCCCAGCATCTCCCCGATCTCCAGCGCGCGCTCGTTCCGCTCGAAGGCCTCGTCGGCCCTTCCCGAGAAATGGAGCATGCGGGCCAGTTGGAGAGCCACCATTGCCAGGGGCTCGTCGGGCTCGCCCTGAGACAGCACGTCGTAGGCCTCCTGCATCCTGGCCGCTGCCTCCTCCAGACGCCCGAAGCTGAACGCGAAGTCGGCGAACTTCGCGGTAACTCGCGCGGCGTCCCGGGACCGGCCCTCGCTCTTGAAGATCGCCAGCGCCTCTTCGGCGTGCTGGGAGCTGTCCTTCGGTCGGCCGGCCTGTATCGCAACAACGCTGGCTCGTTCATGCAGCTCGGCAAGGGCCAGGCTGTCATCCGTCAGATCGATCGCCTGAACGTAGTAGCCGTAGGCCTGGTGCGGAGACGCCAGTGACTCCGAACGGCGTCCGGCTTGAATCAGCGCATCACGTGCCTTGCTCTTGATCTCCTGTGCGTCGGGCGCCGAGGGTGATGACCTATACGCCTCGAGGTAATGCGAGGCCAGCACCTCGACGATCTCCACCTCTTCGCCGCCCCATTCGGATTCCATGTGAGCGGCGGCAGCAAGGTGGCGAGCTTTTCGCTCCTTGGTCGAAAGTCTGTCGTACGCTACCTTCCGTACGAGATCTTGCAGGAAGCCGTAGTGTCCTCGCTCCGGCGAGCGGGGATCGGCCTGGATCCCAAGGACCTCCTTGCGCGCGAGAGAAGCGAGCACTGGTTCCAGAGCCTGTTCGGATAGACCGGTCAGCGCCGAAAGCCCTGGCTTGGCGAAGGTCTTTCCCAATACCGACGCGTCCTGAAGGACCGAGCGCTCCTGCGGATCGAGCCCGTCGAGTCGGGCGGCTATCAACGCGTGGAGGGTCTCCGGGACCTCCAGCTTCTCGACCTCACCTGTCAGGCGGTATGCGGTTCCTTCCTGGGTGAGGAGGCCTCGGTCCAGCAGCATCCGGACCGTTTCCACCGCGTACAGGGGAACGCCTTCCGCCCGCTCGAGGATCTGTCGGGTCATCCGCTCCGGGAGCCCCGGCACCAGACCGGTGAGTAGCCGTTCCATGTCTGCGTCGGACAGAGGCTCCAGGTGGAGGGTCGTAGACCCCCGCCGTCCGGCCGCCCAGTCGGGATGGCGCTCGGCGATCTCCGGACGAGCCAAGGCCATGATGAAGAAGGGATGGTTGCGCGACCAATTCATCAGGTAGTCGATGAAATCCAACAGCCCTCGGTCGGCCCACTGCATGTCCTCGAACACCATCGCGGTGGGGTTGCGGTCGGCCAGGCGCTCGAAGAACAGTCGCCATGCGCTGAAGAGGTCCTCCGGCTCTCTGGCCGTCCGTTCTTCGAGGCCCAGGAGGTGGGCCAGGCGGGGCTCGACCCAGGCTCGTTCCTCGGGATCCTCGATCCATTGCTCCACGGAGGCACGGAGCTTCGCCAGGGATGATGATTCGTCCTCGCCTTCGACGATGTCGGCTCGACCCCGGACCATCTCGGCCAGGGCCCAGTACGTGACGCCCTCTCCGTAGGCCAAACAGCGACCGCGGTGCCACCAGACGACCTGTTGCAGCCCGTCCATGTACTTGAAGTACTCCCACCCAAGCCGGGACTTGCCGATGCCCGCGATACCGATCACCGACAGTAGGTGGGCCTTTCGGTTGTCGACTGTCCCGTGGAAGATCTCCTTGACCAAGCGGAGCTCCCGGTCCCGACCGACGAAGGGCGCCTCCAGCCCTGCCGACTTCATCGTGCCCCGGACGCCGGCCACCACGCGCAAGGCCCGCCACAGGGGCACCGGCTCCGCCTTCCCCTTGAGGTCGTGGACCCCGGCGGGCTCGTACATGATTGCCGCCTCGGTCGAGCGGCGCGTCGATTCCCCGACCAGGACGGTCCCGGGTTCAGCCTCCGCCTGCACCCGCGACGCGGTGTTGACCAGGTCACCCGCCACCATCCCCTGGCCCTCCGCGCCGAGCGTGACGGCCGCCTCTCCGGTCAGCACGCCGATGCGCGGGTTCAGCAGGCCCGAGCCCACGGTTTCGCCGAGCGTCCGGACGGCCTGTACGAGCTCGAGGGCCGCCCGCACCGCCCGCTCGGCGTCGTCTTCCTGGGCCACGGGCGTGCCCCACACCGCCATGACCGCATCGCCGATGAACTTCTCCACGGTTCCGCCGTACCGGGCGATCACCTGTCGGCACGTGTCGAAATACTGCGAGAGCAGGTCTCTGACTTCGTCTGGATCGCGGTTCTCCGAGAGGGCGGTGAACCCGACGAGGTCGGCGAACAGCACCGAGACCAGGCGCCGCTCGGACACCGGGGGAGCGGTCACGGCGGCGGCGATCCGGGCAGGGGCGGCGGCCATCCCGGGGCCGACGGCGCCTGCCGCGGCTCGAGAGAGTGATGCTCCACATTCTCCGCAGAACTTGAACCTGGGGTCGTTCGGACTTCCGCAGTTCGGGCAGGCCACCACCAGAGCAGCACCGCACTCGCCGCAGAACTTGCGGTCTGCTGGGTTGTCCGTGCCGCAGCTCGAGCAGATCAAGGCCTACCCCCGGCGTGGTGTGGCGTTCGAAAGGTAGCACGCGCCCGGCGAGGGTCGGCAGTACGTTTGCTACAGTCCATCGCGGTCGCCCCCCTCTCGATGCGCTCGACCTGCTGTGGTCGAGCCGTCAATCCCCCGATCGCTCGGGCAACGTAGGGCAACGTGGAGCGACCCGACACCTGTGGAGGAATGGCTCATGACGAGCACCGGAACGGTAACCGACCGAACGACGATCCCGTCGTGGGGCGGGCGATACGAGATCATCGGCTTCCTTGGGCGGGGAGGGACCGCCGAGGTGTTCGAGGCGACCGACAGGCTGCTCGGGCGGCGAGTCGCGGTCAAGGAGCTGCGGGAGGGCACGACACCCGACGCCCGGGCTGTGGCAAGGTTTCGCCGGGAGGCCCGGGCCGCGGCCTCTCTCAACCATCCCAACATCGTCACGGTCCACGACGTCGGAATGGACGGCGAGCGGCCCTTCATCGTCATGGAGCTGGTCCGCGGGGAGACGCTCTCCGAGCTGCTGGACCGCGAGGTGAGGCTGACCTTCGGCCGGGCTTCGGCCATCGCCCAGGCCATCGCCCAGGGTTTGGTCTGCGCCCACGAAGCCGGCATCGTGCACAGGGACCTCAAGCCCAGGAACGTGATGCTCACAGCGAACGGGCTGGTGAAGGTCCTCGACTTCGGCATCGCCCACGCGCTCGACCGCACGCCGGTCGACGAGCCCCTGGGCACCGCAGAATATCTGTCACCCGAACAGGCCACCGGGCTACCCGTGGACGGCCGATCCGACGTGTACTCGTTGGGAGTTGTCCTGTACGAGATGCTCGCCGGACGTCCTCCGTTCACCGGAGAGCGGGCCCTCACCATGATGCACCAACACGTTCACGACGACCCTCCTCCGCTCGCTCAGTTCCGTCCCGACGTTCCTGCGGCGCTCCGGTCGATCGTCGATCGATGCCTGCGAAAGCAACCCGCCGCCAGGTATCGGGACGCCAGGGCACTGGACCTGGACCTTCGCCGATTCCAGTCGCTGGGGCCCGAAGCCACCGATCCACTCCCCCCGGCACGGGTCACGGACTCGCTGGAGGATGATCGGTCCGAGGCTACGCACGGACCGGATCGCTCGAGAGCCAGGGTGATCGGAGCGTGGGCGGTGGCCGGCCTGGCCCTCGTCCTCGCCCTGGTGGGGCTGCTCGTCCCACTGATGACCCGGCATCCTCCGGTGGCGCAAGCTCGACCGCAGGTCCTCCGGCCGGCCGTGGCACTCCAGGCCCATGGAGCCTGCGGCGGGTTCTTCAGGGGGAAGGCGTCGCTGGCCTGGCGAGCATCGAGCTCCCCGATCGCCGACGGATACGTCGTCTACCGCAGCCGGACGCCAAAGGGACCGTACCAGTCGATCGGGATCGTGCCCGGGCGGGAGGTGATTCGCTACGTCGACGAGCGACTCGACGTGAACGCCACCTACTACTACCGGGTCCGGGCCACCTCGGGGAGCCGGCTGAGCGCGTTCTCCGGTCCGGCCAGGGCAGAGACGCCGTTCTTCTGTCTTTAGAAGTCGCTGGCGGCCTCCCGTCGCCATGAGCTCGGGGGCGCCGGTCAGCCCGGCGCCCCCGCCCGGAGAACAGGAAACCTCAAGAGCCGTAGCCTCCTCAGCTGAGGTCCGCGCAGGCGATCTTTGCCCCTCCCGGAGCGTGTACCACGACGGAGACTGCGGTCGGACCGGCGGTCCCCTCCCCGATGGTGAACCCGTTGCCGATCCCAGCGGGGTTGGTGGTGAAGGGGCCCGGCCAGATCTCGTTCGGTGGCGCTGGTGGCCCCGCAGGGTCGAACTTGAAGTGGCCATCGGCGTCCCCAACCGCACACGCGGCGGCGTGAACGTGCGAACCGTACGTTGTGTTGGGGTTCAGACCTTGGACCTGGATGGCGACGATGGTCCTTCCGTCAGCCGTCCGGACCATGTGGGCGCGTCCGCTGATGTCCATCCCCGTGCCTGCGGCGAAGGCACGGAAGGCGCCGGACGTGACGACGGCGCCCGACGACGAACCGGCGGTTCCGGCGAGAGCTGCCACGAGCGCAGCTCCTAGGAACACCGCCAGGACCGCTCGGCGAGTTCGAGAAGTGGTCCTGATGTGGTTCATGTCCTTCTCCTCCTTCGACCGTGATGAGAGCCATTCGGTGACCCATCGGAGCCTCCCGGCCCCCGTCGCTCCCCCCTTCGTGAACCCTCGATTCGACTTCCCACGCTATCGGCGAGGGGTCCGGTTACTCGATCATGCCTGCACGCCGGAATACGAACCAGAACAAGCAGGTTCCAGGGGGTGCCACCACAACGAACGAAGGTGGGAGCACCCCCTGGCAAGGAAGCAGGCACTCTTCCCCTCATCGCGACCAGCGGGCACAATGCGCGCCGGGGGGCAACTTGGTGCATCTGCGCAGCGCTGACACTGATGATGGTGATGGGTCCGGGCCGCCGGCTTCGTACTTGAAGCCCGACACTCCGAACCCGCCGCCGGCTCTGGAAGCGACGGTGCTCTCTTTCCTCTTCGTCTACACGGCGGCCGTCGTGCTGTGGCTCCTTCTGGGCCTGGTTCCGGCCCTCGGGCATCGGTTTGGTGGGATCGGAAACAACTTGTTCGAGTGGGCTTCGGGGGCCGGCTGGTTCGCCCACATCGCGCGACGTCTGGTCACGGCCTCTTCGGCCACCTACGCGGCGAAGGGTCCGCTCGCTCTCTTCTACCTGTTCAGCCTGCTCAACCTGGGGCTCGGTGTGTTCCTGGTGTGGCGGCGCCCTCACGACCGCGTGGCGCAGCTCCTTGCGATCGGGATGATCGGGACGGCAGCAGCGTTCAACCTCCCGAGCCACAGCTTCATCGACGCCTTCGAGTCGCGCGTGGTCGGCGACCTGCACATCGCCTTCCATGTCGTTTCCGGAGTGGCCTACATGTACGCGGTGGTGCTCTTCCCCGATGGCCGGATCTCGCCGCGAAGGCTGAAGTGGCCACTGGCTGTTCTCGCTGTTCTGACGGCGGTCGCCGGTCCGGTGCTCCTCTCGCGGGGGAGCCTCGTGACGAACTTCGTCGTCTTCTTCGGCCTGGTGATCCCGGCGCTGGGGATGATCGGTCAGTCGTACAGAGTCCGCCATGGGCCCGCCCCGGAAGAGCGGCGGCAAGCGAGGATCCTCCGGCTCGCCCTGGCACCCGCCTTCATGGTCGGTCTTCTCTTCGCGCTCATCGGCGGCCTCAGAGCCTGGGTGTCGGCAGCCGGGTCAGCCTCCCTCCTCGAGCAGGTCTTTCCTCCGCTCTTCGCCGTCATCCCCATCGTCCTGTTCATCGGGATCCTTCGCTATGGGCTCTGGGGGATCGAGGTCGTGGTGAGCAAGGCACTCCTGTACGGGGTGCTGACCGCCTTCTTCGCAGCGGTCTACGTCCTCATCGTCGTGGTGATCGGCCGAGCCATAGGGAGCGGGGACAGGGTCATCCCAGGTCTTTCCATCCTGGCCACGGCCGTGATCGCGGTCGCCTTCGAGCCGGTTCGCCAACGTATGAAGCGGTTCGCGAACAGGCTGGTCTATGGGGACCGCGCCACTCCATACGAGGTGCTCACCGACTTCTCTCGCCGTATGGCCGAATCGCTCTCGGTGGAAGAGATCATCCCCCGGATGGCGGAGGCTGCGGCCCGGGGAGTGGGTGCGGCTCGGAGCCGGGTACGTGTGTTCCTCCCAGACGGCGGGTCTCGCTCCGTGACCTGGCCCCCGCACGCGGGAAACGGCGGTGACTATGACTGGACGGTCACGATCTACCACGACGGGGAACCGATCGGCGACATGTGGGTGGCCAAGCCTGCCGGCCAGTCGTTGACCGAGGCAGAGGAGCAACTCCTGGGCGACCTCGCCTCCGAAGCCGGACTGAGCCTGCGGAACGTCCGGCTCACCGTTGAGCTGCGGGCGCGGCTGGAGGAGATTTCCGAGCAGGCAAAGGAACTTCGGAAGTCGCGACAAAGGCTCGTCGCAGCTCAGGACGTCGCGGCCAGACGCATAGAGCGGGACATCCACGACGGCGCTCAGCAGCAGCTCGTGGCGCTCAAAGTGAAGCTGCGGCTCGCTGAGAACCACGTGGTCGGGTCCCCGGAGGAGACGCAGCGTCTTCTCCACGAGCTCCAGGCAGAAGCGCAGGAGGCGCTGGAGTCACTCCGGGACCTCGCTCGAGGGATCTACCCGCCGCTGCTCGTGGACAGCGGGCTACCCGCGGCTCTGCGTGCGTATGCCGCCAAAGCGTCCATGCCGGTGGCGATCGAAGTGGTGGGGGTGGGCCGGTATCGGCAGGAGGTGGAGGCGGCCGTGTACTTCTGCTGCGCCGAGGCGCTCCAGAACGTGGCGAAGTACGCGGGCACATGCAACGTCGAGGTTCGCCTCGCTGATGAACACGGGTATCTCACGTTCAGCGTGGCCGACGATGGCGCGGGCTTCGATCCCAGCGCATCGCCGGCCGGAACCGGGATCCAGGGGATGACAGACCGGGTCGAGGCACTCGGAGGGATGCTGCACGTGCGAACCACACTCGGAAGAAGCACGACGATCTCCGGCCGACTCCCGGCGGCGCAGCGACAGTCCATTCCCGCTGGACGTGTGGGTCCGTAGCTCTCGAGCGAAGGCTCTGACGGGCCCGGCCGCGAGTTCGGTCTTTCGTGGGCGTACCCTGAGGGCCAGTGGAGCGGGAGGTAACCGCCGGAGCTGAGGTCCCCACCGCGGGGGCCGAGGCCGCAAAGCCGCCGCCGCGCCCCGGTTGGCGTGCCACGTTCCACTCTCTGCGGGTTCGCAACTTCCGCCTGTTCATTCTGGGCCAGCTGCTCTCGACGACGGGCACGTGGATGCAGTCGGTGGCCGCGCCCTTCCTCGTCCTCCAGCTCACCCATAGCGGAGTTGCCCTGGGCATCGATACCGGACTGCAGTTCCTTCCCATCCTCCTGTTCGGCGCCTGGGGCGGAGTGATCGCCGATCGGTTCGACAACCGCCGACTGCAGCTGGCCAGCCAGGTCGCGTTCGGCCTTCTGGCGGGGACGTTGTGGCTGCTCGTGGTCACCGACGCGGTTCGGATCTGGATGGTCTACTCGCTGTCCTTCCTGCAGGGGGTCGTCATGGCTGTCGACATGCCGACCCGGCAGAGCTTCTACCTGGAGATGGTCGGTCGGGACGACCTCACCAACGCGATGAGCCTGAACACGGCGACCATGACGGGAACTCGCATCGCCGGGCCCGCCATCGCCGGCCTCCTGATCGGAGCGTTCGGGGTGGCGCCGGTGTTCCTGATCAACGCCCTCTCCTATATGGCCGTGGTGGCGGCGCTCCTGATGATGCGGACCGCCGATCTTCATCGTCGCCATCCCGTGCCGAGGCGACCCGGGCAGATCCGAGAAGGCGTGGCCTACGTGTGGCGAACCCCGGGGCTGCGCCTGCCGTTGCTCGTCATGGCTATGGTGTTCATGTTCGCATTCAACTTCCCCGTGTTGCTGCCGCTGCTGGCGGTCCGGACGTTCCGGGGCGACGCCGGGACCTACGGCAACATGCTGGCGCTGTTCGGGGCTGGCTCGTTGGCCGGGGCCCTTCTCATGGCGGGGCGGGTCTCGAAGCCCAACGTCAGGATGGTCGCCCTGCTCGCGCTGGTCGTGGGCAGCCTTTCGGTTGCGGTCGCCGTCACCCCGGCGCTGCCCGTGGCGTGGCTCGTGCTTCCCCTGCTCGGGGGCGCCGGCATCTCGTTCGCCATCGCCGGGAACTCCACCCTCCAGCTGACGTCATCGGACGAGATGCGGGGCCGGGTGATGGCCCTCTACACCGTGGTGTTTCTGGGGAGCACCCCGATCGGCGGTCCCATCGCCGGGTGGATCGGCCAGCATGTCGGCCCCCGGGTCGGGCTCGCCGGTGGGGGCGCCATCGCGCTGGTCGCGGGCGTGCTTGCCTTCGGACGGCTCTCGGGCAGGCGAGAGGTGGCCGAATCTACGGCTGTGGCTGCTGGAACAACCCGATGATGAGCCCCTGTGGATCGGCGAACTGAGCGAACGTGGTCTGGGCCATCGTCGTCACCGGCACCACGGTCTTGCCGCCCAGAGTCTCCGCCCTTTCCAGGTACTTCTGGATATCGTCTACACCGGCGTACACCGTCACGTGTCCCTGTCCGTCAGGAGAGCTGCCGATGCCGCCCCCAATGCCGGCCCCCTCCACTTCGTGGTACTCGAACCCACCAGGGATATCGCCCGAGCCGGCCGAATCGGTCTTCTTCTCGGTCCAGCCGAACAGCTGTGAATAGAACTTCACCAGCGCCTTCGGATCCGGCCCGAGGACCTCGAACCAGGACACGGCCACGCCATCGCCCTGGGATGGCCCTCCTTGCGTCTGGGCCTCGTCGCCCTTCACCAAGCCGATCCGGTTGCCCTGGGGATCGGCGAAGAAGGCGTAGGTGACCATGTTGGGGACCTCTGTCACCGGCATGAGGGTCTTGGCTCCCAGTGACTCGGCCTTGTCGAGCAACGCCTGGATGTCCGGTCCCTGCGCGTAGAAGGCCAGGAACTTCTCGTTCCGTGACATGATCCCGCCGTTGATGCCGGTCCCGGCATGGGTGTCGATGAGCCAGTAGTTTGCGCCCGGGATCTCCTGGACGTGCCAGCCGAACAGTTCTCCATAGAAGTCGGCAAGCTGCTTCCCATCGGTGCCATTGATGTCGAAGTGCACGATCGGATTGCCCATGGCTTCCTCCCATTGTGGTCGAGGCGGTCGGCCGTCGTTCAGGATGTACGTTCTTCGACCCTAGCGAGATGGCCGAAGATCCACAACTCGTGCTCGATCGGGACTGCGGTCACCCTGTACTGTTCCGACCGCCATCATGCATGTCGCTCTTACGTTCGATGCCGAACATCCCGATCGCCCGCACAGCCCGCCGGGGAACGAGGAGCGGCTCCTGGACGTCCTGGCTGGCGAACAGGCGCGGGCAACGTTCTTCCTCCAGGGGCGGTGGGCTCAGGCCCATCCGGAGACGGTCCGCCGAATGGCCGAGGAGAAATACCTGATCGGGAACCACTCCCACTACCACGCCCGGATGCGGCAGCTGACCGCGGAGGGCTTTCGCACGGACGTGCTGAACGCCGAGCGAGCGATCATCGAGGTCAGCGGCGCGGACCCTCGCCCATGGTTCCGGCTTCCCTTCGGTAGCGGCCATCACAGCCGGCGACTGGCACGGCTCTTGACGGCGCTCGGCTACCGCCATGTGGGGTGGGACGTGGACGCGTTCGATTGGATCGAGACGAGGTCGGCACGGGAGGTCGAGGACTCCGTGGTCGAGGGCACGAGGGCCTGTGGCTCACAGGCAATCGTACTCATGCACGCGTGGCCTGAAACGACAATTCGCGCGCTTCCCCACGTGCTCCGACGCCTTCGAGACCAGGGAGCGGTGTTCTGCACGGTTGCGGACCTGCCCACCGGGCCGACGGCGACCGCAGCCACTCCCAACGAAGGGCCGAGCGTGGATCAGCTCATGGAAGGACGAAGGTTCGACACGCCGATCAGGGGCGACGGCCCCCCAGATTAGCCGCTCCCGGCTCGCTCCAGATGGTCTGTCACGTGGGTCACCGGAGTTACGGCCGTCGGGGGTTGACCCTTCGCCTTCCATTGGCTAGAAGGGTGCCTGGCCCGCGCCGAGCGGAAGGGGGAGCTCATGGACGAACCGCGAGAGCCCGACCAGGGGACTGCGGGCAAGGTCAGCCGGAGGAAGTTTCTCGGATACACCGCACTGACGGGCGCGCTGGCAGCGGGGGGACCCGCCCTTCCTGCGCTCACCGGCACGGCGCAGGCAACGACCCGAACGGCCGCAGCCGCTCGCTCCGCCTCCTCCGCTACCCGCTCCGCCGCACATGTACCCCACTTCAAGTGGGAGGAGGCCACCATCGCCGAGCTGCAGGCGGCTATGCAGGCCGGTCACCTGACCTCAAAGCACCTCACGCACGCCTACATCGAGCGCATCCGCCACATCGACTTCAAGGGCGTGCAGCTCAACTCGGTCCTACAGATCAATCCCGACGCCCTGGCTATCGCCGAGCAGCTTGACCGGGAAAGGAAGCGGACCGGGCCACGCACCATCCTGCACGGGATCCCCATCCTGATCAAGGACAACATCGCCACCCTTGACAAGATGAAGACCACGGCCGGCTCTCTGGCGCTGGTCGGTTCGAAGGTACCGAGGGATTCCTTCATGGCCAAGCAGCTGCGTGAGGCCGGGGCGGTCATCCTGGGCAAGACGAACCTTTCCGAATGGGCCAATTTCCGTTCCTTCCAGTCATCGAGCGGATGGAGCGCCCGGGCCGGCCAGTGCCTGAACCCCTACGTGCTGGACCACAACCCGTGCGGGTCAAGCTCGGGCTCGGGGGCGGCACCCTCGGCGAACCTGTGCGCGGCCGCCCTTGGCACCGAGACGGATGGCTCGGTCACCTGTCCGTCGGCGCTCAACGCGCTGGCGGGCATCAAGCCATCGCTCGGGCTGCTCAGCCGTTCCGGCATCATCCCCATCGCGCACAGCCAGGACACCGCCGGGCCGATGGCTCGGACCGTGGCCGACCTCGCCGCGGTCCTGGGTCCGCTCACCGGGGTGGACCCGCTCGACCCGGTGACGAAGGACAGCATCGGGCACTCCTTCAAGGACTACACGCAGTTCCTCGACCCGAACGGATTGAAGGGGGCTCGGGTCGGCGTGTGGCGGGAGGGCAACTTCGGCTTCAACAACGAGAGCGACGCCATCACCGAGGCCGCCATCAGGGACATGAAGGATCTCGGCGCCGTGATCGTCGACCCCGCCGACATCCCTCACGCCACAGACATCTTCGAGCCCGAGTTCATCGTGCTGCTCTTCGAGTTCAAGGTGGACATCGCCAAGTACCTGTCGGAGCTGTCGAACACGAGCATGCGAACGCTGGCGGACTTGATTGCCTTCAACGACGCCAACGCGGATCGGGAGATGCCGTGGTTCGGGCAGGAGATCTTCCTGCTGTCCGAGGAAACCGACGGGCTCGACGACCCGACGTACAAGAAGGCGCTGGAGGATTCGAAGCGATTCGCGGGTCCGGAGGGGATCGACGCGATCATGGACCAGCTCGACCTCGACGCCATCATCGCCCCCGTGACCAGCCCGCCCTGGACCACCGACCTGGTGCTCGGTGACCACTTCACCTTCGGGAGCACCTCCCCGGCGGCCGTTGCGGGATACCCCAACATCGCCGTCCTGGGGGGCTACGCGTTCGAGGAACTCCCGGTGGGCATCTCGTTCATGGGGAGGAAGTGGAGCGAGCCCACCCTGATCAAACTGGCGTATTCGTTCGAGCAGGGAACGAAGCATCGGCATGCCCCGAGGTACCTGCCGACGCTCGGGACGCACGACTTCATCCCGCACGATGGAGGCAAGGTGCCGCATTTGAATGGTCAGCGTGGCAGCCAGAAGGAGATCCGCGTGAGGCGTCCCAGCCTGCAGCGCCGAATCCCCATCGGGATGTAGGGAGCAAGGACAGTACATTCAGGCCGGGCGGAACTCGGCACTCTCCCAGATCGCCTGGTGCGCGATCTGTGGCGGCTGCCGCGCCGCGGGATCCCTTGACTTCCCACGGTGGTGAGCGGTAGCTCCGCCTCGGTGACGAGGCGGGCGCGATCCGCGAGGAGTACGCGCAGGGCTGGCCGGTCGTGCTGGGTCGCTTCGTGCCGGCAGCGGATAGTCAAGCTACCTGACGGTCGCGTCTCGTGGGGCATCTGGCTAGGCTTCCCGAAGTTCTCGAGTGAAAGGGGAGCCGTGAAGCCATTCTTCTCGCTGCCGGCCGCAGGCGGATTCTTCTTCTTCAGCGCATGGCTGATGATGATCTTCGCCGGGATCCTGTCGAACCGGGTGGGCATCAAGCCGTTCGGATACGGGACGGCCCTGCTCGCCACCATCGCGCTCTGGTTGGTCATCGCCCCGGCCGCAGGCGCGATCGCGACGTCGATGCGACGGGGAGGGAGATGGGCCGGGCGAGCCTAGTCCACCTTCTGCCCTTTTCCGATGACCACGACTCCTCCAGGGGAGACCACGAAGCGCTCTCGGTCCAGGTCGAGGTCCAGCCCGATCCGGGCCCCTTCCGGGATTCGGACGTTCTTGTCGATGATGGCGTTGCGCACGATCGCGTGACGCCCCACGTCCACCCCATGGAGCAGGATCGATCCCTCCACAGTGGCATACGAGTGCACTCGGACCCCTGGGGAGAGGATCGAGCGCCTGACCGAGCCGCCTGATATCAGGGCCCCCGCGCACACCATGGAATCTCCGGCGTGGCCCATCCCCGCCTCGGTGCTGACGAACTTCGCCGGAGGCAAGGGATCGGTCCACGTCAGGATGGGCCAGTCCCGGTTGTACAGGTTGAACACGGGGTGCACCGAGACCAGCTCCATGTGTGCGTCGTAGTAGGAGTCGAGCGTTCCGACGTCGCGCCAATACCCTCGGTCGCGCTCTGTGACCCCAGGCACTTCGTTGGTGGCGAAGTCGTAGACGTTCGCCGCACCCGCGGCCACGAGCATCGGGATGACGTTCCCGCCGATGTCGTGATTGGAAGACTCGTCCGCAGCGTCCATGGTCACCGCCTCGATCAAGGTGTCGCGGGTGAACACGTAGTTCCCCATCGAGGCGTACACCTGGTCGGGGGCGTCGGGAAGCCCGACGGGATCGGACGGTTTTTCCCTGAACGCTGCGATGCTGGTTCCGTCGGGCCCCGTCTCGATGACCCCGAACTCCTGTGCCTGTGAGGCCGGAACCCTGATCCCGGCTACCGTCACCCCGGCACCGGAGGCGATGTGCTGCTCGACCATCTGGCTCGGGTCCATGCGGTACACGTGATCCGCCCCGAAGACGCAGATGTAATCGGGGCGTTCGTCGTAGATCAGGTTCAGGTTCTGATAGATCGCGTCGGCCGAACCGGCGAACCACCGGGGCCCTCGGCGCATTTGCGCCGGGACCGGCGTGACGTAGTTCCCCAGGAGGGGCGACAGGCGCCAGGCAGTCGTCACGTGGCGGTCCAGGCTATGGCTCTTGTACTGGGTGAGGACGGCGATCTTGACGTATCCCCCGTTGATCAGGTTCGACAGCACGAAGTCGATCAGGCGGTAGTGGCCCCCGAACGGGACCGCCGGCTTGGCCCGGTCTGCGGTGAGGGGGGCCAGGCGCTTGCCTTCTCCCCCTGCCAGAACCATCCCGAATACAGCAGGCCGGTTCATCCGCTGTGAACTGTAGACCAGCCCTGAAGCGCTGAGAGCACCGTAGCTGCGCCCACGCTCAGTCGATCGCACGGGTGGTGCAGCGCGTGATGACCGCGTGAGGAGAAAGCCGAGCAGGTCAGCCTGGCTCGGGGCCTTCGGCCACCGGGCGCGACGGGTCGGCGATCCACTCCGACCACGAGCCCACGTACAGCTTGGCGCCCCGGATCCCCGCCAGCTCCAGCGCCAGGACGTCGTGACAGGACGTCACTCCCGACCCGCAGTAGGCCACGACCTCCCGGCCCTCCTCGACGCCACGGGCCCGATACTGCTCGCGAAGCTCCTCGGGTGACCGGAACCGACCCGTGGCCGGATCCACGTTCTCGCTCCAGGGCGCATTCCCCGCGCCGGGTATGTGTCCAGCCACCGGGTCGATGGGCTCGGTCTGGCCTCGGTACCGTTCTGGCGCCCGGGCGTCAAGGACCACGGCTCGTGGGTCCCGGCGGAGGCGATCAACGGTCTCGGCATCGACGATGCGATCTCGCGGCCACGGTCGAGCGGTGAACCGGCCGCGGGCGGGTGGGGGCCTGGACGGGCCGCTCTCCAACGGTCCATTCCACCCCTGGAGGCCACCATCCAGGACGGCGGCCCGGTGGCCGGTCACGGAGAGCATCCACCACAGTCGGGCCGCGTTGGACCCGCCCGCGTCGTCGTAAGCCACGACGGATTCTTCGTCTCCGATCCCGACCCTCTGCATGGCCTCGGCGAAGGCCTCCGTGGAAGGGAGCGGATGACGCCCGGACCCCTTCGTCTTCGGCGATGCGAGATCGGTGTCCACGTCCACGAAGACGGCTCCCGGGATGTGGCCCTCCTCGAATCGAGATCGCCCGCTCCCGTCCGAGTACCAGCGGACGTCAGCCACCAGGAGAAGCGGATCGCCCATGGCCCCGCGCAGCCATTCGACACCGATGAGCGGGCCGGGAAGCGACATCCCTCGAGTCTAAAGAAACGTCCCCCGGCGTTCGCCGGGGGACGTTTCCCCTAAGACGGGTTCGAGCTCGGTGATCGGTGTTCAGCTCACCGCCCGTAGAGCGTTCACCTGGCCGTGGCCGTAGAACCCGTTGTAGCCGGGACCGCCCGCGCAGTGCGCCTCGAAGTCGAACGGCGGTCCGGGGTTGAACGACGGCGGGCAATCGTGGGAGTCGGCCGTGTTGTTGATCCTCGCCGTAACTGCGCCGGGTGACTGGATTCCGATGCTCTTCACCAACGCCGCCAGACCTGCTACGTGCGGGGACGCCATCGACGTGCCCTGCAGGTAGGCGTACGTGGCGCACGGGGTGACCGAGCAGTCCTCCAGCATCAGGGGGTTGCTCGGGTCGAACAGCGCGGCGGGCCAGGTCGAGAGGACCCGGCCGTTCGGGGCCTTCGGCGTGATCTGGAACCGCCGGTCACCTCCGGGGGCAATGACCTGCGACACCCCCACCCCGTAGTTCGAGTAGTAGGCCTTCTGCACCAGGTTTCCGTCTGCGTTGACCCCGATGACGCCAGGCACCTCGACCGGCACGATCTTGCAGGCGTTGGTCACCTCCCGGGGGATCGGAGACGGGCTGTTGTCGGGGCTGGTGGCGTCGATGTTCCTCTTCGACAGGTCGTTGTTGAAGTTTCCGGAGGCCGCAACCACCACGGTCCCCTTGGACATGGCGTGCTCGATGGCCCGGCTCTCTGCCTTCCAGATGGCTCGCTGCTCGGGGTCGTTCAGGCAGTTGAACAGCCATGGGTCGGCGAAGTAGCTGTTGTTCGTCACCGCGATGTTGTGGCTGGCCACCCACATGTACGAGCAGACGACCATCTCCGGAAAGAAGAAGCCATCGTCGTTGCTCGACTTGATCCCAGCGATCTTGACGTTGGGAGCGACCCCCACGATACCCACGGTGTTCAGGGCCGCGGCGATCGTCCCGGCCGTGTGCGTCCCGTGCCCGTTCTGGTCGTTGTCCGGGAGCAGGGGCTGGGGGGTCCCGCTGCTGCAATCGATGCTGTTCGCCGGGTCGTAGTTGGGAGCCAGGTCCGGGTGGGTGAAGTCCAGCCCGGTGTCCACGTCCGCAACCACCACGCTCGGGTCCCCGCCCTCGATTTCGTGGGCCTCGAACGCGTGGATCTGCTCCATGTCCCACTGAAGACCCGACAGGTTGTCCTGACCGGGCGCGGGAGACTTCGGCTCGACCCGAGCCTCGCCCTGGTTGAACTCCGCCTCGTCCGGCGCCTGAGCGCCGAGCTTGCCTGTCGCGGCAGCTCCCTCGATGGACTTGTCCGACGCCATGAGCTTGTCCCGGAAGGACGTACTGTCCGACCTGGCCACGGCCACACCGATCTGCGAGTAGCTGTAGACCAGCGTCCCTCCGGCGTTCTGGATGTTGGTGGCCGCGTCGGCGGGGACCTGGTTGTTCTTCCATACGATGAGGAATGTTCCGGTGGCGCTCGAGCGGGCCCCCGGGGCGTTGATGATTGCCGTCACTCCCGCGACCAGCGTCAGCGCGAGCACGAGCAACAGACGATTCCTGCGCATCCCCCGTTCCTCCCTTCCCTCCGTTCGGGTTCGCGCACTCTAGCCGGGCCCGGGGGGTGGGTCAAAAGGCCTGCCAGGACGTCACGGTCCGTGGCCGGTTTTGTCCGGGTTTGATTCCTCGGGAGGGCCAGGCGAACGTCTGCCTATATGAACGTCTTGGTCCTGGGAGGCGGGTTCGGCCTGGTTGGAGAGCCTCGGCAGACAGCGTTGAGGAGCCGGAACGGGTCCACCGCCCGGCCCCCTCTCGGGTGCCACTCGAAGTGGTCATGGGTGGATCCGCCTCTGGCGTCTCCGCTGTTGCCCACGTAGCCGATCAGGTCGCCGGCCCTGACCTTGCCCAGCTTGCCCAGGCGGGTCAGGTGGGCGTTGAACACGAACCCGCGCCTTCCGTACACGTAGACGCCGAGTCCGCCAGCCCAGCTGCTCGACTTCTTGGCCCTGCCGTCGAAGGGTGCGCGGATCGGCGTCCCTCGAGGGGCCATGATGTCGACTCCCTGGTGGCGATGGAAGCCTCCCGCCCACCGAGCGTCACCGAAGTCGTTGATGTAGTGGAAGGGCCCGTCCACCGGGCAGACCTCGAGGAGCCGCGTGGGCTCCTGATCACCCCCAGGCCCCTCCCCGGGCGGGCCGGGGGCGATCTGGTCCTCCGGGGGTAGCTGCAGGCGGGGCAACCTGCCGATGGCTCCAGCATTGTCGGCGCCGGCGGCAGCCACGACTGTGATGAAACACACGAACGCCAGTACCGCGATCCTGATCGGACCGAATCGGGACCAGCGCATGCCTGCTGGCGCACTCCCTGGGGCTTCGATCATGAATATGGCAAAAGAGGGTACCAAACCAGCAATGCGAGCGTCACCCCCCGCCCTAGGGACCCCTCACGGGCCCACGGCTTGGGCGATATCCTTCGGAGTTGGCTGAGGTCCGCCCTCCGGGTGGCATACGCGTCGTCGGGGGTGCGTTTCGTGCTGGGACTGCTCGATTCGTCGCGAGTCACGGTGGCCGTCGTGTTCGGGATCCCCCTGGCCATCGGGGTCGTCGTCGCCCTCGGGGTGAGGCGGCGGACGCCGGCCTTGGTTCTCCTGGCCGGCAGCGTGGTCGTGGCCGGGATCACCGTCCTCTCCGCCTGGGCCGTCTTCCAGCCGGCCGGCCGGCAGGCGTCGGGGTCCACGGCTACGTCTCCGGCTCCAGGTGCCGGAGGGTCACCTTCCCAGCCCGTCAGCTACGCGTGCACGCCCAGCGGTTCACGGCTCCAGGAGACAGCCAAGGGGATCGCCTTCGAGGAGAAGTGCCTGGCAGCGCCGGCCGACCAACCGTTCACGATCGAGTTCCGCAACCTGGACCCCAACACCCCCCACGACATCCACATCTATTCGGCCGATCCCAGGAAGGATCCAGACGCCCGGTCGCTGTTCACGGGCACGCTGGTGGTCGGCCCCAAGACCGAGACCTACCGGGTGCAGGCGCTGTCCGCCGGTCGGTATTTCTTCCACTGCGACGTCCACCCCACGCAGATGTTCGGGGGGTTCGTGGTGGGCCAGACCTGAGCTCGGGTCCTTGGGCAGGTCGGGCACGGCGGAATCCTCCCAACCTCAGGGAAGGATCAGATGGAGGTCACCGAACTCGTGCCACAGGTACCTCTTCTGAAGGGCAGCCTGGTACGAGGCCTCCACGAGGGACCGGCCGCCCACCGCTTCCAGGAGCAACAGATGCGATGTCTCTGAGGCGTGCCATCCGGTGAGCAGGCCGTCCACGGCACGGACCTCGCGCTCGGGCGTCACCACGAGGTCGGTCCAGCCCTCGCTCGCGGCCACCAGCCCTTGCTCGTCGGCTGCGGTCTCGAGTGCCCTGGCCACCGTGGTCCCGACCGCGACCACCCGGCCGCCCCAGGCCCGAACGGCGTTGACCAGGCGGGCGGTCGTGACGGGCACGCGGTAGAACTCGGGGTACGGTCGCTCCCTCTTTTCCTGGGACGAGACCCCCGTGTGCAGCACGACGGGGGCGATCCCGACCCCGATCGCCACCAGCCGGGTGATGAGCTCGGGGGTGAAGGCCCGGCCGGCGCTGGGCATCTCCGCGCTGCCAGGCTCGATGCCATAGACGGTTTGATACGAGGAGATCGGCCAGGCGCGGCGGGCGTGGGCGTATCGGATCGGCTGTCCGTGTCGCTGGAGATAGGTGAACAGGTCTTCGGGCAGGTGAAGCTGGGCCACCCACAGACGGACCCCACTACAGGCCTTCCCCGGCTCGTCTGCCGAGACCGCCGGATCGAACGGCTCGACCAGACGAGCCCACCCTTGCCCGGGGAGCGCTATCCGTTGGCCAGCCCCTGCCTCTATGAAGGCGATCGACGAGACGCCCTGTGGACGTCGAAGCTCCACCAACCACCGCCCATCCGGGAGGCGCGTGGACAGGTGCAGCTCCAAACGGACCCCCTCGGGTGTGGAAGCGGGGACCGATGCCGGGAGCGTCCGGGACGTGTTGATCACCAGAAGGTCCCCGGGAACGAGGAACCGAGGAAGGTCGTGGAACTGCGTGTGGACGAGGCGTCCATCGTGCCGGTAGGCCACCATCAGGCGGACCTCGTCACGTCGAAACCACCTGGCTTCGGCCGGTTCGCCCGCCTCCAGGTCCGGGGGAAGCTCGAATCCGACCGGCGACGAGACCTCCAGGACGGCGCTCAAGCCGCGCTGCCCGCCTTTTCCCGGACTACTGGCCACACCAGGTCTCGGGCCCGGTATCGGCCGCTAGGGAGATCCTCGTCGATCAACCGGAGGATGCCCGGGACGCTCGCTTCAGGCGGCGGGCGATCGGAGATGTCCTCGCCGGGGAACGCCTCCTGCTGCATCTGCGTGTTCATATCCCCGGGGTCGACCCAGTAGATCTTCAGTTCAGGATGCTCTGAGGCGAGCACGTTGGACAGCTGCTCCAGGGCGGCCTTCGACGAGCCATAGCCACCCCACCCCGGGTAGCCCTCGATGGCGGCGTCCGACGTCACGTTCACCACCCGCCCGGCCGAGCTCCGAAGCAGCGGAAGGGCCCGCTGGAACAGGCCCAGGGGGGCCAGCGCGTTGACGCGATAGACGCGGGCTATCTCTTCCAGCGGGTAACGATCCAAGGTCGGCAGGGGACTCAGCCCGAGGGTGCTGGCATTGTTCACCAGGAGGTCCAGGCGGCCGAGTTCCTCGGCCGCTCGCAACAGGTCGTCTCTGTGCTGCTCGTCCGAGACGTCGCCCGGGATGGCCCGGACCTCGGTGGCGGCGCCCAGCTCGGTGAGGACGAGTTCCAGGTTCGCTCCGCCTCTGGCATCGATCACCAACGCCCATCCTCGGCGGGCCAGCGCTCGACCCAGGGCCAGACCGAGACCACGAGAGGCTCCGGTGATCAGGGCAACGGGCCTGACTCGTCCTGAAGCCACTGCCTGCTCACCGTTCGATCCGTCCATCTCAGCTCCTGGTCGTCTCAGCCGATCCAACGGTAATGAGAGTCTCGGGATCGCCCATCGGAGCGAGGGCGGAACCTCCCTCGGTCCTTGGACCGAGCGGCGACTCCACCCGGGGGTGGAGGCCGTAGAGCCCGAGCAGGGCGGTGGTTAACTCGGCTGGATCCCGCCCCAGCTAGTCGTAGGCAGCCTGGATCTCGGCGGGAGTTCGCCGGGAGGCCAGGCCCTTACCTCCGTAGGGCCCAGGACAACTCGCGTACCGTAGGCAGCTGTGATCGGGCTGGAGGACGTGGAGGCGGCGGCCACGCGGCTGCAGGGCGTGGCCCACCGCACTCCGGTCCTGCGCTCCCGCACCCTCGACCAGCGGACCGGGGCCACGGTCTTCCTGAAGGCCGAGAACCTCCAGCGAGGCGGCGCGTTCAAGTTCCGCGGTGCCTACAACCGGATCTGCACGCTCGCCCCCGAGCAGCGCAACGCGGGGGTGGTCGCGTATTCCTCTGGGAATCACGCCCAGGCGGTGGCCCTCGCCGCTCGACTGATGGGGATCGGGGCAACCATCCTCATGCCCACCGACGCCCCGTCCACGAAGGTGGAAGCGACTGCCGGGTACGGCGCCGAGATCGTCCGCTACGACCGCTACCGTGACGATCGGGCCGCGCTGGCGACCCAGCTCGCCGCAGCGCGGGGGCTCACCCTCGTCCGTCCGTACGACGACACCATCGTGATGGCCGGCCAGGGCACCGCAGCCCTGGAGCTGCTGAGCGACGTGGAGGATCTGGACGTGCTGATTGCTCCGGTCGGTGGAGGAGGCTTGATCGCCGGCTGCGGAACGGTGGCCAAGGCCCTTCGTCCCGGGATGCGTGTGGTCGGCGTGGAGCCAGAGGCCGGCGATGACACGAAGCAGTCTCTGGAGCGGGGCGAACGGGTACGCCTTCCCAAGGTCCCCTCGACGATCGCAGACGGCCTCCAGCTGGACATCCCCGGCGAGCTCACGTTCGAGGTCAACCGGAGGCTGGTGGACGAGGTCGTGCTGGTCAGAGACGAGGAGATCGTCGACGCGATGCGGTTCCTGTTCGAACGGCTGAAGGTCGTGGTCGAGCCGAGCGGGGCCGTTCCCGTCGCCGCCCTTCTGGCCGGCAAGCTGGACGCGTCGGGGCTGCGGGTCGGAGCGATCCTTTCCGGGGGCAACGTCGGTGCTCGCCGCTTCGCCGAGCTCCTGGAGGGTGCCGAGTCCTCGAAGAGCGCCCCAGGGAAGCTGGGCTAGACCGCCCGCCCTGCGGCTATCCGCCGAAGGGCCGTCTCAGCGTCTCGGACATATGGTCCGATAACCCCTGCTAACGGGTTGACCATGCGCGCAGGGAAACGCACCACGCCACCGATACAAGGGCAGGAGGAAATGGGCCTTCCGGCGCTCGACCAACTGGTCGCGCGTGGGGGCCGCGGTGACGTCGATGCGTTCAGAGAACTCTTCGATCGATATGGGCAGCGGGTCTACCGTTATGCCCACTCACGACTGGGCCGGGCCGAAGACGCCCAGGACGCCGCCCAGGACGTCTTTCTCGCCGCGTGGCAGGGGCTTCCTTCGTTCCGCTACGAGCATCCTGGCTCGTTTCCGGGCTGGCTCTTCGGGATTGCCCGCCACGTGGTGGCAGAACATCACCGTCGAGTATTCCGTCGGCGATGGGTCGGTCTCGACGAGGCTCCCGAGGGATCTGTCGATTTCGAAGGACGGCTGGTCTCCCAGCACGTCCTGGTCGAAGAGCTGGGCCGACTCCCCGAGACGCAACGGGAAGTCCTGATGCTGCGCTTCGTGGCCGGGCTTCCCGCTCGCGAGGTGGGAATTGCCGTGGGCAAGAGCGAGTCCGCAGTGGTGTCTCTGCAGGTGCGCGGGCTGGAGGCGCTCCGGCGGCGCTTGGGGAGGCTGGCATGAACCGAGCCAGGGCTTTCGAGAGCTATTGGGCCGAGTTCGAACGCCCGGGCCGTCCCGCCGCCGAGGCGCTGCCGCCCGCGCCCGAGATCACAGGGGTGGCGGCCGCGGCCACGGCTCTTCGCCACTGCAGCGAGGCCACGCCGGCGGTCGATCTCGATGCAATGTGGCTGAGCCTGGTGGCTCGGTTGGAGACGGGAGGCACGGCGGGCAGCGTACCGGTGGACTCCGAGGCGGAGGAGCGCCCAGGCGAAACACCCGACAGAAGCGTAATCATGCTTCGCCTTCGGCATCGATGGACCCTCCGAGTCGCCGCCGCGGCCGTCGCCGCCGCGGTCGCCCTGGTCACGGTGTCGCTCCAGGCCAGACCGGGATCCGCCCTCTACCCGGTTCGGCTCACGGTCGAGCGGGCTGCGCTGGCGGTTTCACCCAGAGACGGCACCATCCACCTTCGCGTGGCGGAGGCCAGGCTCGGCGACCTGCTGGTCTCGTTGCGGAGGGGCCCTGTCCGCGCGGCCCCTGGCCTGGCTCGATCGCTCGTGGTCAACAGGGCTGCGGCCGGCCGAGCCGGGGCCGATCTCACCGACTTGGACCTGCGCATCGCTCTCGAGGTGCCGCCGGCCCTTCGCGGAACGCCGTCTTCCGTCACCGCCTCCGTCCGGACGATCCTCGGCGACCTGCTTCCGGCCGAAGAGCTTCCACTCGCCCAAGGACCTAGGCCTGTCGGGGGGACCGGCGAAGGGAATCCGGGCGACACATATGATCGCCCGGATCGGCACAAGGGCTCGGGTGACGATGCCGGGGACGAGGGAGGCGAGCGAGGCGGGAAGCACGAGGGTCAGCACGAAGGCGAGGACGAGGGCTCGGGTTCGCACGAGGGGTCCGACTCCAACAAGGGTTCGAAAGACGAGGGTCAGGGATCCGGTTCCGTCGGAGGTTCCGGCGGAGGGGAAGGCCCGGGCGGCTCGCGCGGAGGCGACTGACTCCCCCCTTGACAGTGGATCAGGCGAGGGAGACGACTAGAGACCGTCAGGAGCAAGTTCTCACGGCACCACGACGACCACAGCACTCCACCCCAACACTCAGGGGGCGCCACGCCGGCGCCCCCTCCGTGTTTGGCCAGCTCGGCGAGACCGCAGGTCGTCGATGCCCGAGAAGAGAAGGAAGGCGGGGAAGACCAGGGCGAAAGCCAGCAGAGACCCCTCCACGAGGGCCTGGTTGATGAACTCCAGATCCTCGCCGCCCAGGATGAAGAAGAACACCCCCACGATCGAGAGGAAGAACACATAGCCTCCGGCCACGGTGCTCAATAGGTACCGGATGAGATCGCCCCAGCCCGGCGTGAGATCGGTTGGGACGTCCCCTCGCTGCCTGTCCGCGTGGTGGCCAGGCCCTGGCTTCGCCCGCCGTATGGCCCGGTGATAGGTGATCAGGAGGCCCAGGAACACCAGGTAGGCCGAGGCGACCGGGATGACGTCGTGGCGAACCACGTCCCACCAACCATGCGGCTCCCCGCCGGCCACCCCCTGATCGAGGAGCCGCGCTGCCCAGCTCGGATGGAGGATGGGCCCCATCAGGCGCGCAGGAAGAAACGCCATCCCCGGACGAAGAGGTGCCAGCCGAACCAGAGCCACAGTCCGAACAGCACCCACCGGCCGAGGGGATAGCGCATCGTGACGCGCAGCACGTCGCTGAGGGCCGGCCAGCGATCGTCGTTGTGCACGAGGCCAAGGCCCTGGTAGGCGAGCACCGCGCCGAACAGGAGAGCCCACACGGTGAGTCCGATCATCGCCTGTCCTCCCGGATAGCACGTGGAAAATGCATGTGCCAGTCTCGCTCACGATCCATAGGAAAGCCGGAAGTGGGCGAATCAACACGGGGACGATGCTCGCCTTCGAATGCTCAGGTTGGAGGACAGGAGGGACCGTCACGCCGGCGGCCCCTCCCGCCCGCGAACTGGGCGCAGGGCGCTCGGTGCGGCTACACCGGGGTCCGGACCGCTCGCTCCTAGGTGGGTTTACGAAGCGCGTGTTCCGGGCTCGCCACGTTCTTATACAAGAGCTAACCGGAGAGGTGAGCCCACACAATCCCCCGGCCGAGCCATTTCCGACCCTCCGGCAACCTAGGCCATCTGGCCGGGGCCCCCTGTATTCGCCGCTAGACTCGATGAACGCATGGACACCCGGCCGCGCGCCTCGTCGCCGACGGTGGTCCGTCTCGTTCGCGAGTCATCCCCCGAGCCGGCCGCTCTGGATACTGCCGTCTCCCACGCGATCCTGAGGCGTGTTTCGGAGGGGACGCAGCCGCAGACGCTTCGGATCCACCGGCCGGGGGCGATCGTGGCGTTTGGTCCCCTCGACCGGCTGTCCCCCGGTTACGGACGAGCCGTCGACGCTGCGCATGCCCGGGGGTTCGGCGCCGTTCAGCGCCTGGCCGGGGGGCGTGCCGCGGTGTTCCACGAGCAGACGATCGCCTTCTCCTGGGCCATTCCTGATAGCCAGCCTCGGCTGCACATCGAGAGGAGATTCCAAGAGCTGTCTTCGATCATCGTCACGGCGCTGCGAGACCTCGGAGTAGACGCGCGCATCGGAGAGGCTCCCGGCGAGTATTGCCCGGGCGAACACAGCGTGAACGCCAGAGGGAAGACGAAGCTCATGGGAGTGGGGCAGCGGATCCTCCTCCACGCCGCCCATGTCGGGGGCGTGGTGGTGGTGGGGCAGAGCGACCGGGTCCGAAACGTGCTGATCCCCGTCTACGAGGCGCTGGACCTTGAGTGGGACCCGGCCACGGCTGGGAGCTTGGAGGACGAGGTACCCGGGATCTCTTGGGAGGAGGCCGCGGAGGCCATCATCCGCCGGTTCGCAGACTCCTACGAGCTGGTCGAGGACTCCCTGCGTCCCGAGATCATGGACCGCGCCAAGGATCTCCAGGCTGCCCACGCGGTGAGGAGATGAAGGGGTTGGTTGCCCTGCGTTCAGTGAGCGGCGCCGTCGACGGCTCTGGCCCGCAGGGCCCTCTCCACGCCGTCCTTGCCCTCCACTAGCAGTCGGCGGATCGGCGCCGGCACCGAGTTCTCGGACAGATACCGTTCGGTTCGGTCAACGGTCTCCTGAGTGTTCACCATCTGCGGGTACATCCGGCGGGCGAACGCGAGCGCGTCCGGAAGGTCCTTCGTCTCCCACACCTTGGGCAGCACGTCGAAGAACCGTCCGCTGAAGGGCTCCAGGAGCTCCTCCTGCCCGTATTGCTGGAACCCCACCATGATGTCGTCGACCATGGCGAGGGGCTGAGACAGATCCTCCACGATGATTCGCCAGGCTTCCTCCTTGGCCTGCGGCGTCGTCCGCGCGGCCCGCGCTGCGGCGGCATGGCGCGAGCCGCGATCAGTGGCGTCGCGCTTCTCCTCCGAGTCGATGATGTCTTTGTCGACTGCTCCCGCAGCGGCGAGGGAGCGGATGATGTGCCAGCGAAGCTCGGTGTCCACGATGAGTCCGGGGAACTGGTTGTCGCCTTCGAGGAGGCCCCGAACCGTGGCCAGGTGATCCTCGCCACCGGCGGCGGAGATGAACGCCCGGGCCCACGCCAGCTGGTGGTCACTCCCGGGTTGTGCCCCGCGAGTCCCCTCGAGCGTGGCCTCCGCGAATGTCTGCATGGCCGTCTTTCGACTGGTGGGATCGCCGTACACGTTGATGGCCGCCGACGCCTGGGCCAGCAGGCTCTGGACCACGCCGACCTTGGTCTCCTTGCCGATGTTGCCGATCACCAGGCGGAGATATTCGCGGGCCGGCATCTCCGCGTCCCGGGTCATATCCCAGCAGGCCGTCCAGCACAGCGTTCGGGCCAGCGAGTCATCGAGGTCCCCCAGGTGCTCGACTACGGTGGCGAGCGATCGCTTGTCAAGCCGGATCTTCGCGTACGTCAGGTCGTGATCGTTCACCAGCACCAGATCGGGCACCCGGTCCCCGACCAGCTGTGGGACCTCGGTTTGCGCCCCGACCGCGTCGAACTCGACGGAGCGCCGGCGAACCAGTCCCCCCTCCGTGAGATCGAACAGCCCTACCGCGACGCGATGAGACCGGAGGGTCGGCCAGTCCGACGGTGCTTCTTGCAGGAGGAAGAACGAGTTGAATGCCTGGTGACCACCCCCATCCCCGGCGTCGAACCGGGCTCGCAACGTGTTGACGCCCGCTGTTTCCAGCCATTCCTTCGACCAGGCATGGAGGTCGCGGCCGGATGCTTCTTCCAGCGCGTCCAGGAAGTCCGCCAGCTCAGCGTTCCCGAACTCGTGCCGCTTGCAGTAGGCCTTCATCCCCTGGAGGAATCGTTCTTCCCCGACCCAGGCAACGAGTTGCCTCAAGACGGAGGCCCCCTTCGCGTACGTGATCCCGTCGAAGTTCAGATGGATCGATTCCACGTCCGGGACCTCGGCGACGATGGGGTGGGTGGTGGGCAGCTGATCCTGCCTGTACGCCCACGTCTTCTCCGTGTCGGCGAACGTGGTCCAGGCTTCCTTCCACCGAGTCGCCCCCACCTGGGACAGGACGGCCATGAAGCTGGCGAAGCTCTCGTTCAACCACAGGTCGTTCCACCACCGCATGGTCACCAGGTCGCCGAACCACATGTGGGCCATCTCGTGCAGGATCGTCTCGGCCCGGCGCTCCCTGGCCGCGTCGGTCACCCGCGACCGGAAGAGGTAGAGGTCGTTGAAGGTGACCAGGCCGGCGTTCTCCATCGCGCCGGAGTTGGACTCGGGAACGAAGATCTGGTCGTACTTGCCTCCGAACATGTACGGATAGCCGAAGGCCGGCTCGAAGAAATCGAACCCTTGCTTGGTGATCTCCACCAGCTCATCCGAATCGAGATGCTGAGCGAGCGATTGGCGGCACAGCAGCCCGAGATCGATGTCACCGTGTTGCTCTCGCACCTCGTGATACGGACCTGCGGCCACACAGGTGATGTAGGTGGGGATCCGCCCCGTGGTCTCGAAGGTCCAGCTGACGGTCCCATCTCGAGTAGTCGGTGGGCCGACCGGCCGGGAGTTGGCCACCGCCATCCAGCCCGGTAGCCCGATCAGCGTGAAGTCGAAGGTTCCCTTGAGGTCGGGCTGGTCGAAGCAGGCGAAGACCCGATGCGCCCCGAACGGCTCGAAGTGCGTGTGCAGGTAGACGTTGCCGTCGGCCGGGTCGAGGAATCGATGCATGCCCAGCTCCGTACGGTTGTACGCGCACGAAGCCACGATGCGGACCTCGTTCTGTTCGGCGAGGCCTCGAAGCATGACGCGGCTCCCGTCGAAGGCGTCCAGAGGAACCGATTCGCCGTTACGTTCGATGGTCGCGATGGATGGGGCCGTGATGTCGACGAATGTCTCGGCGCCGGCTCGGACGCATTCGAACCGGATAAGGGTGTCCGAGGTGAACGCGTCTTTCTGGCTCAGGTCGAGGGTGATGGCGTAGCGGGGGTCGCGGATGAGGGCAGCTCGGTCGATGGCCTCCTCGCGGCTGAGGTCGTTGTTCTTCTTCGTCACGTGCAGGCTCCTAGGTTGCGGGTTCCCTAGTCTCTCAGGAGGAGGGTGCCAGTGCCCATCGACAGAGGAGGGACTCCGGGTGCGTACGGCGGTGATTGGGCATGTCGAGTGGGTGGAGTTCGTCCATGTGCAGCGGGTCCCTCGTCCGGGAGAGATCGTTCACGCCGAGGACTCATGGGCAGTCCCGGCCGGTGGCGGGGGAGTGGCCGCGGTCCAGCTGGCGAAGCTCGCCGGGAACGCCACCCTCTTCACCGCTCTGGGTGATGATCGGCTGGGAAAGGCCTCCCGGAGGGGCCTGGAGAAACTAGGGGTTCGCGTAGAAGCAACATTCCGCCCGTTTCCCCAACGCCGCGGTTTCACCTACATCGACGCGGACGGCGAGCGCACCATCACCACGATCGGCGAGCGGCTCAACCCCTCTGGAAACGACCCACTGCCGTGGGACGACCTTACCGAGACCGGCGCCGTGTACTTCACAGCCGGCGGCCGGGGAGCTTTGCAGGCGGCGCGCCGGGCCGAGGTGCTGGTGGCGACCTCGCGGATCGTCGGCGACCTGGCCCGGACCGGGGTGAGGCTCGATGCCCTGGTGGGGAGCGCCTTCGATCCCTCAGAAGCGTATCGGCGGGGCGATCTGGATCCTCCTCCTCGACTGATGGTGCGGACGGAAGGGAAGGAGGGTGGAAGCTTCGAGACCGACGACGGCCGGTCGGGCCGGTACCGAGCGACCCCTCTCCCAGGCCCTATGGTCGATACGTACGGGTGCGGGGACAGCTTCGCGGCTGGCCTCACGTATGCGCTGGGCGCGGGCTACGTGGTGGACGAGGCCCTGGATCTCGCCGCGCGGTGTGGGGCGGCGTGCCTGACCGGACGGGGCCCGTACGAGAGCCAGCTCACGCTGAGGCCCTAGTGCGGGAGAACGCGCATCACCTCTCGCTCCAGGCGCCTGGGTATGGTCACGCCGAACCGGGACTCGAGCACGTCCCGAGCGGCGCGATAGGAGGCGACGGCCGCTCGGACGGAGTAGGGGGACTGCTGCACGCCCATGGGCGTGAGCAGATGTTCCGCCATCTTGGAGAGCTCGCTCCGGACGAGTTCGTCCCTTCCCGCCTGCTGCTTGGCTGCAAGCCACAGGGTCCAGTCCCAGAAGTGCTGCTCGATGCCGGGAAGGGTCTGGGCGTTCGCGCTCCAGGGAGGTCTCGGCTGGTGCGGCTCATCCAGGAAGAGCAGATCCACCTTTGCCGGCCCCGTCAGGATCAGCATGTAGCACTGGTGCGTGCTCAGCCGATCCCATTGTTGCGCGAGTGGCTCGAGGCCGGAGGTGAGGTTGGGCAGATCTGCAGCGACCGCCGCAAAGTCGTCCGATTCGACCCTGAAGTCCCAGTCAGAGAGGGGAACGGCCGTCCCAGCCGCGCGCGACCCGATGAGCTCCGCCAGCCGGATGCGGGGATGAGACGAGAGGGCGCTCATGACCAGAGCAGCGACCTCGCGTTCGGTGCCCACCTCACGAGTATCCAGGCACGAGGCAGCCCACGTCGCCCGCGTGGACCCGGGTCAAAGTCCGGGGCAGCCGGATTCGTCGGGCAGAAGAGGACGGAATCGCAGCCAGTAGGTCGTGCCTCCGCTCTTCCACGGCGTGAGCTCGGTGGCGTGAGCCACAAGGGGCCGAAGCTTGGATACATCCTGTCCCTCGATGGAGAAACAGGTGACCGTCGGTTGACCTGCCACCGGCCTGGCCAGGTCGGCGATCCTCCGGTCCAGAGGCCAGTTCAGCTCGGGCTGCTGGAGCTGCTGGCCCGGAGGCTGCGTGCTCACGATGACGGCGAGGCCCTGGTAATCGAACGGCCGCTCGGCGGAAAGCGAGCCCTTTGGGAGCCAGCTCTGAAGGTTTCCCAGTCGGGTATCGAACTCCAGAAGCGCAGCTCGAGCCTTGCGTTCACCCTCCGGGATCGACTGGTTGGGGAGATCGATCCCCAGGGCTCGGACCGAAATGACGTGCCGCCTGCCGTTCTCGACGAAGGTGAACGTGGTCGTCCCGGCATCGGCCACCGCGGGCTGGTCGTACGTGCGGTCCGGCCCGGCGAGCCCGGCACGCCGGGCCGCCTCCATGATCCTTCGCAGGCCCTCGGTGTCGACTTTCATGGAGAAGACCGGGGGGATCGCGGGGCCAGGATAGATCTCGATCTGCGCTCCTTCCATGACGATGAGCCCGTCGGCGAAGAGGGAAAACTGAGGGATCCGGGCGAGGGCGGCGGCAGGAGCGAGCAGGCCACCGCGAGTATCCACGCGCAGGACGAGCGCCTCGGTCATGGGACTCTCGCCCGGGGGCGTCGCGGCCCGGGAGCCACAGGCGGCCGAGATCGACGCCACCAGGACCAGCCCGGCCAGCGTCCGGACCGAGACCTTTCGGCTCATGTCCACCTTCGACGGCTCACGATCTCACAAGGTTCCCGTCTCACACCACGCGAGACGAGCATTGCGCTTCGTCTCTCGCGACAGTACCGTGCGACCGGTATCCTCGAAGCCGCAACGAATACGCCGAGAGGGGAGGAGACGTGGCCAGCAAGGACAAGGGCGGCGGGAAGACCTCGAAGAAGCCCGCGCAGCAGGACCTGAAGGCGAAGCGCAAGGCCAAGAAGGAGAAACGCGCGGCCAAGTAGCCTGGTGCACAAGCCGACGAGGCCCCCGGGCCCTGATCTCGAGCCCAGGGGCGCGCCGGCTCGGGGTTTATCGTCGGGGCGATGCGGAGAGTCCCGCGAGCGCGCGAGCCCTGATCACTTGGGCCTCGATGCTCCTCATGACCTCACCCGTCACGTCTCGAAGAACCCCCGATGAGCCCCCGGCATCGTCCGGCACGTAGATCGCCTCTCCCATCACGACGGCGACAGGCACACGAAGCGGACGAGAGAGCTTGAGCCCGCCCAGGGGCCACCGAAGCTGGGTTCCCCAGACCCCGACGGGCAGGATAGGGACCCGCGCCGCCAGTGCGGCACGAACCAACCCGGAGCGGCCCCTCAGCGGCAGCTCGCCGATCCCCACGCGCCCTTCGGGGAAGATCCCGGCCAGGCCGCCGCGCAGAAGCACGTCCTGCAACCGGCGGAGGGCGCCCAGGTCTCGAGTTCCCCGTCGGACGGGGATGCCCTTTGTCCGACGGAGTCCCCAACCCCACACCGGATGGGCGAAGAACTCCGCCGCCGCCAGGAATCGTACGGGCCGGCCCCGGGCGGACGTGGCGAGGGCCACGGCGATGGGGTCGAGCACGCTCACGTGATTGGGGGCGAGGATGGCGGGGCCGGCCGCCGGGATGCGGTCGAGCCCCTCGAACCTCAACCTGAAGAGCAGGCGGTACAGAGGCGCCACCGTGAGCAGCCCCGCTCGCCACCAGAAGTCGAACCGGCCGCGCCGCGTCATGCTCGGCGAAGCCTACACGGGGCTTGTTCAGGAGCTCCGCAGCCAGGCCACCCCGATGACCCCCGGGCCGGTGTGGATGCCCATCGACGGGCTGAACTCGGTTATCGGGCCAGACGCGCCGAGCCGGGCCTGCAGCCGCTGCGCACCCTCGGCGCTGACCGCGTGGAAGACCATGCTGTGCGTGGCAGTCGCGAGCCCACGGGCGTGGGCTTCCCTGCGGATCCGATTCTGGACCGCTTCGGCGCTGCGCGGAACTCCCAGCCGCTCCACCGCTCCATCCTTCAGCCGGAACACGGGATGGATGCCGAGATGCTTCGCCAACCCCAGTGCGAGCGGCCCGACCCTCCCGCTCCGCTCGATGAACTCGATGCCGTCCAGGGCGGCGACCAGATCGGCACGGCTCGCTGCATCCTGGGCCTCTGCCACCACTTCATCGAGGGACGCGCCGGCCTGTGCCGCCTGCGAAGCAGCCAGCACGACCAGTCCCTGGGCGGCCGCTGCCGTTCGGGAATCGACGACCACCGCCGGACGCCCGGCGATCTCGGCGGCGACCGCGGCGTTCCGATACATGCCGGTGAATTCCGCGGCTGGGGTGATGACCATGACCGCGTCGGACCGGGCCTCTTCGATGGCCGTCAGGTATTCCACGGCGGTGGGGGCACTGGACTTCACCGGCTCGCGCCGTGCGAGCGCTCGGTAGACGAGCTCCGAGGCCGCGGCCGTTCCATCCAGGATGTCTCGAGAACGGAGGTGGATCCGGATCGGAAGGACACGGATGCCAAAGCGGGTGGAGAAGTCGAGCGGCAGGCATGCACTCGAGTCCGTGAGGAGGGCGACGGACTTCATCTGCCCCTTAAGGTAACCGATCGCTCCAAGTAACATATGGCCACATCGACCGGGTGGTTCATGTGCTTGCGCGAGAGCGGTATCCGATCGCCGAACTGGTGAAAAGGACCGGTGTCCCCGCCGCCACGATCCACCACTATCGCAAGCGAGGCCTCCTCCCCGCTCCGAGGCGTGTGGCGTCGAATCGATTCCTATATGACGAGCGGCACCTCCAAGCCCTGAAGCTCGTCCGGGTGCTTCGGGAGCGACGGGGGCTGCCGCTGTCGGTGATCCGCCGGATCCTCCCCGGGCTCCTGGGCCTGGAGGAGGAGCAGGCATTCCGACCTGACATGTGGGACCGCGCCGTCGGTGCGCAACTCCATGCAGGCTCGCGGCGGGGGCCTGGTGTCCGATTGCTCGAGTCCGCCAGCGAGATCTTTGCCCGCCGGGGATACGCCGACGTCAACGTGGACGAGATCTGCAAGGCGGCTCGGATCGCCAAGGGGACGTTCTACCGGCACTATCGGTCCAAGGAGGAGGTGTTCTTCGCCGCCGCCGAGGCCGCCGCGGGTCACGTCGTCGGGGCCTTCGGTGAGGCCGTTGCTCCCGGCCCCGTGTCGCTCCAGAGGGCCGCCGAGGTGCTGGCCCGCTTGTTGGAGCCTCGGCTTCCGGTGTTCATGGAGCTGTTCACTCGTGCCGTGCAGAGACGACCCGGATACCCGGCCGTCTCTCGGCGCATGTTCACCGAGCTCGCCAAGGGGGTAGGCGAGCGGCTCGGCGCGCCGGACCCGCTGTGGGCAGGGGCCCAGGTGCTGCAGCTTGCCACCGTGGACGTGTTCCGCCGGGCCCTCGAGCCGTCCCCGCTGGCAGCCCTTGGCGCGTCACCCGTGGTCGGCAGATGATCTGCTCCCGCTCCACAACCGCAACTTGACATCCTCCTGGCACGCCACAGAAGATGAATTCGCATAAGAAGTGCGACTGGGTAGTCACCCGCATTACTTGTCGTGGGGGATAGGGGTGGCCCCATCGGATTTCGCGTCCGTCGAGGGGGCCTCTCGTGAAGAGGAAGGCGAGGCGATGAGGTTCCTTCTGGAGAATCACAGCTTCCGGACCGCGGAGTGCGGCCAGTTCGTGGACA
>WNFV01000785.1_pt1 | contig 48929 bp, 46 predicted proteins | sample 5400101 | NCBI WGS metagenome assembly WNFV01 (sample SAMN13153361, study PRJNA577476) | soil metagenome | isolation source: 115 cm soil or saprolite under grassland replicate 1 | place: USA:California | collected 2016-06-15
CTGAGCGAAACTCTCTCGTGAGGAACCGGATGCGGGAAATCTGCACGTCCGGGTCTGTGGGGGGCGAGGGGGGCAACCTCCTCGCCTACCCGGCGCTGTTTGACATCGTGAGAAATTGGGTTCGTTCCGCCAAAATGGCAGTTGGGTTCGTTCCGCCAAAATGGCAGTGCGTAGCCCGAGCGGAACCGCGGCACGGCGGCTGATCATTGCAACCTCCAAAAAACGGCGGAGCGGCGCCATCGACCCCGCACGCGTCTTTTGGCGGAACAAACCCAACCTCGATTTTGGCGGAACGAACCCAACCTCGAGGCGCCTGGTCAGGGGCCGATCGCCCTGAAATGAATAGCAACGCCGGATCGTTCGGGGAATGATCGCCCGCTATTGCAACTTTGCGTGAGGCGGGACTTGACGGTACGCATCGACATGAAGCTCAAATAGCTCCAACTCGCCGGATCGATCGCCATGGCCGGACCGCTGTCGCATATCCGCGTTCTCGACTTGAGCCGCATCATGGCCGGGCCGTGGGCCGGTCAGATCCTGGCCGACCTCGGCGCCGACGTCGTCAAGGTCGAGCGGCCCGGCGCCGGCGACGACACCCGCGCCTGGGGCCCGCCGTTCCTCGAGGATCGTTCGGGCGCGCAGACGCGCGAGGCCGGCTACTACCTCTCGGTCAACCGCGGCAAGCGCTCGATCACGCTCGAGCTCGACAAGCCGGAAGGCCAGCGCGTGGTGCGCGCGCTCGCGGAGCGCTCCGACATCGTGCTGGAGAATTTCAAGGTCGGCACGCTCGCCCGCTTCGGCCTCGGCTACGATGGCCTCAAGGCGGTCAATCCCAAGCTGATCTATTGCTCGATCACCGGCTTCGGGCAGACCGGGCCGCGCCGCGACGCCGCCGCCTACGATTTCATGATCCAGGCCATGTGCGGGCTGATGAGCGTCACCGGCGAGCCCGACGACAAGCCGGGCGGCTGCCCCGAGAAGGTCGGCGTGCCGATCGTCGATATCATGTCGGGCATGTACGCGGCGATCGCGGTGCTGGCCGCGCTGGCGCGGCGCGCCGAGACCGGCCGCGGTGACTATATCGACATCGGCATGCTCGACGTCGGGGTGTCGTTCCTCGCCAACCAGGCGATGAACTATCTGGTTTCCGGCAAGGTGCCGCGCCGCACCGGCAACGCGCATCCGAACATCCAGCCGCAGGACGTCTTCGCCGCCCGCGACGGCTACATGGTGCTGGTGGTGGGCAACGACGGCCAGTTCACCAAGTGCTGCGAGGTGTTGGGGCGGCCCGAATGGGTGACCGACGAGCGCTTCGCCGAGAATGCCGGCCGGGTGCGCAACCGCGCGGTGCTCAATCCGCTGATCGCCGATCTTCTCCTGCGGTGCGACACCGCGGACTGGATCGCGAGATTCGAAGCCGCGGGCGTGCCTTGCGGTCCGATCAACACCGTGCCGCAGGTGTTCGCGGAGGAGCAGGTACGCCACCGCGGCATGCTGGTCGACATTGCACATCCGCTGGCGGGAACGGTGCCGCAGGTGGTGAGCCCGCTGCGCTTCACCGAGGCGCCGCTCGCGTTCGAGCGCTCGCCGCCGCTGCTCGGCGAGCACACCGCCGAGATTCTCCGCGAGCTCGGCATCGAGGACATCCGCCAGGGCGCCGCCTGATCGAGGTCAAGCAGCCGACAGCCACGAGCAGGAGAGCGAAGGTGCCGCGCATCCCATTCCCGACGCCGGACTCGATGACGCCGGAGCAGCGCAAGGTCTACGACGCGGTAGCCTCCGGTCCGCGCGGCAAGGTGCAGGGGCCGTTGCTCGCCGCGCTGCACCGGCCAGAGCTTGCCGACAAGTGGCAGCAGCTCGGCGAGCTGCTGCGCTATCGCACCACGCTGCCGGCCCGGCTGAGCGAGATCGCCATCCTGGTCACCGCGCAACGCTGGCGCTGCCAGCTCGAATGGCACCTGCACGAGGGTTTCGCGCTCAAGGCGCAGGTGCCGCGCGCGGTGATCGACGATATCCATGCCGGGCGCCGCCCGGCGGCGGCCGACGCCAAAGAGCTCGCGGTCTACGACTATGCGGCCGAGCTGCAGGATCGCCGCGTCGTATCCGAGGAAACCTATCGGCGCGCCCTCGGCCTGTGGGGCGTGGTCGGCGTGGTCGAGCTTACGGCGCTGATCGGCTACTACACGATGGTCGCGATGACGCTCAACGCCCACGAGTTTCCGCTGCCGGCCGGGGTCGAGCCGCCGTTTGCGCCGCTGGCCGCGTAGGAGGGACCCATGAGCGAGATCGTCGTCGAGAAAGCCGGCAAGGTGGTGTCGGTCGCGCTCGACCGCCCGCCGGTCAACGCGCTCACCATGGCGCTCTACCAGCGCATCGCCGAGGTGTTCGAGGAGATCGGCGCCTCCCCCGAGGTCAACTGCGTGGTGCTCTCGGCGCGCGGATCGAAGGCGTTCTGCGCCGGCCTCGATCTGCGCGAGTTCCTCGCCGCCAAGGTCGAGGACGATCCGACGCGGGCGGTGATCGTGCGGCGCATGTTCCAGTCGGTGCGCCACTGCGCGATTCCGGTGGTCGCGGCGGTGAACGGCCCGGCGCTCGGCGCCGGCTGCGTTCTTGCCTCGGTGTGCGACATCCGCATCGCGTCGGAGAACGCCACTTTCGGCCTGCCCGAGATCAATGCCGGTCGCTGCGGCGGCACCGCGCATATGGCGCGCCACGTCCCGCAGGGCCTGCTGCGCCGCTTGTTCTTCACCGGCGTGCCGATCAGCGCGCAGGAGGCCTATCGCGTCGGCTTCGTCGACCAGGTGGTGCCGCTCGACCGCCTGATGCCGGCCGCCAACGAGCTCGCCGGCGTGATCGCCGACAAGGCGCCGCTCGGCCTGCGTCTGGGCAAGGAAGCGCTCAACCGCGTCGAATTCATGCCGGTCGAGGACGGCTACGCGCTCGAGCAGGACTACAGCACCAAGCTGATGCACACCGAAGACGCGCGCGAAGCGGCCCGCGCCGTGTTGGAAAAACGTGCGCCCGTGTTCAAGGGGCGCTGAGCGTGTCGCCGGCCGGCGACATGGCGGGCAGGGGAGGAACGATGGAGGCCCTCGAGGATCGCGCCGAGCGCATCCGCCTGATCCGCGACAGCGCGGGCGCGATCGCGCCGCCGGACGACCTCAAGCGCGTCCGCGCGTTGCGCTATCGCGAACCGGGCTTCGACCGCGCCGTGTGGCGGCGGATGTGCGAGCTCGGCTGGCTCGACCTGCGTGTCGCCGAGGCGGCCGGCGGCTCGGGCCTCGGCATGCGCGAATACTGCGCGCTCGCGGAGGAGTGCGACGCCGGCCTGCTGCCGGAGCCGCTGATTCCGTGCTCGATCGCGGCCCGCGTGCTCGCCGGCGGCGAGCTTGTTTACCTGGCCGAAATCGTTGATCGGTCCGCTGGCGACGCCGACCGCGTTGAACGCCTCCATCCATTGGCGCGCGCTGCGGGTCTTGAGGCGCTCCGCCAGCATCGGGATCAGCGCGGTCTTGTTCTCCATGCGCTTGCGATTGGTGACGAAGCGCGCGTCCTTGGCGAGCTCGGGCAACTCCATCACCTCGCACAGCCGCACGAACTGCTGGTCGGTGCCGACCGCGAGCATGAGCGGCATGTCGGCGCAGTCGAACGCCTGCCACGGGCAGATGGTTTGCGACGACATCCCCGCCCGCACCAGCATTTTTCCCGAGACCAGATAGTTCATGGCGATATGCGAGACCGCGTGTACCTGCGCGTCGAGCAGCGCAAGGTGTCGATGCGCTGGCCTTGGCCTGACGCCCGGTCGCGGTGATTGAGCGCGGCGAGGGTCGCGATGGTCGCGTAGTAGCCGGCCGTGATGTCGGAAACGCTGTAACCCACGAGGTTGGGGCCGGCGCCCGGCGCTCCGTCCGGCACCCCGGTGATGCTCATGAGCCCGCTCATGGCCTGGAAGATTGGATCGTAGCCGGGAAGCTCGCTGTAGGGGCCGGATTGCCCGAAGCCGGTGATCGAGCAATAGACCAGCCGCGCATTGACCGCCCGCAGCGCCGGGTCGTCGAGTCCGTAGCGCGCGAGGTTGCCGGTCTTGAAGTTCTCGATCAGCACGTCGGAGCTTTCCGCCAGCCGCTTCAATAGCGCTTGGCCGGGCGGCTTGCTGATGTCGATGCCGATCGAGCGCTTGCCGCGATTCGCCGCCAGATAGGACGACGTCTCGCCGGTCTCGCGACCCTGCGCATCCTTGTGCACGACGCCCATGCGGCGCACGTCGTCGCCATGGAGCGGATGCTCGACCTTGATCACGTCGGCGCCGAAATCAGCCAGCATCTGGCCGGCCCACGGACCGGCGAACACCCGGCTGAGCTCGAGAACGCGAACGTGCGACAGGCAACCAGCCATGGTGAAGGTCCTTTGGAGCGTGATTAGAGCGGCGGTCGTCCCGTCGCGTCACGGCAGCGATCTGATCCAGGCGACGAGCGCGTCCACCACCGCCTTCGGCTGCTCCGGGATCAGCGCGTGGCTGGCATCGGCAATCACCGCGACGGTGACGCGGTCGCCGAACTCGTCCTTCATCTCGTTGCGCTTCGCGGGCGGCTTGAACGGGTCCTTCTCGGCTTGAAGATCGAGCAGCGGCACCGTACCGCCCGACCACCACTCTTCTTGCCGGGTCGCGGCCGCCGCGGCGCGCTGACTTCCGCGCACCTGCGGATGCCAGCCGGTCAGCCAGACCGTGGGGTCGTTGCCCGGTGCGAAGAACCCGAAGCGCAACGCCGCGAGCCGCTCCTCGTCCGGCAGCGCGAGGTCGCCGGCGTTGGTTACGGCGGCGCTCAACTCGGGTGGATAAGACTTCGCCGCCGCCGCGGCGATTACCACGCCGTGCACGTGCTCGGGGTAGTCGACTGCGGTCATGCGTGCGATCCAGTTGCCATAGGCATGCCCGACCACCACCGCCCAACCGCCCCCGAGCGCCTTGATCACCTCGGCGATGTCGCGGGCGAAGTCATGCAGCGTGAGGCCGGTCATCGGCCCGGTGCTGTGGCCAATGCCGCGCGGCTGCGGTCGCAGCACGCAGAACCCGGCCGCCGTCAGTCCCTCCGCAACCTCGTCGTAGTCCTCGGAGTCGCGCGCTAGCGACGGCAGCAAAACGATCGCGGGCCCGCCGCCCTCGACGATCACGTCGAGGACGACGTCGTCGTAGCGTACGAAGTCGCGCGACCGGCCGATGACACTATTCAAGATCACTCTCCTTGTGGATCGCATCAATCGGAGAGAACCCTAGCTATCATCAATCGGATCGGTCGCGCGCACCGACGGACGCGCCGCGAAGGTCGCGTGCCAGGCGGCGATTCGCGGATGCCCGCCGCGCCAATCGTCGGCGGCGAAACGGAAGTCGAGATAGCAGAGCGCGCAGCCGATCGCGATGTGTCCGATGGAGAACGGCGTCGCCGCGAGGTCGCCGGCCTCCTTGTCGAGCGCGAACAGCGTCGCCTTCCGCCTGCCCGCGTAGCTCGACAGATGGACTTGCGACTGATGCTCGGCCGGGCGGTCGCGCTCGTTCCGCCACAACAGCAGGAAGTCGAGGAAGCCGTCGCCCAGCGCCTGCCGGCGCAGCGCCGTCATCCGCGCCGGAAGCGCGGCCGGAATGAGCTTCGGCCCGTCGTGCAGCTGATCGAGATATTCGCAGATCACCGGCGAGTCGTAGAGCACGGTGCCGTCGTCCAACACCAGCGTCGGGATCTTGGAGAGCGGATTTTCCTCCATCAACGCGGCGTGCGGCTTGGTGGTGGCGACCACGGTGCGCACGCAGTCGAGGCGGTCGGTGAGGCCGAGCTCGTGCGCGACGATCATCACCTTGCGCACGAACGGCGAGCGGGGCGACCAATGCAGTTTCATCCGGCGCCGTTCCCTTCTCGCAGCTGTGTTCCGTCGTTGCGAAACGCGCGACCCGTTTGCAAAAAGCAAAAAGTCAGCTTATTGGCATTAAAACAACCCATCAACGGGGAGGAATCGTCAGATGGGCGGCGCAAGGCTTTGGGCGCTCGCGATCGGCATGATCGCGAGCGCCGCATACGGGCAGGACTATCCGTCTAAGCCCATCACGTTGGTCAATCCCTATGCGGCGGGCGGACCCGCCGACCTGTTGGCACGCACCGTCGCGACCGGGATGAGCGATCTGCTGGGGCAGCAGATCGTGATCCTCAACAAGCCGGGCGGCGCCACCGCGATCGGGGCTGCCCACGTCGCCGGCGCCGCGCCCGACGGCTACACCTTGCTGATCGCCGGCGCATCCTCGCATATCGTGACGCCGGCGCTGAGCAAGCTCACCTACGACGGCATCAAGGATTTCTCCCCCGTGGCCATGGTCGCCAACGTTCCGAATGTGCTGGTGGTGCGCGCCTCGCTGCCGGTGAAGACCGTGCCGGAGCTGATCGCGCTGGCGAAATCGAAGCCGGCCGCGTTCAACTACGGTTCGGTCGGCAACGGCAGCCAGCCGCATTTGGCGGCCGAGATGTTCAAGCAGATGGCCGGCGTCAACTTCACGCATATTCCGTACAAGGGCGCGGCGCCGGCGATCACCGACCTGCTGGCGGAGCAGATCGATCTCGCCTTTCTCAACGCGCCGCCGCTGTTGCAGCATATCCAGTCGGGCAGGCTGCGCGCGCTCGCGGTCACCACGATGAAGCGGGCCCGGCAGCTTCCCGACGTGCCGACCCTCGACGAGCTCGGCCTCGCCGGCTTCGACATCAGCACCTGGTACGGCATCACGGCACCGGCCGCGACGCCTCAGCCGGTCGTCGAGAAGCTGACCGCGGTCATCAGCAAAGTGCTGACCTCATCCGACGTCAGCGCCAAGCTCACCTCGCAAGGGGCGGAGATTTTCCTGCTGCCGCCGAAGGAATTCGCCGACTATCTGCAGGCTGACGCCGTCCGGCTCACCAAGCTGATCAAGAGCGCGAATATCCAGGCGGAATGAGGAAGCCGCATGGACTACGATCCCCGCACCGAACCGCACAATCTGGCGCGCGACCCGGTGACCTCGCTGGTGGTGCCGCGCCCGATCGGCTGGATCACGACGATTACCGAAACCGGACTGGTCAACCTCGCCCCCTACAGTTTTTTCAATCTGGTGGCCGGGCGCAAGCAGCCCTTCGTCATGTTCTCGAGCAGCGGGCGCAAGCACAGCCAGCGCAATGCCGAGACCGCCGGCGAGTTCGTGTTCAACCTCGCCACCTTCGAGCTGCGGACCGAGATGAACCAGACCTCAGCCGAGCTCGATGAAACCGTCAGCGAGCCGGAAGTAGCGGGCCTCGCCATGGTGCCGTCGCGGTTCGTGAAGCCGCCGCGGGTCGCGCTGTCGCCGATCGCGCTCGAGTGCAAATACAATCAGACCGTCACGCTGGTGGGCTCGAACGGCAGGACGAGCGACAGCTCGATCGTGATCGGCGAGGTCGTCAATGTCTACGTCGACGACAGCGTGATCGTGGACGGCATGATCGACGTTCGCCGCATGCGCCCGATCGCGCGGCTCGGCTACATGGATTATTGCGTGGTGGACGACTTCTTCACGATGCTGCGTCCGGCAAAACCGCAATCGCGTTGATCTCGATCAGATAGTTGGGAGACGTCATCTTGCAGACCTCCACCATGGTGGAGGCGGGCGCCGGAGCGTTGAAATATTCGCGCCGCACTTTGTGGATCAGGTCGAAGTGCTCCATGTTGCGGACGTAGACGTCGACGCGGCAGATGTCGTCGAGCGTGCCGCCGGCAGCCTCCACCGCGGATTTGAGATTCTCGCAGACCTGCCGGGTCTGCGCTTCCACGTCGCCGATGCCCGCGATGGTGCCGTCGGCGCGGCGCGACGTCATCCCTGAGATGAACACGAGCGTGCCGCGCGCCGCGATGGCGGTGGCGTGGGAGAAGTGTCCGCTCGGCTGGCGGATGTTGCTGGAGGCGATCTGCTTTTTCGGCATGGCGTTCCTCACGGTTGGGACCGAATGATGCCCGGACGACGCAATGTATCAGCGTCCGGCGGCATCTAGTCCAACGATGGAACCGAGCTGTGTTTCATCCCCACCCGCATATTGCACCGGATTCGCGATTGTTGCCCAATGCACCCGCATGCAGCACTGATTCGCGAGGACGATATGGGATCGAACATCGCAGCCCGCCGCGCCGCCAAGGCCAATCGCCGGAAGGCCATCGTGGCAGAAAAACGCAAAGCCGAATTGCTCGCCGGGACGATGGCTGAGCGGGTGCGCCGCGCGGCGAGCACCCCGATCCGGCATTGCCTGCTGACCGATGCATTGTTCGAGGTTGGCATCGGAACGCTGATCCTGACGCGAGGGATCACGCCCGATCATCTCGCCATGGGGCTGTTCCTGGTCGACGTGTTCTGTCTGGGCGTGAAGGATGTCTCGTTCCGGCCAATCTCGGGATTGGACCTTGAAACGTATCTTGGGATCGCGGATGAAGCGCAGCCGTCGAGGTCTGTCGATCCGAGCTATGCGCGCAAACTGCTGCGGGACGTCGCGGTCTGGTCCGAATCGATCGGATTTCCCCCACACCGAGATTTCGCCGCGGTGGAGCGGCTGTTTGGCGATGTGAGCATCGATGCCTGCGACGCGACATTCCAGTTCGGCCGCGGTGGCAAGCCTTTCTACATGCCGGGCCCGTCCGAATCGCCAGATCAGGTGCGCCGTCGGATGGCGCAGCTGCGGACACGTTTCGGCGATGAGTGCTTCGAACTGATGGCGTCGTAGGACGTTCGCTGTCCGGGTAGGTTATTCGGATCAGAGCGAACTCGCGTAGGGCACAATAGCGTATTGCGCCCTCGGTGCTAATCGGTCGACGACGCGTTCTGCTTCAGGATCGTCCTGAACTCGTCCTCTAGCGCGGCAAGCGCCGCCAGCAGCGCGGCGGAATTGCGCGGGCGCGGGGTTTCGACGCCGATCGAGAGCTCGGGATCGGGGTCATCCGGAAAATCCGCCTTGTAGGCTTTGCCGTTCAGCATTGCGCTGCTCCCTCGCAGGTCGTTTGGCCGTGCGTTGGTCATTGCTTAACCACGGTTAATGAATGGTTAACGGGCCATCCGCGGCCGTCCGGGCGGCTGATGAAGGGGCAGGAGTGAGGCGTTTGTGCCACATCCGGGCACGGCCGGCCGGTCGACATGAAGGAGGAGCGGGCACCGCATCCTGCCCCACGCGCGCTAGCCTAGAGGCCCTTGATCCAGCCGGCCGCGCGAGTCTCGGTAAGAACCCTCTCGACGATCATCGGAGCCAGACCGACATAGGTCGTCGGGTCGAGCAACGCGTGCAGCTCCTCGGTTCCGAGCGCCCCTCTGACCCGCGGGTTCACCATCAAGGCGTGCTCGAAGGTGATGCCCTTCTCGAGGCCCTGCATCGAGGCGTCGTAGACCACTTCGTGCGCGGTCTGCTTGCCGATCTTGTCCGCGAGCGCGAACATGACTCGCTCGGACAGCAGGAACCCGCCCAGCGCGTCGAGGTTTCGCCGCATCTTGTCGGCATGCACCTCCAGCCCCGCCAGCACGTATTTCATCTGCGCCAGGATCACCCCGGTCATCAGGCATGCCTCCGGCAGCGCCTTCCATTCGAGCCGCCACAGCGAAGCGTCGCGCTCGTGCTCCTGCATCAGCGCCTCGTGCATGAGCGCGACGGTGTAGCGCAGCGTGCGGCCGACCGCGACAATGGCTTCGACCGTCGCGGGATTGCGCTTGTGCGGCATGGTCGAGGAGCCGACCTTGCCCTCATTGAACGGCTCGGAGAGCTCGTCGATCTCGGTATGCGCCAGATTCATGATCTCGTTCGCCACCTTGGCGAGGCTGCCGCCGATCAGCCCGAGCACGCCGACATATTCCACCAGGCGATCGCGCGCCGGCTGCCAGGAAATGTCGGCGACGCCGAGACCGAGCCGCGCCATGACGCTTTTGTCGAGCTCGAACGCGCGCTCGCCGAATGACGCTTTGGTGCCCACCGCGCCGACCAGGCTGCCGACGAAGGTCCGATCCTGCAATTGCGTCAGCCGCTGATAATTCCGGCCGGTTTCGGCGAGCCAAACCGCACATTTGTGGCCGAAGGTGATCGGCAGCGCCTGCACGGCGTGGGTGCGACCGGCCATCGGCGTGTCCTTGTAACTCTCGACGAGCCGATAGAGCTCGCGCCCGATGTCCTGCAGATCGCGCACGAACACCGCATGCGCCTCCCGGATCTGCAGCATGAGACCGGTGTCGAGCACGTCCTGTGTGGTCGGGCCGAAGTGGAGATACTCGCCATGGTCGCCATCGCAGATCGCCTGCAATGCGCGCAGCGCCGGCACCAGCGGATGCTTGGTGCGGCGGATCTCCGCGGCGATCGCCTCGAGGTCGACATTGCCGACTTTCGCCTTGCGGGCGATCTCGGCCGCAGCGGCTGGCGGAATGATGCCGAGCTCGGCCTGCGACAGCGCCAACGCCGCCTCGTAGTCGTACCATTTCTGAACGCGGTTCTCGTCGTTGAAGACGGCACGCAGCTCGTCGGTGCTCCACAAGTGCTTGAGCAGGGTCGAATCGAAGACGCCGGATGGCATGGGAGCCCCCAAAATTGTTGATCATCTTGCGTGACTGGAGACGTAAAGTCAGGACAATAATGTGCCTAAATCGTCGGTGCCGCGGGCCGAATTCAAGCAGCATTTTTTGAATTTCTTGCCGCTGCCGCAAGGGCAGGGGTCGTTGCGGCCAACGCCCTTGAAGCGGTTGACGGCCGGCGCATTCGGCGACCATTGCCCGGGCCGGCCGCCGGCAGTGTGTTTCATGCTCTTTTCATCTTTCGGCCTGAACGCGGCCCAACTCGATAGTTCCTCGATGGTGTCGCCGAACAGGCTGAATTCGCGCTCGTGGCGCCATGGCGCGGCCGGATGTTCGATCGCCCGTTGCAGGTCTTCTTCGAAGTTCTCGAAACTCAACCAGTCGGGGCTGATATAGCCGCGCCGGAACGCCCGCTCGACCAGAGGCTTCATCTCGATGAGGCCGAGCAGGGCGATAGCGCCTTGCCAGCCCTCCCAGACGTAGCACTCGTCCTGCGGCTTGATGTCGGAATAGCACGCAAGCAGGAACCGCGCCGCCTCTGCCCGGGGGAGTTCGCCGCGCACCGTCACCATTGCGAGCACATCGAACATCCGCGATCGGATGAACTCGTCGGCCTCGGGGTCCAGGATCACGTCGTAGAGCGGCTTGGGATCGCCATCGAAGACCGCGGCCATCACCCGATGGCTGGTCTCTGTGGTGGCATCGCCCAAGATGGCTTCGATTTCATCTGCCGGCCGACGCAGGAGCCTTGCAAGGGGCCGATAGGCCGACTTCTCGCGCCATTCGCCGAGGAGATGGAAGATCAAAAAAAGCGCGTCTCGTGCGGAATCGTCATCATCCTCCGTGGCCGGGTATTGCTCGATCGCTTGCATGAATAGGGGCAGCAAGGAGGCGCGCTCCGCGCGGGCGGCGCTGATAGCGTCTAAGGGCAAGCGTCCGTCGAGCGTCAAGTCATCGAGAATCGATCCGGCGTCCATGTCGTCTGTCGTCGAATCGTCCGCGGCCCGCAGCCAGTCTTCGGCCGTGAGCCGCTCGATCGCGGCGAAATAACGCTGATTCGGATCCGCGTCGGATACGGCATTGCTGAGAACATCACTCATGTGCTCGACGAGCGCCAAGCCGATGGCGTGGACGGCCTCGTGCCGGTCGAGGCCCTCGGCCATGAGGCGTGCCACCGTGCGCCGGACCGGCGTCTCGTCTCCGAGCGCGATCTGGTTTTCGACGGTAGCATGGAGCGTCGCGTGCACCTTTTCATTCGGGAGGCGAATGCGGGCGCGGCGGTGGTAGTCCTGCGCAAGCTCAATGCGTTCGGCTTCGTCGAGTGAAAGCCATTCTTCCGAATCGGGTGCCTCAAGGGGATCGTACTGTTTCATCGTGATGCTCAGAACGTGTAGGGCGCAATAGCGACGCGTATGGCAACACACTCGCGAATCCAGACAGACACGATAGTGCACCGATTCTCGCAGCCAACAAAAGAGGATGCGACGCGCCTCGCTCCTGCGTCCTATATGCTACGCGCTAATGGCTCGTCGCGGTAAGAGCCGCCTTCCTGAAATCCTCCAATTTTTCATCCGCGCTTACGAGTCCGGGGCGCTGCCCCGACCGAATCTTCACGACCCAAATTGCAGGAAATCGGCGGTGCCGTCGCGCTCGATGCGTGCGAGCAGGTCGACTTCCCACGACAGATATTCGTTCATCGCCTTGGTCGTGTCGTTCGGGCGCTCATAAGGCTTGAGCCACGCGTCCACCGCCTCATCCGCCATCTGGGCGTCGGCGGCGGTGAGCGGATGGCCAGCGGCTTGCCATGCGGCGTTCCCGCCCGCGAGATAGCGAACCGAAACGTCGGCGAGCGTGGAGGCTTCGATCGCCGCCAGCCCGGCCAGCGTCCCATCCTCCGATGTCAGGACCAGCGTGCCATGCAGCGGAATCCTGGCGAGCGCCTGCGCGAGCCGCGAGCGGATCGCAAACCAGGCGCCGGGAATGTGCGCCTTGCGGTAGTCGCGGCTGAGCGAGAGATCGACGATCGTGGCCTCGTTGCGCGCTATGACTCCGGCAAGCCCGCCGCAATCGATGCGCAGCTCCACGGGCGGCGCCGAGCCGAGGATCGTCGGCGCCGGCCATCCGGTCTCGTGGCCGACCTCGGCCAGCACGAACACATCTTTCCAGCCCATCTGGCGCAGCCAGGACGCGGTCATCGCGGCGCGCACCTCGGCGTCGTCGACCAGCACGATGCGCGCGCCGAGCGTGCCGACATATTGGTCGGTCGCCTGCACCAGCTGTCCGCCCGGCGCGGAGTGGGCGCCGGGCACGTGTCCGGCCGCGTACTCGGCCGGATCGCGCACGTCCAGGATATAAAGTGAGCGCTCCCGATCCTCGCGGAAACGGTCGAGCGTTGCGCGATCGATGCGCGCGACGCCCGCGCGGCGCGCCACCCGATCGGCCGCCGATTTGGCCCAGGCCCGGCCGTCGCGGGACGGCTGCGGCGCGCGCTGTGCCTTTCCGCTCTCGCAGGCGAATCCGGCGAGCGTCCAGCCCATAGTGCCGTTGCGCAGCGCGACCACCTTGTTCGGCACGCCCGCATTGATCAGCGACTGCGCCCCGATGATGCTACGGGTGCGGCCCGCGCAATTGACCACGACCAGCGTGTCCGGCGAGGGCGTGAGGTCGCGCACGCGCAGCACCAGCTCCGCGCCCGGCACGTTGACGGCGGTCGGGATCGAGACGCGCTGGTATTCGTCGAACGGCCGGCTGTCGAGCACCACCATGTCGGTGTCGTCGCGGATCAGCCGGTCGAGCTCGGAGGCCTCGATGCTCGGCGTCCCGCTGGCGTGCTCGACGAACTCGCCGAACGCCTTGCTCGGCACATTGACACCGGAGAACAATTCCAATCCGGCCTCGGCCCAGGCCGCCACGCCGCCCTCGAGATAGCAGAGATTGGTGTAGCCGGCGCCGCGGAGGATGCCGGCCGCGCGCTCGACCAGGCCGTCGGCGTCGTCGCACAGCACGACGCGGGTCGCGCGGCGCGGCACCAGCCCGGCGAATTTCAATTCCAATCGGCTCAGCGGCACCGAGCGCGCGAACAGAAGATGGCCCTGCGAGAAGATCAGCTCCTCGCGCAGATCGATCAGCGCGAGTTCCTGCCCGTTGGCCAGCAAGGCCTTGACGACGCGTGGGCTCAGCGGCTGCATGGTGGTGTTCAACGAATTGTCTCTCTACGACGTCATGGCCGGGCTTGTCACCGCAAGTCGGCTGTAGCCGACTTGCGGCACTTCATTAAGTGCGGAAGTCGGGCAAGCCCGACTTCCGATGCCATCCACGTCTTTGCCGCTTAAGCCAAGAAAGACGTGGATGCCCGGCACAAGGCCGGGCATGACGAGTCATTTTGCCGACACCTAACGTTACGTCGCCTGCTGCGGCGTCATCCGGTGTACCTTCCCGGACTCGAGATCGAAACGTACCCGATGGATATTGTCGAGGTTGGTCCCGGTCACGCGGATGAAGCGCGAGTGATCGGGATAGTCGATCGAATGGATCTTGCCGTCCTGATAGATGCCGGCATGGCCCGGGGTCAGCCGGTACTTCTTGGCCGGCTTGAGCTTGGCCTCGCCGGCGTTGCTGCCGTCGTCGACGCGATCCCATTCGATCATGTCGGTGTAATGGGTGGCTTGGCCGTAGATCGCCCAGGACGCCCCGTGGTCGTGCGGCGGCGACACCCGCGCCTTGTCGTTGATGTGGGCGAGGATCTGGAATCCGAGGTCGGGGTCCTCGTACAGCACCTTGAGGCCGCGCGGGACGTGGTCGCCGCAATACTCCCGCACGAAGTCCTGGTTTGTGAGCAGGCGCTCGAGATGAAGGCGCACCTCCTCGCGGCCCTTGGGCCCGGGATCGCGCTTGAGAATGGCGCGGCAATCCGACACGAATTGATCGAGGTCGTATGGCATGCAGTCCTCCCTGCGAAGACTCGGGTCACGACATGGGCCTAGCTTCGCTCATCGCGCCGCGAAGCGCCAGAGCTACAAGACCCGACGCACTGCGCGCGCTGCGGGACCAGTGTTCGTGGCCGGCATGCGGCCGAAATCGGCGATGGCCTTGTCCAACGCCTCGCCGCCTTCATCCATGAGCGCGGCCTTGATCAAGCTTTCGAGCAGCGCGCTGGAACTGCCGCGCTCGCGCAATTGCGGCAGCAGCGCAGAGAGCTTGTCGAATTTGGCTCGCCCGCGTTCATGGGTGTCGCCGTAGCCTTTGACCAGGTTTCGCATATGCGCAACCTGAATCGCCAGCGCGTAATCGGTCTGTGCGGTGTCCGCCACCAGGTCGAGCCACGCCGCCAGCGCGGCCTGTTCGGCGGCGAAGCGCAGCGAGCGGCGCCGCAATGGCCGCAGCTTCGAGAGCAGGTAGAGCAGCGCGAAGCCGCTGAGCGACGTGGTCTTGACGACTTTTCCCTTGCGGGTCAGGCGATCGATCAGTCCGCGCGCCCAGCCGGTGCGCATGAGCCAGCGCCCGAGCGGTGCCGGCAGCGTATCGGCGATCTCCTGCGTGCGCGGATGGAAGAACTCGGCGATCTCCAGGATCTGGCCGTCCTCGACCTGTGCCTCTTCGCGTACGCGGGCGAAGCGGCTCGCCCGGACCTTGAGGTCGGCGACGCGGATGGTGTCCTCGTAGGTCATGCCGAGCGCCAGCTGCCGGGCGGTTTCCGCAATGAGCCGGCCGGACCCGTCGCCGTAGTGCCGCTCGATGTCCTGGAATCGCTCGAGCCGCGTCAGGAAGTCCCGCGCGTAGCCGATGTCCTGATAGTCGATCAGCCGTTCAATGGCCGCGACGACCAAGGTTCGCGCTTCACCTGAAAAATCGCGTTCGGCCTCGCGCAACAATTCGCATGAGCCCGGCAGTGCGTCGTGCGCGGCGCGATCGACGGCTGCCGGCGACGGGGTGGCAGCGTCACCGGTGCGCGCCGCCTCGAAGCCGGCGCCGAACGCCATGAGGCTGCTGTTGACGCCGACCTGTCCGCGGCGGATCGCCGCCTCGAAGGCCGGGCGCGGGAAGGGGAGTGCGCCGGAGCCGGCGAGCGCGCCGAACAGCACCGCGCTCACCACGCTGCCGCTCGCCTCCGCGAGCGCGGCCATGTCGAAGGCGACGAGTTGTCGTGCGGCGTCGCGGCAGGCGGCGAACAGCGCCGCCGCGTCGGCGCGGCCGTCGGCGAGCGCGATCTTCTCGGTCATCGCGAACACCCGATGGGTGGAGGCGACGAGCAGCGTCTTGTCGGGCGTGACGAAGCCGCGCTCGACCGCGCGCGCCGCCTCCATCAGCTCGGAGGCGAGCACCACGTCGACGTCGCCCGGCATCGGAAGGAGCGCCAGCACCGGCTCGCGCGCGGCTGCCTGCGCGGACACTTTCGGAAACAGCTCGACGTAATAGATGGTTGCGCCGGTGCGCTGGGCGACGCCAGGCACCGACGTGGTTTGCGCCAGATACCCGCCGTGGTGCGCGAGATCGACGATCCAGTCGGCGAGCACGCCGCCGCCCTCGCCGCCGAGCGCGAGGACGGCGATGGTGAAGGGCCGGACCTTGGGGACGGTGGCGTCCACTTTAAGCGTCCACTCTAAGCGGCAAGTTGGGCGTCCACTGGTGTTCAGGCGGCGGCGAGGCGGCGGTCGATCCGTCGCTGCAGCCAGCCGATGACCGCGCCGCGCAGGCTGTCCTTGAGGCGATCCCAGCGCGTCGGATTGGCGATGATCGAGGCGCGGTAGAACGATGGGCAGAGAACGGCGGCATGCGCGACCTCGCCGCACAGCCCGCAGCCGACGCAGGAATTGATCACCTTGGTGACCGGCTCGCGCCGCAGCGGGTCGGGATTGGGCGCGAGCGTGAGCGAGGGACAGCCCGAGAGCCGGATGCAGGAATGATCGCCTGTGCAGGTATCCGCATCGACGCCGAAGCGCTCGCGCACCACGCGCTCGCCGCCTTGCTGGCGCTTGCGCAGGAGCGGACGCTCGCGTCGCTGCTTGTTCAGCATGCATTCGGATTGGGCGATGATCACCTTCGGGCCTTTCACCGCCGTGGTCAGCGCCTCTTTCAGCGTGTCGCGCATTTTGGCGACGTCATAGGTACGGGTGATTGTGCGCACCCAGTTGACGCCGACGCCGCGCACCGCCTTCTCGATCGGATTTTTGGTCGAGCGCATCATGTTGTCGGCGGCTGAGGAGAGCACGTCCTGGCCGCCGGTCGCGGCCGCATAGCCGTTGTCGACCACGATCATGACATTGTCGCTCTTGTTGAAGACCGCGTTGCCGACGCTCGACGCAAGCCCGTTGTGCCAAAACCCGCCGTCGCCCACGAGCGCGATCGCGCGCTTGCCGGCCGCCACATTGAACGCGGCGGCGCCGGCGCCGCCCAAGCCGTAGCCCATCGTGGAATTGCCCAGATTGAACGGCGGCAGCACCGAGAACAGGTGGCAGCCGATGTCGCAGCTCACGTGATGGGCGCCGAGCTCGCGCTCGACCAGCTTCATGGCGGCGAAGATCGGCCGTTCCGGGCAGCCGGTGCAGAACGAGGGCGGCCGGCCGTGCACCTTGCCGGCGATCGCGTGCTGCGCGGCGGCGAGACGGTCCGACGTCCCAAGCGCGGGCGGGGAGGGGGCGGATCGCGAACGGCCGTCGTCCAGCAGATCCGGCCGATAGGCGGCGACGAATTTCCGCACGCCCTCCTTCATCACGCCGCCGGTATATTCACCGGCCATCGGCAGCATGCCTTTCCCTTCGATCCGGGTCTGGATGTCGGCGCGCCGCAGGATGGTGTTGACGGCCTGCTCGATGAACTCCGGCTGGCCTTCCTCGATGACCAGAATTGACTTCTTGCCGGCGCAGAAGCGCACGAACTCGGCGTCGATCAGCGGGTAGGTGACGTTGAGCACGTAGAGCGGGATGCGGCTCTCGCCGAATATGTCGGCAAGGCCGAGCACTTCGAGCGCGCGCAGCGCGGTGTTGTACATGCCGCCCTGCATGACGATGCCGATGTCGTCGGCGTCGCCGTCGAAGAACTCGTTCAGCTTGTTCTGCTCGACGAACCGCACGGCGGCGGGCCAGCGTTGCTCGATCTTCTCCCGTTCGTGCAGGTAGCTCGCCGGCGGCAGCACGATCCGGTTGGTGTCGCGCACCGGGTTTTCGAGCGCGTCCTTAAGCGTAAAGTCCGGCCACATATTGTCGCGCGCGGTGAAGCTGCCGTAGACGTGACAGGCGCGGATGCGCAGCTCCAGCATCACCGGGGTGTTGGAGGCTTCCGACAATTCGAAGCCCTTCTCCACGGCGCGCACGATCGACGGCAGGTTGGGGCGCGGGTCGATGAGCCAGATCTGCGACTTCATCGCGAAGGCGTGGCTGCGCTCCTGCATGATTGAGGAGCCTTCGCCGTAGTCTTCGCCGACGATGATCAGCGCCCCGCCCGTGACGCCGCTCGAGGCCAGGTTGGCGAGCGCGTCAGAGGCCACATTGGTGCCGACCGTGGATTTGAAGGTGGCGGCCCCGCGCAGCGGATAATTGATCGAGGCGGCGAGCGCGGCGGCGGCGGCAGCCTCGTTGGCGCTCGCCTCGAAGCGGATGCCCAGCTCTTGCAAGATGTCGTTGGCGTCGGCCAGCACGTCGACCAGGTGCGAGATCGGCGCGCCCTGGTAACCCGACACATAGGACACGCCGGATTGCAGCAGCGCCTTGGTGACGGCAAGAATGCCTTCGCCGCGGAATTCCTGTCCGGCGCCGAGCTTGAGCTTGGCGACCTCCTGCTTAAACGATCGTTCTGCCATCAGCGTCCTTTCGGCGCGCCGTGCCGCAATTGACTTGGCGCGCAGCCGCCGCGATTATATTCAAAAGAATATATCGCCGACAGGCTCTCGATGCCACCCGGAGGGACCATCATGCGTTCGATTTTGATCGCCGCTCTTGCCGCCCTGCTGACGGCGTCCGCCGCCCCGGCCCAGGAAATCACCTTGCGGGCGGTCTCGTCGTTCGCGGAAGGGACCGAATTCTCAAAGAATTTCGAGCGCTTCATCGAGAAGGTGAACGCCGACGGCAAGGGCGTGCTCAAGATCAACTACATCGGCGGCCCGCGCGCGGTGCCGCCGTTCGAGGTCGGCAATGCGGTGCGCACGCGGGTGGTCGACATCGCCAACGTGACCGGCGCCTTCTACACCAACCTGATGCCGGAGGCCGACGGCTTCAAGCTCAACGGCAAGCCGATGGGCGAGCAGCGCAAGAACGGCACCTGGGAGTACATCAACCAGCTGCACAACCAGAAGCTCAATTCGCAATATCTCGCCCGCCAGTTCCACAACGTCCCGTTCCACATCTATCTCAACAAGAAGATCGACAAGATCGACTTCTCGGGGCTCAAGATCCGGGTCACGCCGGTCTACCGGGACGTGGTCGAGGCGTTGGGGGGCACGCCGATCACCACGGCGCCGGGCGAGGTCTACACCGCGCTCGAGCGCGGCGTGGTCGACGGCTACGGCTGGCCGGTGACCGGCATATTCGATCTGGGCTGGGACAAGGTGACCAAGTTCCGCATGGAGCCGCCGTTCTACAGCGTCGAGGTCAACGTGCTGGTGAACCAGGACGTCTGGAAGGGCCTCAATGACGCGCAGCGCAAGCTGCTCAACGACGCGGCGCTGTGGCTCGAAGCGCTCGATAGCGAGAAGGTCGCCGCGATCAAGGCCGAGCGCGAGCGGCAAGCCGCCGCCGGCATCCAGGCGCTCGATTTCGGCGCCGCGGCGTCGAAGGCGTTTCTCGACCGCGCCTATGAGGTGGCGTGGCAGTCCGTGATCAAGCGCGCGCCGGAGACCGGACCGAAGCTGCGGCAATTGGCGGGGAATTGACGACTTCCACGCACCGAAGCCTCTCTCGGCCTCGTGCTGAGGAGCATCGCAGCGTAGGCGCGTCAGTGCAGTCTGCACAAGACTGGCCACGCTGCGATGCGTCTCGAAGCACCGCAAGTCGGCTGTTGCCGACTTGCGCACTTAAAGTGCCGATCTCGGGTAAACCCGAGATCGGTGGGCCGCCCCCATCCTTCGAGACGCGCGCACGCAAGTCCGCTTATGCCGCGCTTGCGCGTTGTGCGCGCTCCTCAAGATGAGGGCGGAACAGGTACCTTACCATGACCCGCCTCTCCCTTGCCTTCGGCCGGTTGTTCAACGCGCTCGCGGTCGCGGCGGCGCTGATCCTGCTGGCCATGGTCGTTGTCGTCACCGCCGACATCGTGCTGCGCAACACCGTGCGCATGGGCTTCGCGTGGGCGAACGAAGTCTCCGAATACGCACTCTATATCATGACCTTGCTCACCGCGCCCTGGCTGCTACGGCGCGGTCAGCACGTGCGGCTCGACATTATTCTTACCCTCGTGCCGCCGCGCATCGCCTGGCTGATGGAGGCGGTCGGCGACCTGCTCGGCCTTGCGGTCTGCATCGTGCTCATCCGCTACGGCATCGCCATGACCTATGACAGCTGGCGGCTCGGCGCGATCACCATCAAGAACCTGGTGTTTCCCGAGTGGTGGCTGCTGGCGCCGTTGCCGGCGGTGTTCGTGCTGCTGGCGATCGAGTTCGTGTTCCGCTTCGACCGTCTGCTCAAGGGCGCGCGGACGCGCCGCATCGAAGCCACGTCGGTGAGCTAGGCCCATATGACCTGGATCGAGGGGAGCCTGCTTCTGTTCGGCGGCCTGGTCGCCGTGATGGGGCTCGGCCTGCCGGTCGCCTTCGCGTTCCTGGTGCTCAACGTGGTCGGCGCCATCCTCTTCCTCGGCGGCGAGCCCGGCCTCGCCCAGCTTGCCCGCAATGCGGTGCAATCGATCACCAGCTTCTCGCTCACCCCGATCCCGTTCTTCGTGCTGATGGGCGAGGTGCTGTTCCACACCGGCGTCGCGCTCAAGGCGATCGACGCTTTTGCGCTGCTGATCCGGCGCGTGCCCGGCCGGCTCTCGGTCATCGCCATCGTGGCCGGCACCGTGTTCTCGGCGATCTCGGGCTCGACCATCGCCACTACCGCGCTGCTCGGCAGCCTGATGCTGCCGACCATGCTGGCGCGCGGCTACGAGCCGCGCATGGCCATGGGCCCGATCATGGGCATCGGCGGCGTCGACATGCTGATCCCGCCGTCGGCGCTCACGGTGCTGCTCGGCAGCTTGGCCGGCATCTCGATCGCCGGCCTGCTCATCGGCGGTATCGTGCCGGGCCTGATCCTGAGCGTGATGTATGTCGCCTACATCATCGTGCGCGTGACGATGAGCCCGGAGCTGGCGCCGGACGAGCCGGTGGCGGAGGGGCCGCAGGGGATCGCGCGCTGGCTGCCGTTCGCCACGCATGTGGTGCCGCTCGTGCTCATCTTCGGTCTGGTGATCGGCGCCATGACCGGCGGCTGGGCGACGCCGACCGAAGCCGCCGCCATTGGCGCCGCCGGCACCATCGTGGCCGCCGCGCTCTACCGCAGCCTCACCTTCGCGAACCTGATGAAGGCGCTCACCGGCACCGTCGCGGTGTCGGGGACGATCCTGTTCATCATCGTCGGCGCCACCACGTTCTCGCAGGTGCTGAGCTTCTCCGGCGTGGTCAACGGTCTGGTCGGGCTGGTGACCGGGATGGGCCTATCGGTCACCGCGCTGGTGATCGCCATGCTGCTGATCCTGCTGTTCCTCGGCTGCTTCGTCGACCAGGTGAGCATGATGCTGATCACCTTGCCGTTCTTCATGCCGCTGGTGCAGCGCTACGACATCGACCTGATCTGGTTCGGCGTGCTGTTTCTGATTTGCATGCAGCTCGGCCTGCTCACGCCGCCGTTCGGCTTGTTGTTGTTCACCATGAAAGGGGTGGCGCCGCCTGCGATCACCATGAACCAGATCTACATGGCGGCCATGCCCTATATCGCGATGAGCCTCTTGATTCTCGTCTCGATCTTCTTCTTCCCGCTGATCGCGACTTGGCTGCCGGCCGTGCTGAGCCGCTGATGTCCCGCTCGCTCCGCCTCGACGATCTGTTGCCGTATCTGATGAACCGGCTGGTCACGCGGCTCAACCAGAACCTGGGCGAGCGGCTGCGCCGCCGCGGCTACTCGTTCCAGGATTGGCGGATTCTTGCCGTGCTCGCCGCTCATGACGGCATCACCTTGTCGCAGCTCGCCGAAGCCACCGTGATCCCGCAGCCGACCGTGAGCCGGCTGGTGGCGCGGCTCGAGCGCCAAAAGTTTCTCCGGCGCCGGCCGGGCGCGCGCGATTCCCGCTTCATTCACGCCTGGATCACGACGCGCGGCCGCGCCGCCTACCGCAAGATGCTACCGCTCGCGGTCGAGGAATATCGCGGCGCCGTGGTCGGGTTCGACCGGGCGGAGACCGAATGGTTGCGGCGCGCAACCTTGCGGATGATCGGCAATATCGGCGTCGAGCTGTTGAACGCGTCGACGGGCGGCGCTCGGCGGCCAAAAGAATAATCAGCGGGTCAACTTCGGATCGGCGAGGATCACCTCGCGCAAGGCCGCGTAGTAACGGACATAGCCGGTGCAGCGGCAGATATGGCCGTCCATCGCCTCGAGAATGCGCGCCTCCACCTCGGCCCGCGGCGCCGGAGCGCGGGCGAGGCTCTCGACCAGCACTTGCGCCCGGTTGACGAAGCCCGGCGTGCAGTAGCCGCACTGGAAGGCGAAATGGTCGAGAAAGGCGGCCTGCACGGCCGTGAGCTGGCCTTGCCTGGCAATGCCCTCGATGGTGCGAACCGATTTGTTGGCGAAGAAATCGGCGCCGGTGATGCAGGTATGGACCGTGCTCGAGGTTCCGTCGGCGGCGTCGAGGACGACGACGCAGGCGCTGCACGCGCCGATGCCGCAGCCGAACTTGGTGCCCGTCAGATTGAGATATTCGCGTAGATAATCGTTCATCGAGAGCCCTTCCGGGACCTCGTGGGGGCCGACCCTGACCCCGTTCACCGTCATGCTGATGCTGAGCGTCTTCATCCGAGCGCCGCCTTGATCTTCGCGGCCGTGACCGGCAGCGCATCGAAGCGCTTGCCGATCGCGTCGGCGATGGCGTTGAGAATGGCCGGAGCCACCGGAATGCTGACCAGCTCCCCGATCCCTTTCGGCACGTCGGTCGGCCCGAGCGGCGGCAGCACCTCGATCTCGAGCTTCCACACCGGAAGGTCGGAGGCGCGCGACACCCGGTAGCGGTCGAGATTCCAGGTGCCGTCGCCGGGGCCGTCCTCGTAGAGCGGCAGATATTCGTGCAGCGCGTAGCCGGCGCCCATGGCAAAGCCGCCTTCCGCCTGACCGGCGACCTGTTGCGGCACCAGCGCGCGCCCGCATTCGAGCACGGTCACGGCGTCGAGAATGGCCACCGCGCCGGTCGCCTTGTCGATCTCGATGGCGACGACGCTGCCGCTCGCCGACGTGTAGCCGACGCCGATGCGCTCGTAGAGGGTCGGCGGGAACGTGACCGAGATGCGATCGAAGCGCTGATAACCTCGCGTCGTCATCAGCGCCTTGCGTGCCGCCGATGCGCCGCTGCCGTATTTGACGGCGAGCGCGTCGATCGCGCCCTCGTAACGCCCATCGGGAAGATCGAAGCTGGCATGCGCCCAGGACCAGCGATTGTAGCCGTGCACCATCGCCGCGGTGACCAGGCCCATCTCATGCGCCTTGGCGGCGAGGCGCGGGAGCGCAAGCGGCTCCATTCCCTCGGCGGTCAAGCGGCCGTCGACAAAACGGACGTCATCGAAACGGACGAACTCGCCGGCCGCTTGGCCGCCGAACCGCCCGGCCGACCAGATCGCGCGCGCCGCCGGCCAGAGCCCAAAGCGGAGGATCACGTTCGCCGCCTCGGCAGCGACCGCGGTGTGGACGTGGGCCGAGATCGATGCGGTGGTGTCCTGGGCCACGTCGGGAGCCCAGCGTGGATTCTTCGCCGCGGCGTCCTGCTGCTCGCGGGTGATGGTGAACGGATCGTCCGGCGTGACCAGCCCGAGCACGTCCCAACCGTCGAGCACGCCGAGCTTCACTTCGTCGGCAGCGACCCCGAGCCGGTCGGCCAATCGTACCGCCAGCGCGGTTGCCACCCCGGTGCCGATCTCGACCGCCTGCGAGGTCAGGGTGATGCGGCCGGTCGGATCGACCTCGACCAAGGCGAACGCCGGATCGGAGCCGCTGCCGAAGACGGTGCTCACGCAGGCGAGACCGACCCCATAGGCCTTGTTCGGAGCCGCGGCGGCGCGGCGGGCTTTTTCGGTCGCGCGGGCGCTCCACACCGGCTTCGACGCCAGGCGGTCGAGCACCTCGCCGCTGCGGAGATCGCCCGAGATGACATTGCCGACCATGGTCTTGCCGCCGGTCTTGAGCAGGTTCGTCTTGCGGAAGGCGACCGGATCTTGGCCGAGGCGCGCCGCCGCTTCGTCGATCATAACCTCGAGCGCCGTCATGGTCTGCAGCGCGCCGAAGCCACGCATCGAGCCGGCGGTGACGGCGCGCGAATGCCGCGCCACCGTCGCGACGTCGACTTTGGGCACGTCGTACATGCCGACCGACGCGGTGGCGCCGACGAAGGCGACCGCAGCGGAGAGGTTGGCGAGGCCGCCACCGTCGAGATCCTGGTCGGCGGCGAAGGCGGCGATCCGGCCGGTCGTGCGGTCGACGGCCATCCGGCTGCGCATGGTGATGGCATGGCGCTTGATGCCGAACTGGAACTGGTCGAAGCGATCATTGGCGAGACGCACCGGGCGACCTGGCGAGAACAGGCCGGCCAAGGCGACGTAGAGCTGGTAGATGGTGTGGTCCTTGCCGCCGAACGCGCCGCCGACATCGGCGCAATGCGCGACGACTTTGGCGACCACCTTGTCGGCGGCATTCTTCGACACCAGCATGGCCACGCTCGCCGCCGCCTGCTGCGGCGACTGCACGCCGATCACGAGCTCGAGCTTGCGCGTGCCGCTGTCGTACCAGGCCAGCCCGGCCTCCGGCTCCATGAAGACCTGGTCGATCGACTGGGTCTGGAAATTCCGCTCGAGCACGATGCGGTCGGGACTGCCGGCACCAATTTCGGCGCGGATCTGGTCGCCGTAATAGGACGCGCGCTGCGCGTCGGAGCCGGTCGCCGACGGCACCGCCCAGCTCGGACGGTCATCCTTCTGATAGAGGACCGGAAAGGTCCATCCTGCCAGCATCGGCGAATAGACGTCCCCGTCATCCGGGGTCGGGCCGGCGACGCGCACGAAGCGCGCGGCCGCGTAAGGTTTCTCGTCGACCGGGCCGGTTTGCGCGCCGAAGCGGAACACGCCGCGCGCGGACCGGATCGCCCGCTTGGCCAGCGCGAAGCGGGCGAAATCGGTCCAGATCAGGAGCGCGGCCGGCTGACCGAGATAGAGCGGCGTCTTGCCGGAAGGGCAGAGGAGGTCGCCGGCGTAGAACGGCGGTACCGTGATCCCGGCCTTAACAAGGTCCTCGGCCAGCACCGCCCGATCGGGGACGAGCTCGCGGTCGAGCTTTGCGAGGTCGATGCCCTCAAAGACGTGGGTGGCGTCCGGCGTCTTGAGCAGGAGGGCGTGGGCGGTTTGACGCGGCCAGCCCGGCATGTCCTGGGCGCGGAAATCGGCGGCGTAGAGCTTGGCGCCGATCACCTTGGGCCGGCCGTCGATGCGGCGTGCGGCCGTCGTTGCCGTCCGTCGCCACCCGGGGTCGGATGCGGCAACTCGCGCGTCGAAGGCCGGCGACTGCGCCGCCGCCCCGAGCGGCTGCACCACAACGGCAACTCCGGCGACCAGCGAAGCCTTCAGGAAGGCCCGGCGATCGACCGCGCCGGCCAAAGCGATGTCCATGAGCGTGCCGCGATTTGGAATCGTTGCAGCGTATCACGCGTGCGGCTGGATGGACAACGACGAGAGTGGCTCGCGCAGCGTCATGCGAATTGATTCAAAACTGACCGGCCGGAGTCCGTATCACGCCGGCAGAACCGCCGTCGCCTCGATCTCGAGCCGCGCCTGCGGCTCGACCAGCCGGCTCACCTCCACCACCGCCATGGCCGGAAAATGCCGGCCCATGACCTCGCGATAGGCGGCGCCGAGCGCCGGCAGGTCGACGAGGTACTCGTCGATGTCGCGCACGTACCAGGTCAGCCGCACGATGTGCTGCGGCGCGGCGCCGGCTTCCTTGAGCACCGCGGCGATGTTTGCGAGGGCGAGCTTCATCTGCGCGACGAAGCCCTCGGCAAAACGGCCCTGGCTGTCCTGCCCGATCATGCCGCCGACGAACACCATCTCGCCGCGGGCGAAAATGCCGTTGGCAAAGCCCTTCGGCCGCGGCCAGCCGGCCGGATGCAGAACGGTGTGAGAAGCATCGTGACTGGAATTCGCGGACACTTATGAGTCCTCAAGACGCTAACTTGCGGGACGCGCCGTCGGCCGCCATCCGCCGCAGTTCGAAGCGTTGCAGCTTGCCGGTCTGCGTGCGCGGCAGGGCGGTCACGTATTCGATGGCGCGCGGATATTTGTAGGGCGCGATCGTCGCCTTGACGTATTCCTGCAGTACCTTGGTCGACGCCTGGTCGCCGGCATAACCGGGCCGCAGCACCACATAGGCTTTCACGATCTGGCCGCGCTCGTCGTCGGGCGCGCCCACTACGCCGCACTCGGCCACCGCCGGATGCGCGAGCAAGGCGGCCTCGACCTCGGGACCGGCGATGTTGTAGCCGGACGAAACGATCATGTCGTCGGAGCGCGCCTGGTACCAGAAATAACCGTCGGCATCCATCAGGTAGGTGTCGCCGGTGATGTTCCAGCCGTTCTGCACGTATTGGCGCTGCCGCTTGTCGGCGAGATAGCGGCAGCCGGTCGGCCCGCGCACCGCGAGGCGGCCGATCGTGCCGGGCGGCGCCTCGTTGCCGCGCTCGTCGACGACGCGGGCCTCGTAGCCGGGCACCGGCTTGCCGGTCGCGCCGGCGCGGATCGTGTCCTCGGGCGAGCCGATGAAGATGTGCAGCATCTCGGTGGCGCCGATGCCGTCGAGGATCCTGATGCCGGTGGCGGCAAGCCAGGCGTCGAAGGTGGCCTTGGGCAGCGCCTCGCCGGCGGAGACGCATTTGCGCAGCGACGCGATGTCGTGCTCGCCGAGCTTGCCCAGCATCGCGCGGTAGGCGGTCGGCGCCGTGAAGCAGATGGTGGCACGGTGCCGGCCGATGGCGGCGAGCAGGTCGTCGGGCGCGGCTTTTTCGAGGAGAATGGTCGAGGCGCCGATGCGCAGCGGAAACAGCACCAGGCCGCCGAGGCCGAACGTGAAGGCGAGCGGCGGCGAGCCGATGAAACGGTCGTCCGCGTCGGCGCGCAGCACATGGCGGCCGTAGCTGTCGCAGGTCGCCAGCATGTCGCGATGGAAATGCATGGTGCCCTTCGGCTCTCCGGTCGTGCCCGAGGTGAAGCCGATCAGGCAGACGTCGTCACTCGCGGTGTCGCAGGCGGCGAAGCTGTCGTAGCCGGGCTTCGCCATCAGCGCTTCGAGCGCATCGGGAGCGCCGCTGCCCCAATAAACGACGCGCTGGAGGTCGGGGGCGAGCGGACGCGCCTTCTCCATCTCCTCGGCGAGCCGATGGTCGCACAGCGCGAGACGAATCTTCGCCTTGGCGATCGGGTAGGCGATCTCCTTGGCGCGCAGCAGCGGCATGGTGGCGACCACCACGCCGCCGGCCTTGATGACCGCCAGATAAGCGCCGACCATCATCGGGCTGTTGGGGCCGCGCAGCAGTACGCGATGGCCGGGTACGAGTCCCAGGTCGCGGGTGAGCGCGTTGGCGATGCGGTTCACCCGCTCGGCCAGTTGTGTGTAGGTGAAAGTTTCTGCCGGCGAGATCAGGCAGGGCCGCTCGCCATCACCGGACGTGATCCAGCGGTCGAGCAATTCGGCCACGCAATTGATGCGCTCCGGATAGTCGAGCTCCGGCAGACCGAACAGGAAGTCGGGCCAGTCCGCGCGCGGCGGCAGGTTGTCGCGCGCGAAAGTGTCGAGATGCGCCGACGGGATCATGGCTGTCGCTCCTCGCCAAAGTCCATCATGGCTACGCCACAAGCTCCTCGCATTTCTCTATCGATACCTACTCTGCCGCGAGCGCCGATTTTCCCGGCCGGTTCTTCAACAGCTCGCGCGCGATCACCACCTTTTGCACCTCGGTCGCGCCCTCATAGATACGCAGCGCCCGAATCTCCCGGTAGAGCTCCTCGACCTTGACGCCCTTGGTGACGCCGGCGCCGCCGTGCAGTTGCACGGCGCGGTCGATCACCCGTTGCGCCGCTTCGGTCGCGAACATTTTCGCGATCGCGGCCTCGCGGGTGACGCGCGCGGCGCCCTGGTCCTTGGTCCAGGCGGCGCGATAGACCAGCAGGGCGGACGCATCGACCTCGGCGGCGCTGTCGGCGATGGTGCCTTGGGTCATCTGCAGCTCGGCCAGCGGTGCACCGAACAATTTGCGGGTCGCGGCACGCTCGACGGTTTCGTGCAGCGCGCGGCGGGCGAAGCCGAGCGCGGCGGCGCCGACGGTTGAGCGGAAAATATCGAGCGTCGACATTGCGACCTTGAAGCCGTCGCCCGGTTGGCCGAGGCGATTCGCCACCGGCACGCGCGCGCCGTCGAAGCGCAAGGTCGCGAGCGGATGCGGCGCGATGGTCTCGATGCGTTCCACGACTTTGAGACCCGGCGTATCGGCGTCGACCACGAAGGCCGAGAGCCCCTTGGCGCCGGGACCTTCGCCGGTGCGCGCGAACACCACATAGTGGTCGGCGATGCCGCCGTTCGAAATCCAGGTTTTGGTGCCGTCGATGCGCATGTGCGATGGGCCGTCCGGGGTCGCCGTCGTCGCCAGCGCCGCGACGTCGGAGCCGGCCTCCGGCTCGGACAGCGCAAAGGCCGCAATAGCGAGGCCCTCGCGCACCAGCGGCAGATAGCACGCCTTGAGCTCGATCGAGCCGTAGAGCGAGATCGGGCCGCTGCCGAGGCCCTGCATCGCGAAAGCGAAATCGGCGAGGCCGTCGCGGAACGCCAGAATCTCCCGCGCCAGGCAGAGCGTGCGCACGTCGAGCCTGGAATGCAGACCGCCATGCTCGCCCTGGACCACCGCCTTGAGGAAGCCCGCCTGGCCCAAGGCCTTGACGCGTGCGCGGCACGCCGCGTCCACGTCATCATGCGGCAGCACAGGCAGCGTCGCATCGGCCCAGCTCGCCAGCATCTCGGCGTAGCGGCGGTGGCCGCTGTCGAAGAACGGCCAGGTCAGGGTTTCGTCGAAGCTCATCTCAATTCCCCTCGAACACCGGCTTCTGTTTGGCGGCGAACGCGCGAAAGGCGCGAGCGAAATCTTCCGTTCCCATGCACAGCGCTTGCGCAACGGCCTCGGCCTCGATCGCGGTCTCGACCGACATCGCCCACTCCATTTCCAGCATACGCTTGGTCATGGCATTGCCGAATGTGGGGCCGGCGGCGAGCTCGGCGGCCAATTGCCGGGCTTGCGCCAGCACCGTGTCGGACGTCGCCAGCCGGTTGAAGAAGCCCCAGCGTTCCGCCTCCTCGCCGCCGAGCACGCGGCCGGTATAGAGCAATTCCGCCGCGCGGCCCTGGCCGACGATGCGCGGCAGGATCGCGCAGGCGCCCATGTCGCAGCCGGCAAGCCCCACGCGATTGAATAGAAACGCCACCTTGGCGCCCGGCGTTCCAATGCGGATATCGGAGGCCATGGCGAGAATGGCGCCGGCGCCCGCGCACACGCCGTCGATCGCCGCGATGACCGGCTGCGGGCAGGTGCGCATCGCCTTGACCACCTCGCCGGTCATGCGGGTGAAATCGAGCAGCTCCGCGGTCTTCATCTCCACCAGCGGACCGATGATCTCGAACACGTCGCCGCCGGAGCAGAAATTGCCGCCGGCGCCGGTGACGATGAAGGCCTTGACGGTCTTGTCCTTCGGTGCCGCACGAAACAGATCGACGAGCTCGGCGTAGCTGTCGAAGGTGAGCGGGTTTTTCTTGTCGGGGCGATCGAGCGTGATGGTGGCGACCTTGCCGTCGACTGCCAGGCGGACGTGCCGGGCGGTGTAGCCCGCGAGCGGCAGGGCGACCGGATTGGCGGCGCTCATCGCATCCCCCCGTTGCCGATCGCCTTGCGGGCCGACGCCTTGGTCTTGGCCAGCAGCCGCATGAGGGTTTGGAGATCGTCAGCCGTCAGCTCGGCGAACATGTCGCCGATCCAGTCGCCGTTCGCGCGCGCCATGGCGCGGAAGAAGCGACTGCCTTCGGCGGTCAGGCTCACGATCTGCGCGCGGCGGTCCTTCGGCGACGGCCGCCGGTTGATCAGGCCCTGCTCGACCAGCCGGTCGACCAGACCGGTGACGTTGCCGTTCGACACCATCATGCGCTGCGAGAGTTCGCCGAGCGTCATTCCCTTCGGCGCGCGGTCGAGCTGCGCCAACAGATCGAAGCGCGGCAGCGTGACCTCGAACGTGTCGCGCAGCCGCCGGCGCACCTCGCCCTCGATCACCATCTTGCAGGTGAACAGGCGCAGCCACAGCCGCAGCTCGTCCTTGTGGTCGTGCGGCCGCTCGGCGACCTTGGTCTCGGCGTCGAGGGGGGCCATCTCTTCCATCATGCTCACATCTCCCCGCCCGCGACCGCGAGCGTCGTGCCGGTGACCGCCGCCGCCTCCGGCGAGCAGAGGTAAAGCACCGCCGCGGCAACTTCCTCCGGCCGGATCAGGCGGCCGATCGGCGCATCCTTCTGGTATTCGGCGAGCACATCGATCCGCGCGCGGCCGGTCTTGGCGGCGACGCGATCGATGCTCTCGCGCACGAGCTCGGTGTCGGTATAGCCGGGGCAGACCGCGTTGACGGTGATGCCGCGCGTGGCGGTCTCGGCTGCCAGCGCGCGGGTGAGGCCGACCAGCGCGTGCTTGGCCGCGCAATAGGCGCTCACATAAGGATAGCCTTTGAGGCCCGCGGTCGAGGCGACATTGACGATACGGCCGAAGCCGCCCTCGATCATGCGGGGCAACACGGCCTGGCTGGCATGCACTGCGCCCATGAGGTGCACGTCCCACATTTCCCGGAAGACTTTCGGATCGGCCTTTGCGAACGGACCGGTCGTGACCGACCCGGCGTTGTTGACGAGGATGGCAATCGGGCCGCGGTCGTTTTCAGCGCGTTCAATGGTCGTCCCGATTTGCGCCGCATCGGTCACGTCGGCGACCCTAAAGCCTGCAGCATCGCCGGATTCGACGGCCTCCCGTAGCGGCTGTTCGCTGCGGCCGATCACCGTCACCACGGCGCCGGCGCCGGTCAGCGCGGCGGCGACCGCGCGGCCGATGCCGCGTCCGCCGCCGGTGACGAAAGCATGCTTGCCTGCGAGCGCCATCGCCTGCCTCGACCCGGCCGGGAATCACCCGGCCAGGAATATCTTTTAAGCTTAAAATTTTTAGACTTCAAGCTTGTCCGCTGGATATTTTAAGCCTAAAGTAATTGGCGACTCGGCTCGCGGGTGCAAAACCTCGCCGCCGTGGAGGTGCCCATGAAGGTTCACGTGATCGGCGGGGGCCCGGCCGGCCTCTATTTCGCGAGCCTGATGAAGAAGGCCTGGCCGCAGACACGCGTCACCGTCTTCGAGCGCAACCGGCCGGACGATACCTTCGGCTTCGGCGTGGTCTTTTCCGACCAGACGCTGGACACCTTCGAGACCTACGACCGCGAGAGCTATCGCGCCATCATCGGCCACTTCGCCTATTGGGACGACATCGAGATCCATTTCCGCGGCACCACGCATCGCGTCGGCGGCAACGGCTTTTGCGGGTGCTCGCGGGGGACATTGTTGAAAATCCTCGGCCGGCGCGCCCGCTCGCTCGGCGTGCACACCAGGTACCAGTCCGAGATCTCCCCGCACGACCCGGCGATCCTCGACGCCGATCTGGTGGTGGCCGCCGACGGCATCAATTCGCGCATGCGTGAGGCGTTCGCCGACAAATTCCAGCCGAGCGTCGATCTGCGGCCGAATTTCTTTTCCTGGATGGGCTCGACCCGGCCGTTCGACGCCTTCACGTTCTTCTTCCGCGAGACCGAGCACGGCATCTTCATTGCGCACTGCTACCAATACGAGCCGGGGCGTTCGACCTGGATCATCGAGGCCGACCCCGCGACCTTCGCGCGCGCCGGCCTCGACCAGCTTGACGAAAAGGCCTCGGCGCGCTTCGTCGAGGGCATTTTCGCCGGCGAGCTCAAAGGCCACCACCTGATCACCAATCGCTCGATCTGGCGCAATTTCCCCACCATCCGCTGCGAGCGCTGGACCGCCGACAACGTCGTGCTGATCGGCGACGCCAAGGCGACCGCGCATTTTTCCATCGGTTCCGGCACCAAGCTAGCGATGGAGGACGGCATCGCGCTCTACGAGGCGTTCCGCGCCACCGGCGGGAAGGACGTCGCGGCGGCGCTCACGCACTTCGAGACGCAGCGGCGAGAGGAAGTGGAGAAGACCCAGCACTCGGCCGACGTCTCGCTGGTCTGGTTCGAGCACGTCAAGCGCTTCTGGAACATGCACCCGACCCGCTTCGCCTTCGGCCTGATGACGCGCTCGAAGGCGATCACCTACGACAACCTGGCGCTGCGCGCGCCCGAGTTCGTCAAGGAGGCCGACCGCCTGGTCGCCCGCGACGTGCGTGCGCTCGGGTTTGCGGCCGACACCGAGCGGCCGCTGGCGCCGATGTTCCAGCCATTCCGCTTGCGCAACATGACGCTCACGAATCGCGTCGTGGTGTCGCCGATGTGCCAGTATTCGTCGAAGGACGGCATGCCCGCCGACTGGCACCTGGTCCATTACGGCTCGCGCGCGATCGGCGGCGCCGGCCTGATATTCACCGAGATGACCGACGTGTCGGAGGAGGCGCGCATCTCGCTCGGCTGCGCCGGCATGTACAACGACGCCCACGAGGCGGCGTGGAAGCGCATCGTCGATTTCGTGCACGCGCAGTCGAAGACCAAGTTCTGCATGCAGCTTGGCCACGCCGGCCGCAAGGGCGCGACCAAGCTGATGTGGGAAGGCATCGACGAGCCGCTGGAGGAGGGCGCCTGGCCGATCATCTCGGCGTCGCCGCTGCCCTACTACCCGCACAGCGTGGTCCCCCGCGAGATGACCCGTGCCGATATGGATCGGGTGATCGCCGACTATGTGGCGGCCACCAGGCGCGCCGACCGCGCCGGCTTCGACATGGTGGAGTTGCACGCCGCGCACGGCTATCTGCTGGCGAGCTTTATCTCGCCGCTCACCAATCACCGCACCGACCAATACGGCGGCGCGCTCGACAACCGCATGCGCTTCCCGCTCGAAGTCTTCCGCGCCATGCGCGCCGCCTGGCCCGACGAGAAGCCGATGTCGGTGCGCATCTCGGCGACCGACTGGAAGGACGGTGGCCTCACCGGCGACGACGCGGTCGAGGTCGCACGCCTGTTCGCCGAAGTCGGCTGCGACCTCATCGACGTGTCGACCGGCCAGACCGTGGCCGACGCCGAGCCGGTGTTCGGCCGCATGTTCCAGACCCCGTTCTCCGACCAGATCCGCAACGAGGCCGGGCTCGCCACCATGTGCGTCGGCGCCATCACCACCGCGGACCAGGTCAACACCATCATCGCGGCCGGCCGCGCCGATCTGGTGGCGCTCGCGCGGCCCCACCTGGTCGACCCCTATTTCGCAATGCGCGCGGCGGCCTGGTACGGGGCGCCGGCGATCCACTGCCCGCCGCAATATCTCGCCGGCAAGGAGCAGATTTTCCGCAACAGCGCCCGCGACCGCGAGGAGCTCAAGGAATTGCGGATCAAGGCCAAGCCCAAGGGCCATGGCCGGATATGGAAGGAGGCGGCGGAGTAGCGCCGCCCTTGCGTTCGTTGGTGCTGCGTGAGAACGTTTGATCGCGCGAACTGGAGTGAGCGGGAGTAGGCCGATGCACGAAGCGCTGAACCACGCCAAGCTGGCGATGCTCTTCCGCAAGGAATTCGAGCTCTGCAACGTCCGGAAGGGCGAGACCATCGTGCTGCTGAGCGACCTCGGTGCCCGCCGCGACTACGTCTCGGCCGCCTTCGCGGCGGCGGAGGATTTCGGCGCCGACGCCTACGAGATGTGCGTCAACGCCATGCCGTCGTGGACCAAGGTCGGCGTCGAGACCGTCGGGCGCTGCAAGGGCACGCTCGAGGCGATCAAGTCGGCCGACATGCTGGTCTGCCTGCACATCCCGCTGTTCACCCGCTGGCTCAAGGAGGCGCGCGACGCCGGCACCCGCGTGCTCATGGTGATCGACGGCCCCGACGAGCTTGAAACATTGATGGCTCCGCCCGGCCTCAAGGAGGCCGTGGCCTATGCCGGGTCGCGGCTCGAGCGCGCCAAGACCATGCGCATCACGCGGCCCGGCGGGACCGACCTCACCGTGAAGCTCGGCGAATATCCGACCATGATCCAGTACGGCTATTCGGAATCACCGGGCCGCTTCGACCACTGGGGCGCCGGCCACGTGCACACCTTCCCGAACGAGACATCGGCCAACGGCACTGTGGTGCTCGCGCCCGGCGACATCGTCGTGCTGCCCTATTGCCGCTACGTGCAGGACGAGGTGCGGCTCGACATCCGCGACGGTTTTATCCGCAAGATCGAGGGCGGCCTCGACGCCAAGCTGATGAGCGACTGGCTCGACGGCAACAAGGCGCGCGCCGACGACCTCGACGGCCACGCCATCTCGCATCTTGGCTGGGGGCTCAACCCGCAGGGCCGCTGGGACGCGATCGCGCTCAGCGGCGCCGACCCCAAGCGCCACCACGCCGGCGCGCGCTGCTTCGCCGGCAATTTCCTGTTCTCCACCGGCCCCAACTCGCAGGGCGGCGGCAAGCGCACCACCAAGGGCCACTACGACGTGCCGATGCGCGACTGCACCGTCGCGCTCGACAACGACGTGATCATCGAGCGCGGCAAGTTCACCGACGAGAAGATGCAGGTCGCCTTCGTGCCGCGTTGATGCGATGAGCCATCCTGCCGCACGCGCCGAAGCGATCGGCAAGCAGTTCGGCGCGACGGTCGCGCTCGACGGCGTCGATTTCGACGTCGCTTTTGGTGAAATCCACGCCATCGTCGGCGAGAACGGCGCCGGAAAGTCGACGCTGATCCGCATTCTCGGCGGCGTGCATCATCCCGACCGCGGCGATATCTTCGTCGACGGCCGGCTTTGCCATTTCGCGAGCCCGCACGACGCGATCGCGGCCGGCATCGTGACGATTCCGCAGGAGCTGCGCCTGGTGCCGGCGCTGTCGGTCGCCGAGAACATCGCGCTCGGCGATCTTCCGGTGCGGCGGTTCGGACCGTTTGCGGTGGTCGACCGGGCGCGCATGCGCCAAGAGGCACGCGCCGTGCTCGCGCAGCTCGACTTCGACCCCGATCCGGAGCGGCCGGTCGGCACGCTGAGCTTCGCCGAGCGCCAGCTGGTGGCGATCGCCAAGGCGCTGCGCCGGCAATGCCGCATCTTTATCTTGGACGAGCCGACCGCGGCCTTGGAAAAGCGCGAGATCGAGCGGCTGTTTTCGGTGCTGGCGCGCATGCGGGGGCAGGGCACCGCCATCATCTACATCTCGCACCGCCTCGACGAGGTGGTCGCCATCGCCGACCGCTGCACGGTGCTGCGCGACGGCCGGGTCGCGGCGGTGAGCCGGCGCGGCGCCTTCTCGGTGCACGATCTGGTGAGCGCGATGACCGGACGCGCGACCGACGAGGTCGTCGCCGCTCCCCTCGCGGCCGGCGACGTGCTGCTCGCGGCAGAGCCCGATGGCGCCTACGCCCTCCGCGTGCACGCCCGCGAGGTTATCGGCCTCGCCGGCCTTCTCGGCAGCGGCACCGATCGAATGCTGCGTCGCCTGTTCGGCGTGGCCGAGCCGACCACGGTGGATATCCGCAACGACCAGCGCCGGCTCAGGAGTCCGGTCGACGCCATCGCCGCCGGCATCGGCATGGTGCCGGGCGAACGGCGGCTGGGGCTGGTGATGAACCAATCGGTCCGCGACAACATCCTGCTTCCCAGCCTCGATGCGCTGTCGCATGTCGTGTGGATCGACCGCAAGGCCGGCGATCGCATCGTCGCCGAGCTCATGGAGCTCCTCGATATTCGCCCCCCGCGGCCGCAGCTCAAGGCGCGCGCGCTCTCCGGCGGCAACCAGCAGAAGGTGATCCTGGCGAAATGGCTGGCGCGTCGCGTCGGCGTTCTCCTGCTCGAGGAGCCGACGCAGGGCATCGACGTCGCCGCCAAGGCGCAGATCCACGCCCTGATCCGCGACTTCGTCGCCCGCGGCGGCGGCGCGCTGGTGAGTTCCAGCGACCTGGGCGAGCTTGTCCGCTTGTGCGACTGCGTGCTCGCGGTGCGGCAAGAGGGCATTGCGGCCTCGCTCAATCGCGCCCAGGGCCTCGACGAGCCGAAACTGCGCGCGGCGATCGGCGGCTGACATGGCGGGGAGCGGCTACCGATCGAACCTCGCCGGCCAGATGCCGCTCATCTCGCTCGTCGTTCTGTGCGCGGTGACCGCGCTGCTGACCGACCGCTTTCTCTCCCCGCTCAATCTCACCAATATCCTGGTGCAGTCGTCGATCATGGCGGTGATCGCCATGGGCATGACCTTCGTGATCGTGGGCGGCGGCTTCGATCTTTCGGTCGGCTCGACCGCGGCGCTGTCGGGCTGCGTCGCCAGCATGGTGATGCTGGAAGCCGGCATCGCCGCCGGCGTGGCCGCCGGCATCGTCGCGGGTGCGCTGGTCGGCCTAGTCAATGGCGTCATCATCGCATGGCTCAACGTCAATCCCTTCATCACCACGCTCGGCACCATGGTGCTGGTGCGCGGCGTGGTCTTTCTGATCACCGGCGGCGCGCCGGTGAGCGGCGAGACCGGCCTGCCCGGCGAGTTCGTCGCCTTCGGCTCCGACCGCTTTCTCGGGGTTCATTATCTCGTATGGGTTCCCGCTGTTTTACTCGGCGTGCTCTCCTGGATCATGCACGCGACCCCCTATGGCCGCCGCATCTACGCCACCGGCGGCGGCCGCGAGGCCGCCTATCTGTCGGGCATTTCGGTGCGCCGTGTGGTAGCCTCGACCTACATCTGGTGCGGCGCGCTCGCCGGCGTCGCCGGCGTGATGCTGGCGGCGCGGCTGCAGTCCGGCCAGCCGACGGCCGGCGAATTCTACGAGCTGACCGCGATCGCCGCGGTGGTTCTCGGCGGCGCGGCGCTGACCGGCGGCGAAGGCACTCTTTATAAGAGTGTCATCGGGGTGTTCATCATGATCGTGCTCGGCAACGCGCTCAACCTGCTCAACGTCGATTCCTACTGGCAGCGGGTAGCGGTGGGCGCGGTGATCATTGCGGCGGCCGCCGCCGAAAGGCTACGCTCAGTCAGGAACCAGTAGTCAGTAATCAGTGATCAGAAAGGATATGGCAGGTCGCTCTGACTACCGACTACTCGCTACTGGTCGCTCTGATTACTGACCACTGATTACTGATCCCTGGTACAGAGGAGTCATCCGCATGCTCAAGCTCCGCCTTGCCGCGCTCGCCGCGGCGCTCGTGCTGCCGGCGTCGCTCATGCTGACGCCGCCCGCGATCGGGCAGCAGAAGACCACCATCGGCGTCTCGCTTGCCCAGGACGACAATCCGTTCTACATCGCCATGCTGCGCGGCATCCGCGCCCGCGCCCAGGAGCTCGGCTGGGAGGTGGCGACGGTCTCCGCCAACGAGGACAAGCTCAAGCAGATCAACGGCGTGCAGGACCTGGTCGCGCGCGGGGTGAAGGGAATCCTGATCTCGCCGATCGACGCGGTCGGCGTGAACGCCGCCTATGACGCGGCGGCGGCCGCGAAGGTCCCGATCGTCTCGGTGGCGCGCGGCTCGGCCTCGCCGAACCAGACCATCCACGTCGCCATGGACGAGAAGCAGATCGGCCGCGACATCGCCGAGTGGACCGCCAAGAGGCTCGGCGGCAAGGGCAAGGTCGCCCTGCTGATGGGGCCGAGCGGGGCGCCGACCTTCCGCAACCTCGGCGACGGCTATGCCGAGACGATGGCGAAATATCCCGGCATCCAGATCGTCATCAAGCACGACGGCCCGCTCACCCGCGAACGCGGCGTCAAGCAGGCCGAGGACGCGCTGGTGGCGCACCCCGACCTCGCCGCGATCTACACCGCCAATGACGACGTGGCGCTCGGCGCCATGCAGGCGGTCAATGCCGCCAACCGCAAGGGCAAGACGCTGGTCACCGGCATGAACGGCGTGCCGCCGGCGCTGCGCGCCGTGAAGGAGGACAATCTGGCGATGACGGTCGAGCTCAACCCGGTGGAATGGGGCAAGCTCGGGGTCGACGTGCTCGCCACCTATCTCAAGGGCGACAAGGTCGAGCCGCGCGTCTTCATCAAGCACATCATCATCGACAGTGCGAATATCGACGCCAAGCTGCCGAAGACGTGAGGGGTCCCGCGTATGGCTGACGCTGCGATCGCGAAGCAGGGGACATCCTTCGTCTCCGAGCTCGAGGCGAAAAACCTGCATCCGCTGTGGGATCGCTACCAGCGCATCACCCCGATCAAGCCGCAGCCCAAGGACGCGCCGTTCATCTGGCGCTGGCGCGACATCGAGCCGTTCCTGCACCGCTCCGTGGGCGAAGTCTCGATCAACGACATCGAGCGGCGCGCGCTGATCATGGCGCATCCGGCCTTCGGCGCGGAAACGACGACCACGAGCACGCTGCTCGCCGCCTTCACCGTGCTCGAGCCGGGCGACCGCGCCCGCCCGCACCGCCACACCGGCGCGGCGATCCGCTTTGCCACCCGAGCGGAGGGCGCCGCCACCATCGTCAATGGAAGACGCTGTGAAATGAAAGAAGGCGACCTGATCCTCACGCCGCCGATGTGCTGGCACGGCCACGTCAACGAGAGCGATCATCGCATCATCTGGTTCGACGCGGCCAACATGCCGCTCATCCGTGCCGTCGACGCGCATTTCTTCGAGCCGGGCGATCCGCGCAACAACGAGTTCTGGCAGGTCGACGAGGGCGACGAGAAACTGTGGACCGAGTCGGGCCTGCTTGCCGAGGGCGCGACTGCAAGCCCGGTCAATTCGCCGAAATACCGCTATCCCGGCGAGGCCACGCGCCGGCTGCTGGCCGCGGCGCCCGTCGGTCCGGACGGCATGCGCGTGATCCGCTACGTCAATCCGGCGACCGGCGGCGCCGTCATGCCCACGCTCGATTGCTACGCGGCGCGCTTGAGCAAGGGCGCGCCGACCCGCACCAAGCGCGCGACCTATAACGTCATTTGTCTCGTGGTCGCGGGCGAGGGCCGCTCGACCATCGGGGAACAGACCTTCGAATGGTCGCAGCACGACGTCTTCACCATCCCGCATTGGACCTTCGCGCGCCACGAAGCCAAGGGCGGCGACGCCGACCTGTTCATGGTGACCGACAAGTCGGCGTTCGAGCGGCTCGACCTGGTGCGCGAGGAAATGCAGTAGCGTGACGCGTCCCAATTACCAAGGCATCGGCGCGCCGCTGCGCCGGGTCGAGGACCGGCGCTTCCTGCTCGGGCGCGGAAAATTCGTCGCCGACATCGAGCTGCCCGGCGCGCTCGACTGCGTGCTCGTGCGCTCGCTGCATGCCCATGCGCACATCCGCGCGATCGACGCATCAGCGGCAATTGCCGCGTCCGGCGTCGTCGCGGTGTTCACCGGCGCCGACATGGCGGCGGATGGTGTCCTGCCGATGCGGCCGCTCTGGGTCATCCGTTCGCGTGATGGAAACCCGATGGCGCAGCCGCCGCGCTACGCGCTTGCGCGCGGCAGCGTCCGCCATGTGGGCGAGCCGGTGGTGGCGGTGATAGCCGAGACGCGCGATGCGGCGGCTGACGCCGCCGAGCGCGTCGCCGTCGATTACGAGGCGCTCCCGGCCGTCACCGACGCGCGCGCTGCGCAGGCACCAGGCGCGCCGCAGCTGCACGAGGCTGCGCCCGGCAACGTCTGCTTCCGCTGGGCGCGCGGCGACGAGGCGGCGGTGCGCGCCGCGTTCAAGACGGCGCCGCATAAGGTCACGATCGATCTGGTCAACAACCGCCTCGTTGGCGCGGCGATCGAGCCGCGTGCGGCGTTCGCGACGATCGAGCCGGGCACCGGCAAGCTCACGCTGGTGAGCGCGACGCAGGCGCCGCACCACATCCGCAAGCAGGTGACCGAGCAGCTCGGCATGCCCGAGAGCGCGCTGCGCGTGATCTCGCCCGATGTGGGCGGCGGCTTCGGCTACAAGGGCAAGGTCTATCCCGAGGAGGGGCTCGTGGTCTGGGCGGCGCGGCGGCTTGGTCGTCCGGTGCGCTGGGTGGCGACGCGGGCGGAAAGCTTCTTGGCCGACAACCAGGCGCGCGACCATATCACCCATGCCGAGCTCGCGCTCGACGCGGAGGGCCATTTCCTCGCGCTGCATGTGCAGACCTTTGCGGCGCTCGGCGCCTACCTGTCGACTTTCGGAGCGAACATTCCGAGTGCGATCTATACCGCCTTGTTTGCCGGGGGCTACCGCACGCCCGCGATCTTCGTGGAGAGCACCGGCGTGTTCACCAACACGACCCAGACCGATGCCTATCGCGGGGCGGGACGGCCCGAGGCTTGCTATGTGCTCGAACGGTTGGCCGACCGCGCGGCCGCTAAGCTTGATCTTGACCGAGCCGATATCCGGCGGCGCAATTTCATCCCGCCCGCCGCCATGCCGTACAAGACGCCGATCGGTCCGACCTACGATTGCGGCGACTTCCCGAAAATCTTCGCACGCGTGCTGGAGCTTTCAGATTACGCCGGTTTCGCCAAACGCCGCGCCGAGGCGGCACGACGCCACAAGCTGCGCGGCATCGGCATGGCCTGCTACGTCGAGTCGTCGGGCGTGGCGCCGTCGCGCTTTGCCGGCATGCTCGGCGCCCGCATCGGCTTCTACGAGGCCGCATCGATCCGGATCGGGCCCGACGGCGGCGCGCGTGCGGCGCTCGGCACCCACAATCACGGCCAGGGTCACGCCACCACCTTCGCGCAAATCATTGCGTCGCGGCTCGGCGTGCCGGTCGAGAACATCGACATCGTGGAGGGCGACACCGGAGAAGTTCCGCAGGGCACCGGCACCTTCGGCTCGCGCTCGATCGCGATCGGCGGCTCTGCCCTCGACCGCGTCGCCGACAAGATCGTCGCCAAGGGCAAGCTGATCGCCGCCCACCTGCTCGAAGCTGCGCCCGGCGATATCGATTTCACCGACAGTGTGTTCACGGTCACCGGCACCGACCGGCGCATCGCTTTTGCAGCCGTTGCGCAGGCCGCCTACGCCGCCCACAACCTTCCGCCCGACGTGGAACCGGGGCTCCAGGACACTGCGGTCTACGATCCGCCGAATTTCGCCTTCAGCAACGGCGCTCACGTCTGCGAGCTCGAGATCGATCCGGACACCGGTCAGATCGAGCTGGTCGGTTTGTGGGCGGTCGACGACATCGGCATCGTGATCAATCCGATGATCGTGGAGGGCCAGATCCACGGCGGCCTGGCGCAGGGTGTCGGCCAGGCGCTGCTCGAGCACTGCGCCTACGACGGCGGCGGCCAGCTCGTGTCCGGATCGTTCATGGACTACGCCATCGCCCGCGCCGACGACCTGCCGTCGTTCGTCACCGAGTGCGACGAGAGCCAGCCGTGCACGCACAATCCGCTCGGCGCCAAGGGCTGCGGCGAGGCCGGCTCGATCGGCTCGCCCGCCGCGCTGGTGAGCGCAGCCTTGGATGCGCTCGGTCACCTCGGCGTCACCGACCTCGAAATGCCGCTGACGCCAGAGCGGGTGTGGCAGAAGATCAGGAATGCACCGAGAAAGACCTCATGATCTATCAGGCGTCATGGCCGGCGCTTGTCCCGGCCATCCACGTCTTTGTCGCCACGGCAGAGCTAGACGTGGATGCCCGGCACAAGGCCGGGCATGACGGTGTCAATCGCTGAAGCACTTGATATCATCGGCGCCATCGCGGGCGCATGAGCGAGGGAGACAGCAGATGTCGGATCGAAGTTTCAGCCGTCGCAGGTTCCTGACCACGTCTGCCGTCGGGCTCGCGGCCGGGGCGAGCGGCGTGCTCGCGGCGCCGGCGGCGGTGCGCGCGCAAGGCGCGGGCGTGAAGCTCGGCGTGTTGCATCCGGTGAGCGGTGCCTTGTCCTATTCGGGCCAGCAGGGCCGGCTCGGGGCGCAAATTGCGATCGAGGAGATCAACGCGGCCGGCGGCCTCAAGGCGCTCAGCGGCGCCAGGATCGAGCCGGTGCTGGGCGACGCCCAGTCGACCCCCGACGGCGGCACTGCCGAGGTCGAGAAGATGAATTCGGCCGGCGTCGCCGCCATCGTCGGCGGCTACGGCAGCTCCATTTGCCTCGCCGTGAGCCAGGCGGCCGCGCGCTACGACCTGCCCTATATGGTCGACGTCGGCGTCGCCGACGCCATCGTCACCCGCGGCCTCAAGAACACCTTCCGCTTCGGGCCCGGCTTCGGCGTCATCGCCAAGACCGCGCTCGACAACCTCACCACCATCAACGACGGCGCCGGCAAGCCGGCGAAAACCGTGATGATCGTGAACGAGGACTCGCTGTTCGGATCGGGCCTAGCCAAGCTGCTCAACGAGCAATTGCCGCAGCGCGGCTTCCAGGTGCTCGAAACCATCCCGCATCCGACGCCGACCCGCGACTTCAACAATGTCGTGCTCAAGATCAAGGCGCAGAATCCCGACATCGTGATTCCGGCCGACTACTACAACGAATACGTCCTGCTCGCCCGCACCATGCAGCAGCAGCGCCTTCGGCCGAAGGCGATCTATTCGGTGCTCGGCGGCGCCGCCTCATCCTACAAGTTCGTCAAGGAGTTTCCCGAGGCCGCCCGCTACATCATGGACTGCAATCACTGGTTCGACCCGCGCAACGCCAAGGCGCTGGAGCTCAAGAAGAAGGTCGAGGGGCAGGGCCAGTTCTACACCTATGAGGTGTTCATGAACTACAGCTGCGTGCTCCTCGTCGCCGATGCGATCGAGCGCGCCGGTGCCGCCGATCGCGGCAAGATCATCAGCGCGCTCGAAGGCTCGACCTTCTCGCGCCACGTCATGCCGTATGGGCCGACCAAGTTCGTCAACGGCCAGAACCAGGGCGCCGCGCCGGTCAACACGCAGGTGCTCGACAACGACATCCAGGTGATCTTCCCGGCCGCCTTCGCCTCCGCGAAGCCGGTGTTCCCGATGCCGCCGGCGTGACCGTACTGCGCTAGATGATATGTGTCCCGGATGCGGTGCAGCGCGTAGCGGTGCACCGCTGATCCGGGACCGCCACGGACCGTAACGGTCCCGGGTCTGCAGCGCATCACTCCGCGCTCACGCGCTTCGTGCCGCGCTGCGCCCGGGACACGCCTAGGACCTGCTGTGCTGTCAGCGAATATCCTCATCCCCGCGATCCTCAACGGCCTGCTCACCGGCGCCGTCTACGCGCTGGTGGCGCTCGGGCTGACGCTGATCTACGGCGTTCTGCACATCATCAATTTCGCCCATGGCGCGCTGTTGACCGCCGCGCTCTACGCCGCGTTCTTCGCCCACAAGCTCCTCGGTCTCGACCCCTACCTCGCCGCGTTCGGGCTCACGCCTGCCTTCTTCGGGATCGGGCGTTGCAGCGCTTCGTCATCGGGCCGGCCTCCCGTGGCGACGACCGCAATATTCTGCTCGTCACCTTAGGCGCCGCGGTCGTGGTCGAGAACGGCCTCCTCTTCGCGTTTCGCGCCGACACCCGGACGATCAACCTGCCTTACGCCTTCGAGGTCGTCGATCTCGGCGTCGCCTTTCTGTCGGTTCCGAGGGTCATCGGCTTCGTCGTGGTGCTCCTCGCTGCGCTGCTGCTTTGGCTGCTGCTGACCGCGACCGATCTCGGCAAGGCCATGCGCGCGGTTGCCAAGGAGCGATTGGGCGCCGAGCTCGCCGGCATCGACGTCGCGCACATCTATGCCATGACCTTCGGCATCGGCACCGCTTGTCTCGCGCTGGCGGCGTGCCTGCTGATTCCGACCTATTACGTCAACCCGCATGTCGGCAACGCCTACGTGCTGGTCGCCTTCACCATCGTTGTGCTCGGCGGCATGGGATCGGCGCCCGGCGCGCTGATCGGCGGATTGCTGATCGGCGTGGTCGAAAGCCTCTGCGGGCTCTTCCTCGGCGAGTCGCTGGGACAGATCGGCATCTTCCTGCTGTTCATTCTGGTCTTGCTGTTGCGTCCGCGCGGACTCTTTGGAGAGCCCGCATGAGCAACGGTCTGCTGCGGATCGTTGTCGTCGTCGCCGCGCTCGCCGCGGTGCCGCTGATGGTCACGTCGAATAGCGTGCTCAATTTCCTGATCATTGCGCTCATGATCGCGCTGGTCGGACAGGGCTGGAACGTGCTCGGCGGCTATGGCGGCCAATATTCCTTCGGTCACGCCGCCTTCTTCGGCACCGGCGCCTATGTCACCGCCATCCTGCAGGTCCGCTCCGGCGTCAACGCCTGGGCGGGTTTCGCGCTCGGCATCGCGGCCGGCGCGCTGGTCGGCGCCGCGATCGGGTATCTGACGTTTCGCACCGGCCTCAGGGGCTCGTATTTCGCCCTGGTGACGCTCGCCTTCGCGGAGGTGTTCCGCATCATCGCCAGCGTAGCGCCGATCACCGGCGCCGGCGTCGGCACCCTGATCAAGCTCGACCTCCGGCCCGAAGTATTCCAGTTCCAGAGCCGCGCCGCCTTCTATTGGGTGCTGCTGGCGCTGGTCGCGGTCTCGTTGCTGACCGTGCACGCGATCGCGCACACGCGCTTCGGCGCAAGGCTGGTGGCGGTGCGCGAGAACGAAGAGGCGGCGGCCGCGCTCGGCGTCGACGCCGTGCGGGTGAAGCTCGCCGCCATGACGGTCTCCGCCGCGATCGCCGCGGCGGGCGGCGGCTTCTACGCGCAATATTTCCTGTTCGTCGACGCCGGCATCGCCTACGGTCCATGGATCTCGGTCGAGGCGCTGCTCACTGCGATCATCGGCGGGGTCGGCACGGTGTTCGGGCCGCTGCTCGGCGCGCTGGTGGTGAAAACGCTGGGCGAGATCGCCAAGCTCTTAACCGGCGATGCGCCGGGTCTCGATCTCGTCATCTACGGCGCCGTGCTGATCCTCGTGGTGCGCTTCGCGCCGCACGGGATCGTGGGCGCCCTGGCCGACGCCCGCACCTGGATCGTCGGCCGCATCCGCCCGCGAATGGTGCCTGAAGGTAAGGTCAATGGCTGAACCTCTTCTCAGGGTTGAGCGGGTCTCCAAGCGCTTCGGCGGTCTGCTCGCGCTCGATGCGGCCTCGCTGGCGGCGCCCGCGGGCCGCATCACCGGGCTGATCGGGCCCAACGGCGCCGGCAAGACCACGCTGTTTGCGATCATCAGCGGCTTCCTGCGGCCGAGCGCAGGACGCATCCGTTATGGCGGCGAGGAGGTCACCGGCGAGGCGCCGCATCTCCTCGCGCGCCGCGGCATCGCCCGCACGTTCCAGATCGTGCAGCCGTTCTCGGCCTTGTCGGTGCGCGACAACATCGCGGTCGGCGCCCATCTGCGCCATCGCGCGCGCAACGATGCCTTGGCGGCGGCCGAGACGGTAGCCAACGAGGTCGGGCTCGCCGATATGCTCGATCGTCCGGCCGCGAGCCTGACCGTCGCTGCGGGCAAGCGTCTCGAGTTGGCGCGCGCGCTCGCGACCGAGCCGAGGCTCTTGCTGCTCGACGAAGTGCTTGCCGGTCTCAACCCGTCGGAAATCCGCGATTTCGTTCCCGCCGTGCGCGCCATTCGCGACCGCGGCGTTACCATTGTGATGGTCGAGCACGTCATGCAGGCGGTGATGATGCTCGCCGAGCACGTCTATGTGCTGGCCGAGGGTCGTGTCATCGCGGAAGGCGCGCCGAGCGAGATCACCGCCGATCCGAAGGTGATCGAGGCCTATCTCGGGCGCGGCGCCGCCAAGAAACTCGGCGGAGGCGCACATGCCTGACCGTCCGCTGCTCGAGGTCAGCAACCTGGTGGCCGGCTACGGCGCGGCCGACGTTCTGCGCGGCATCGATCTTACCGTCGGCGCCGGTGAGATCGTCGCAGTGCTGGGCGGAAACGGCGCCGGCAAGTCGACGCTCAACCGCGCGATCTCCGGCGTGTTGCGCGTCCGCGCCGGGTCTATCCGCTTCGACGGCGCGGCGATCGAAAGCGAGGCGCCGTCGACCATCGTCGCGCGCGGCCTCATCCAGGTGCCGGAAGGCCGCCGCATCTTTCCCAACCTCTCGGTCAAGGACAACCTCGATCTCGGCAGCTATCGCCGCGCCCGCGCCCGCCGTGCCTCCAATCGCGACCGGGTGTTCGCCATCTTCCCGCGCCTGCGCGATCGTTTCAGCCAGCGCGCCGGCACGCTGTCGGGCGGCGAGCAGCAGATGCTGGCCATCGGCCGCGGCCTGATGGCCGAGCCGCGACTGATCATCCTCGACGAGCCGTCGCTTGGCTTGTCTCCGCTCCTGGTCGAGGAGCTGTTCGGGCTGATCGCCCGCATCTGGGGGGAGGGGCTCTCCGTGCTGCTGGTAGAGCAGAACGTGGTCGAGAGCCTTGAGGTCGCGCACCGCGCCTATATTCTCGAACAGGGCCAGTTCGCCCTCTCCGGCACCGCCGCGGAGATCGCCGCCAATCCGCAGCTCAAACGCGCTTATCTGGGGATGTGACGATGGACAGGACGATGCCCCCTTCGCTGCGCGAGCGCCTGTCGCAGCCGCCGATCGTGGTCGCGCCCGGCGTCTACGACGCGCTCACCGCGCTGATCGCCGAGCAGGCCGGCTTCAGGACTCTCTATGTGTCGGGTGCCGCGATCGCCTATAGCAAGCTCGGGCGGCCCGACATCGGTCTCGTCAGCATGAGCGAGGTGGCCAACACGGTCGCGCTCATTCGCGACCGCGTCGGCGCCGATCTGATCGTCGATGCGGATACCGGCTACGGCAACGCCCTCAACGTGCAGCGCACCGTGCGCCTGTTCGAGCGCGCCGGCGCCGGCGCCATCCAGCTCGAGGACCAGGACTTCCCCAAGCGCTGCGGTCATCTCGACGACAAGACGCTCATCTCCGCCGCCGAGATGGTTGGCAAGATCAAGGCCGCGGTCGACGCGCGGCATTCGCGCGAGACCCTCATCATCGCGCGCACCGACGCGGTGGCGGTCGAAGGCTTCGATGCCGCGCTCGCGCGTGCCCGGCTCTACTGCGAGGCCGGCGCCGATATTCTGTTCGTGGAGGCGCCCAGGGAGAAGGATCAGCTCGCGCGCATCGCCCGGTCGCTCGGCCAGCAGGTCCCGCTGTTGGCCAACATGGTCGAGGGCGGCAAGACGCCGCCGCTGTTGGCGCCTGAGCTGCAATCGCTCGGCTTCGCGCTGGTCATTTTCCCCGGCGCGATCGTGCGCGTGCTGGCCAAGGCGGCCGGCGAATTCTACGCCTCGCTCGCCGCCCACGGCAGCAGCGAGCCCTACCGCGCGCGCATGTTCGATTTCGAGGCGCTGAACAAGCTGATCGGCACGCCGGAAATGCTCGAGCTCGGCAAGCGCTATGCCGCCGAGGCCGCGCCGAAGCGCGAGGCGGACCGCAAGCGATGAGCGGGCTCGATTCGATCACGCTCGCGGTGCTCAACGGCCGTCTCGTGCAGATCGCCGACGAGATGGACGCCACGCTCTACCGCTCGGCGTTCAATCCGATCATCGCCGAGGCGCATGACGCCTGCCATGGTCTCTACGACGCCGAGACCGGCGCCACCTTGGTGCAGGGCACCTCCGGCCTGCCGATCTTCGTCGGTGCCATGGCGTTCGCCGTCAAAGCTGTAATCGACACGGTCGCGCGCGACGGCGCCCTGCAACCGGGCGACACTTATATCTTCAACGACCCCTATGACGGCGGCACCCACCTCAACGACTTCCGGCTGGTGCGGCCGCTGCTGCGCAATGGCAAAGTATTCGCTTGGCTCGCCTCGGTTGGCCACTGGCTCGACGTCGGCGGCGTGGTGCCCGGCAATTTCAACGCCAAGGCGACCGAGAGCTTCCAAGAAGGCATTCGCATCCCGCCGGTCAAGCTCGTGCGTGGCGGCGTGCTGCAACAGGACATCATCGACATCCTGGCCGCCAATTCGCGGGTGCCGCAGTCGAATTTTGGCGACCTCAACGGCCAGCTCAACGCGCTCGATCTCGGCGAGCGCCGGCTGCATCAACTGCTCGACGAATACGGCAACGACACGGTCGCGGCGGCAATCGCCGCGCTCACCGCGCGCGCCGAGGCGCTGATGCGCGCCAATATCTCGGGCCTGCCGGACGGCACCTATTCGTACGACGATTTTCTCGACAACGACGGCGTCACCGACGAACCGCTGCGGATCGCGCTCGATCTCACCATTCGCGGCGACCGCATGCGGCTTGATTTTTCGCGGTCTTCACCCCCGTGTCGCGGCCCGCTCAATATCGCGCGCTCCACGAAGCCGGTCGGCGGCTACACCGAAACGATCCTGCGCGTCATCGACACGCTGTTCGGCGCCTTCGCGAAAGTCGCGCCGGAGCGCGCGCAAGGCAGCCCGTTCGCGACCATCAACGCACTCTCGCTCGCCGGCTGGCGCCAGGACGGCCGGCGCTGGGTGATGTTCTGCTTCTTCGGCGGCGGGCTCGGCGGCAACCCGGAGGGCGACGGCCTCAACCACGGCAACAATCCGATCTCGACCGCCACCATCCCGCCGCTGGAGATTCTGGAGCAGCTTTACCCGGTCATGTTCACCCAATGGGCGCTGCGGCCGGATTCGGGCGGCGCCGGCGAGCATCGCGGCGGGCTCGGCGCAATCTACGAGATCGAGGCGCTGGCCGACGGCGACACCGAAGTGTTTCTGCTGGGCGAACGCGGAAAATTCCCGCCGTTCGGCGTCAACGGTGGCGGGCCGGCGGCCTTGAACCGCTTCTTCTACGACACCGCGGCGGGCGAGCGGCAGCCGCCGCTGGTGTCCAAGATCACCGATGTCCTCATCACGCGCGGCCAGCGCGTGCGCCTCGAGACGCCCGGCGGCGGCGGCTTCGGCGATCCGCGCCGGCGCGATCCCGCGCGCGTCGTCCGCGACCTCGCGATGGGCTACGTCTCGCGTGCGGCGGCGCGGCGCGATTACGGCGTGCTCGACGATGGCGATGTCGCGGCGAATTGACACTCTCTCCACGTCATGGCCGGGCTTGTCCCGGCCATCCACGTCTTTGTTGCCTCGACAA
>WNFV01002834.1_pt1 | contig 48905 bp, 45 predicted proteins | sample 5400101 | NCBI WGS metagenome assembly WNFV01 (sample SAMN13153361, study PRJNA577476) | soil metagenome | isolation source: 115 cm soil or saprolite under grassland replicate 1 | place: USA:California | collected 2016-06-15
TCCAGTCCACGACGTTGCCATCATGCTGCTCTTGAATGGCGATATGGGTCATGGCGGTGGTTGGTGTGGCGCCGTGCCAATGCTTCTCACCCGGCGGAAACCAGACCACATCGCCCGGTTTGATCTCCTCGATCGGGCCACCCTCACGTTGCGCCCAGCCGCAGCCCGCCGTGACGATCAGCGTTTGCCCCAGCGGATGGGTATGCCACGCCGTGCGAGCACTCGGCTCAAAGGTCACACATGCGCCACCTGCGCGGGCTGGGTCGTGGGCCGCAAACAGTGGATCAAGGCGAACTTTGCCAGTGAAATACTCCGGCGACACCTGCTGCGATGGCCGTGAACCATTGCGTAGAATGTCCATAGATCGTTCTCCGTATTGCGACACGATACAGCCAGGAGCAACCGAGCCTCCTGACTGTACGTCAGAGCAGGGTCTCGGTGATACAGCAGCATTCGATGAACGTACGCTGGTATCAGGTATCAACCTTCTTTTTCCAGTATTCCATTGCTGCTCCGCTTTGTACGCCTGCACCAACAATGGCTCGCTTCTGGACATCGGCCAGCTCGTCAGCTGTCATCTTGGTGAAATCCTGAACTGCCCGAATGTTGTCTTCCATCTGTCCTTGGGTGCCAGCGCCGCAAATGGCGACATGGACACCGGGCTGGCTCAACGCATACCGGAGGCATTCAGTTGGGTTCAGCGACCGGAGTAAAAACGCCTTGCCGAAAATCTTGATCGCCTGGGTGCCGACGCCGCGTTCGATCGCCACCGGCAGCGTTGTTTGCTCAAAACTGAGATACGCATGGTCTGCCGCATTAATCGGCATCATCACACTATCCCACTGGTCGTATGCCTTCAGCAACGACGCGAGTGGCTCAGGATCATAATGACCGGTAAAGCCGATCAAGCGGCATTTGCCGGCCTGTTTCGCCGCCTCAAACGCCTCCAATGCGCCACCGGGAGCCAGAATAGCGTCGATGTCATTCTGACTATCGACGGCATGCACCTGCCAGAGATCAACATATTCAGTCTTCAGGAGGCGGAGCGAGGTTTCCAGATCCTGCTCCGCTTCCTTTGCTGTACGCTTTTGGCTTTTGGTGGTGAGAAAGACATTCTTTCGGATGCCTTGCAAACCGATGCCGTAGGCTTCTTCGGAGCGCCCGTTCCAGTACGCGCGTGCGCAGTCGAAGTACGTTATGCCAAGCTCATACATCGTGCGAACATGCGCGGCTGCTGCCGGAATACTCGGATGCAGATCCATGCGCGCTCCGCCCTGAGCGATGATGCTTACCTGAATGCCGGTCTTGCCGAACGTCGTGGTGGGAATGTCGCCTGCCTTCACTTTTTGAGCCCCCACACCTGAACTGCTCATCGGAATCTCCGTTGCGTGCCTGCTCATAGATTGGTTTGTTGTTCCAGGAATTCTGGATACCGAGCGCCTTGCACTGTGATTTGCGCGGCGGCGCTTTCGATGGCGCGGAGATCGTCGGCGGTGAGTTCGACCGCAACCGCGCCGAGGTTCTCGTCCAGCCGTTCGAGCCTGCGGGTGCCAGGGATGGGCACGATCCACGGCTTTTGCGCCAGCAGCCAGGCCAGCGCGATCTGGGCAGGCGTGGCGTTCTTCTGCTGCGCAATCCTGCCGAGCAGATCGACCAGCGCCCCATTCGCTTTGCGCGCCTCCGGCGTGAAGCGCGGAATGCCGCTGCGGATGTCGGAACTGTCGAATGCCGTGTTCTCATCTATCTTGCCGGTGAGAAAGCCTTTGCCGAGCGGGCTAAAGGGCACAAAACCGATGCCAAGTTCCTCAAGTGTGGGCAGCACCTCTTCCTCGGGGCGTCGGTACCATAGCGAATACTCGCTTTGCACCGCCGTGGCCGGCTGCACTGCGTGAGCGCGGCGGATCGTCTGTGCGGCGGCTTCAGAAAGGCCAAAGTGCTTGACTTTTCCTTGCTGGATCAAGCCCTGTACCGCCCCCGCCACCTCTTCGATCGGCACCTCGGTATCCACACGATGTTGATACAGGAGGTCAATCGTCTCGACCCGCAGCCGCTTGAGCGAATCCTCGACGGTCTGCTTGATGTATTCGGGCCGACTATTGCGTCGATTGAGGCCCTGCTGATCCCTGTTCGGCCCGAAATCGTGGCCGAATTTTGTAGCGATAACAACCTGGTCGCGCACGGGAGCGAGCGCTTCGCCGAGCAGTTCCTCGTTCTTAAACTGGCCGTAGACCTGGGCAGTATCGAAGAACGTGACCCCGCGCTCGACAGCGGCGCGAATCAGGGCGATCATTTCCTGCCGATCCGGCGACGCACTATAGCCACCAGTCATGCTCATGCAGCCAAGTCCCAGGGCCGAGACTTCGAGGTTGCTGTTTCCAAGCGTTCGTTTCTTCATGTTGCTTTCCTTTCAGCTCCTTTTAGGAATGACGTGTCGCACGTGGCACGAGCTTGATCGTCACCGCCTGGTCGTTGATGCCAGGGTTGATTTCTTCCTCAAAGGTAACTTCCTTGCCGTTATCGCCAGCACGCATAAAGCCTTCGTGGCGTACCGCCATACGACGGAACCAGGCAACGGCTCGACCGTTGTACGATCGCACATACAGGTCGTCGCCGTGGCGCACGACCCAGATCGTCACCGGTTTGCGTAGCGAGCCATCACGCCGGAGTGTCGCGAACTGGAGTTCGTCCGCTCCTCCGATCGTGGCGAGCTCATCCTGTGTCCACGTCGTCATTGGTTCGGCTCCTTCGTGATGCGAGCGATGCGGTCGGTTGCAACGGCGGGTTGGACGGTGCGTGATGGAGGGGAAGGTCAAGCACTATGAGACGTATGCTCATTATCCCCGCCCAGTGAATTGGATGCTCGGCATATAGACTGTCGCACCGCCCTCGACCATCAGCGTGGTGCCGTTCACAAAACCAGCTTCATCCGATGCCAGGAAGAGGACGGCATTCGCCACGTCGTTCGGCTCACAGAGTCGTGGCATCGGATAGCGTTTGTTTGACGCCGCTCGCTGCTCTGCTGTCAAGTCCTTCACCGCAGGCGTGAGCACCAGACCGGGCGCGACAGCGTTGCACCGGATTCCTCGCGCGCCGTACTGTGCCGCCACGGCTTTCGTCAAAAGTACGACGCCAGCCTTCGACGCTCCGTAGACCGCACGCACGCCGCGTCCGACAAATGCCTCGATTGAGGCCGTGTTGACGATCGCGCCGCCTCCCCGCGCCAGCATATGCGGGATGGCGTGCTTGCAGGCCATCACCACACCCTTGAGGTTGACAGCGACGATCCGATCAAAAAGCTCCATGTCGAGGGTAACGATATCCGTGTCGATAGCGTTAGTCTTCGAGTCGGTCGCGTTGTTGTGCAGAATGTCAACGCCGCCGAACGTCTCGACGGCCATTTCCATCATACGGACAATGTTCGCCTCATTCGAGACATCGGTTTCGGCGGCAATCGCACTGCTGAGTTCGTCGGCAACCCGTTTGGCGGCAACTCCGTCAATGTCAGCGACGACCACCGAGGCGCCTTCACGCGCCATCAATCGCGCCGTGGCCTCGCCAATTCCACTCCCAGCGCCCGTGACGATCGCAACCTTACCCTTGAGACGTTCCATACTGAATGCTTTCTTCTACAAGAAGTAGGTCCTTGGCATCCTAATGGGTGGTGGCCGTGGCCGCTTGTTCGCTGCGTACTGCCGCTTTCATGGAGCGTTCCTTCCGTTCGCGATACAAAATATACAAGCCACTCGCCAACGTCAACGAGGCGCCTGCCCATGTCGTCCAGGTCGGAAGCTCCCGCCAGATGACAAAGCCCCACATCACGCTGATTGGCAGCGCGATATATTCAAACGGGGCAACCAGCGAGGCAGGTGCCGCACTATAGGCGCGAGCGGTGAAATACATCCCTCCGGCCCAAACGAGCCCAAGCGCAGACATGATCGCCCAATCGAACAGTGATGGTGTGGCCCAGGGACGAAACAAAAAGGCCACGCTTGGATGTGCGTTGGGAACATCGCCAACCGCGATTACAAGCGGAGTCAAAATAAGGGTGGCGACCAGATACACCAGCGAACTATAGTACGACATCGTCGCGCTGCTGTCGGTTGGTTGCAGTTTGCGCGTCAGGATGGCGGCAAGCGCATAGAACAGTACCGAGATCAAAATAAAGATTGACCCCATATTGAAGCTTCCTACCCCGGGCCTGACAATCAGCAGTACACCTCCAAAACCAACGAACAGCGCCAGCCAGCGACGTGGCCCAACCATTTCGCCCAAGAGCACTACCGATAACACCGTGATCATCAACGGCCCTGAGAACTTAATCGCAGCGATTTCAGCCAATGGCAACGCCGCCAAGCCCATAAAGTAGGTGGTATACGAAAGAAAATAGAACCCCCCGCGAACGTATTCCAGGGTGTGCTGTTTGGTGGTTGGCAGTCCCCGGCCCCCTTCATAGCGAAATAGCAGCAGCGTGAGTGGTATGGCAACTGACGAGCAAGCCGTGAACCATCAATGCATAATGCACCACCAATGGAGCAGCAGGCGGTGAATAGGAGCGCGAAAAGTCTAGGGCACGCTCATGAGGTAGGTTTGATGGTTGTGTTTGTATGCATTATAGAAACGTCGAACCGTGGAGTGGTATAATGATCCTCCACGATCGTACAACGATCCTGCAACATCTGGATGACGAGAGCGATCCGGAAGAAGGCCGTATGGATGTCACAAACCATCAGCCATCAGAGCGCGAGGGAGCGTGGGCGCGAGCAAACCGTGAGGAGCTGGTCGAGCGCTTGGGACGGGCAACCCGTCGCGATGGGAGAATCTATCCGCTCAATGGGCTGATGCTCCGCCGCGAATCTGCGCCCACGGAGATGGGGCATGGCATGTCCTATCTGTCCTTGTGCGTGATCGCGCAGGGCAGCAAGGAAGTCATGTTCGGGGACAACCGCTACCGCTACGATCCCGCCCAGTACCTCATTGCCACGGCGGCACTGCCCATCGCAACCCGAGTTGTCGACGCGTCGGAGGAGCGTCCCTATCTGGCGCTGATCCTGGATCTTGACCCGACCCTGGTTGGCTCGGTCATGGTCGAGGCTGGTCATATCCCATCGCGTAACCAATCCGCCGTGACGGCTATCGATGTCAGTCCACTTGACGCGGGGCTACTGGATGCGGCGGTGCGACTGGTTCGGCTGCTGGAAACCCCAACCCAGGCGCGCTTCCTGGCGCCGCTCCTCAAGCGGGAGATCGTCTACCGGCTGCTGAGCGGCGAGCAACGCGGCAGGATCGCGCAGCTGGCGGCCCTGGGGGGAGGCACGCACCGCATCGCCGAGGCGCTCGAATGGCTGCGGATTCCACCACCACTTCAAGGCACTGACGGCATTGAGCCCGTTGCAGTTCCAAAAGCAACTACGGCTCCAGGAAGCTCGCCGGCTGATGCTTGGCGAGGGGCTTGATGCCGCAAGTGCCGGCTATCGTGTGGGGTATGGTGACGCCTCCCACTTTACCCGTGAATATAAGCGACTCTTCGGCGCGCCGCCCATGCGCGATGTGGAACAGATGCGCCAAGCATCCAACACAAACGCGCTTCAAGATGCGGCCAGCTAGCTATTGCTGGTCGCCTCTTCGTCCCTGCAGACCATTATCGGCAGCCCTATGCCGCGAGCTTGAGAGTAGCGGTGAGGATAAGGGCCGTTTTATTGATTCTCAGGCTGGAATATATCAGCTATCACAATAGTGCAATATAGCACTGCTGCCCCTACGTAGATCTACGTAATCGCCGCCACACGCCGCACCCGCAGTCCGCCGATGATTACGTAGCGCGATACCGTAATTCCCCCGATGCGCTCCCATTCACTCCACAGTACGATTGCTCCATCCACAAGCAGCGTAGTACACATCGGCAGAAGTTGCTATCTCCTTGATAGTCGCCAGTAGGCAGTCGGCAGTCGACTGCATCCTGGCGACGAACCTGAAAAAGATTTCTGCCAGACTGCACAACTAAAAAGGAGCTGGGTATGTTCACGATTGCGGGAGCAATGGACACGGCCAAGCATACGCTCAAGTCGCGCTTGGAAGACCACTTCCGGCTCGCCGAGCGCAACACGACATTCCGGACCGAAGTCGTCGGCGGAGTCACGACGTTCGCCGTGATGGCCTACATTATCTTCCTCAATCCCTTCATCCTGACGCTCAACGGCAGCGCGCAGGCGCCGAAGGTGCCTCCATTCGCCGGCCTGGTGACGGCCACCTGCCTGGCCGCGGCGGTCATGAGCATCGCGATGGGGTTGTACGCTAACTACCCGTTCGCCCTCGCTCCTGGGCTGGGCATTAACTCGGTGATCGCCTTCGACCTGATCGCGACGCATGCGCTGCCCTGGCAGGCTGCGATGGGCGTGATCTTTGTTGGAGGCACTGTGATCACCGCGCTGGTCGTGGCTGGCTTTGGTGACGCGCTGCTTCGAGCGATACCGCTCGCGCTCAAGCGTGCGATCGGCGTGGGAATCGGCCTGTTCATTCTCTTTATCGGGCTGCTCAACGCTGGTGTCGTACGTGTGCCGGTCGAAACGATCGCAATCAGCGGCGCCGCGTCGATCTCCGGCCCGACTACGCTTGGAACACTCGCGACTCAGGACATGCACTTGGGGGCGCCTGGCACGCCCGTCACCCTCGGCAACCTGACACAGCTGCCGGTCGCGCTCGCGGTCGTGGGGCTGCTGCTGACACTCGGGCTGATGGCGCGGGGTGTCAAGGCGGCGCTGCTGTACGGGCTTCTGGCGACTACCGCGCTCGCGATCGCGTTGAAATCGATCGCGCCGGCCTTGATTGTCTCCAGCGCACCGGCCGCCGCCGATCTCCGGCGCATGGCGCTTGTGCCGATCGACATCAGCACGCTGGGCGCCGGCTTCAACTTTACGGCCTTCAACAGCCCAACCGCCGTCGTCAGAGGGTTAGGATTCGTGGCGGCGCTGCTGGTGATGTTTTCGTTGATGCTATCAGGGTTCCTCGATACAGTAGGGACGATCGTGGGCGTGGGCGAACGCGCCGGCCTGGTCGACGCTCAGGGGCGGCTGCCGGGCGCCCAGCGGGTGCTGGTGATCGACTCGCTGGCGACCGCGCTTGGCGGGCTCTTCGGCGTCTCGTCGGTCACGACCTACGTCGAATCGGCGGCCGGCGTTGCCGCTGGGGCACGGACCGGCCTGACCTCGGTGGTGACAGGATTGTGCTTTCTCCTGGCGCTCGCGGTGGCGCCGTTGGCGGGCCTGGTACCGCCGGAGGCGACCGCGCCGGCACTGATCATCGTCGGCTTCTTTATGTTCGCGGCCGTGCGCGAGATTGACTTCAGCAGCCTGTTGGACGGATTTCCGGCGCTGATCACGCTGATCATGATCCCTTTGACCTACTCGATCACCAATGGCATCGGCGCGGGCTTTATCACCTATTGTTTCTTGCGGGCTATCACTGGCCGGGCGCGCGAAGTGCCGCCGCTCTTATGGGGAATCTCGGCCGCGTTTGTGCTCTACTTTGTGATACCACAGATATAATGGAAGGTGTCGTGCGTTTCGAACCACTCGGCGACAATCGCACACGCGTGAATTTGGAGGTGGAGTACGATCCGCAGGGAGTCGTCGAGAATGTCGGTGATGCGCTGGGATTTGTCTCGCGTCGGGTGGAAGGTGACCTTAAACGCTTCAAGACATTCATCGAGTCGCGTGGCACGGAGACTGGTGCCTGGCGTGGCGAGATCCACGGCGGTCGAGAGGTTGGAGGTAGCTGACAAGTCATTGTGGCGTAACACCATGATACTGTGAGAAGAAATATGCGGAGCGGCAGGTCATCCTGCCGCTCCGCTTTTTATGAAAGCTAACCGCAGCGTGCGCGCGGACGCTGCTCGTGCAGTCGACACTCCCCGCGCGGCCTTAGTTAGCTGTTCGGCCCCAGCGAGCCGAACAGACCATCCGCTTCGTCGTTGGGACCGGCCGTAAAGTAGACTTTGTCCGCGTCGCCGCCGTTGCCGCCGTTCCCGACAATCAAGCCCCATAGCCCATCAATTGTGATCGGACGGTTGTTCGCGTCTCTGAGCTGGTCGAGGAACTCGCCGCTCACGGGGTCGATGATGTTGATCCGGCCATCGCCAAAGTTGCCAACCAGCAGATCGCCTGCGAAGGCCCCAAAACTCGACGGCGCGATCGCCAGGCCCCATGGCGAATTGAGCCGGCCGCGGGTCGCGACACGCTGGAGCAGGTTGCCATCGGTATCGAAGGCGTCGACGTAGCCATTCGCCGGGCCCGCCACATCGTCCTCGCCGTCGGCATCCTGCTTGGCGTAGGTCACATACAGCTTACCACCCAGATTCTGGATGTTGAAGGGCGCAAAGCCCGCGTGGATATCAGGATCGGTGAACGAACCGGCCAACTGCACCTGGTGAAAGTCCTTGTCGAAGACATCGATGGTTCCGGCGTGGAAGTTCGCGGCATACAGGAAGTTGCCGGCCGCGTTCGCGGCGATAGCGAGCCCTTTGTAGATCGCCTCGGCATCGGAGTGATCGACGGCCAGGATTGCATTGGTGGGGTCCGCAGCCGGGTTCCAGCCCGCGATAGTGCCGTCTTCGGTGGCGAAGATGAAGCGGGCTGGCCCAGAGCCGGCCGTCGTCGTGACCACGAAGTCCATGCTGCCGTTGAAGACCTGGCCGGTGGGCTTGGACGTGGTGCCTGGATCACTGTCTGGCGGTGGCGGGATGGTGACGACCAGCCCCAGTTTTATGTCAGTCGTAGCTGGGTTGTAGAGCGTGGAGACGCCCGTACCATTGTCGGAGACCCAGAACGGGCTGCCGCCGCTATGCGAGATTCCCCAGGGATTCACCAGGTCCGGATCAGTGACGATCGCCTGCCCAGGAATGTTCGAGACCAGGTTGACCTGCTGGAATGTGGTTGTGGCGGCCTGCGCCGGCATGCTCCCGATGGTTGCCATGCTGGCCGTCAGGAGCAGCGCGAGCGTGAGCCGGAGCCGTATCGCGTATCGATAGTTCCATATACGCTGCATAGGTCGCTCCTTTCCTCTTTGGAGATTTGATCTACCCGCCTCCATGCATCCAACGTCCTCCGGCAGCGTTGCAAGGGACGTCGCATGCGGGCGCTCATTGGCGTCACGCTCACTGAAAGCACGAGCGCGAGCCCGACAAGGTAGATTACCCTCAAGTTCATTCGCAGGGCACAATCTCCCTCTTGCTGATCATTCGTGTACGCTCAGCCGCCCTCCTTTCTTCATTCCATGGTCATTACAAGTCGATCCTCGGCTCATGCGATCCGGGGTTGGACGTAGGGCCTGGGAGAGACGCGAGGCGATTGCTGCGGTGGTGCTCATGGGAGTCTACGCAGCTACGAGCTTGTTTGTATGCTTTATGTTTGATCTTGCTTTTGCCGTGCGCCACGCCATGCTATACTGCTGCGCAGTGATGTCAGAATCTGATTGGGCAACCTATTGACATATCGCATATAGGAGGTCCAACATGGAGTGCAAACTCGAAAACATCACCGTTTACTACGAGATCGTTGGTGAGGGCAGACCGATCATCATGCTCCATGGGTGGTCTGGGGACCATCACAACATGGTGCGTGATATGGAACCGCTCTTCAGAGAGCGTGACGAATGGAAACGCATCTATCTTGATTTGCCCGGACACGGAAGCACACCAGGCATGGATTGGATTACGAACCAGGACAGGATGCTCGACGTCGTTATGGCGTTCATCAACAAGATTATCCCACAACAAAGGTTCGTGGTGGCTGGGGTGTCGGCAGGCGCGTATGTGGCGCGTGGGGTCGTACATCGAAGATTGGAATCACTCGACGGGGTGCTATTGGTCGTCCCTTTAATCGTGACTGCCGATGCGAAACGGACGGTGCCTCCGCACGTGACCCTCGTCGAGGACGCGGAGGTGATGTCCGAATTGACGCCAGACGAGGCCTGGATGCGCGAGATGGCAGTCGTACAAAGCCGAAAGGTTGTTGAGGCACTGAGACACACTGCTCCGTCGGATCGTGTGCCTGGCGATTCGGCGTTCCAGGCAAAGATACGAGACAAACCTGAGAACTACGAATTCTCATTTCCCGTTGATGCGCTTCCCAAGCCGTGTCCTGCGCCAACACTCATCGTCGCTGGTAGACAAGATTCGAGTGTCGGGTATCGCGATGCCTGGGAGATCCTGGAGAACTATCCCAGGGCAACATTTGTAGTCCTCGATCGTTCAGGGCATCTCTTGGGAGTCGAGCAAGCAGATTTGTTGCGTACGTTGGCGAGCGAATGGCTCGACAGAGTCGAGGAGTATGTTCCAGCCGGATCATAGTCCTGGTCGCTCAACGACTGCCAATCATCATTTGGCAACAGGATACTCTACCGAGACCGTTCCACCATTCGCAATGTGATAGGCTTTAGTAGGATCGTGGCGCGCCGCTTCGGAGGTGTCACGAGCATCAAAGAACAAGGTTCCCGGCAGCCCGTCCGGCAGCGAGATCTGGGCGCGGATCACCGTCTTTTCAGCTTGCAGGCTGACCCGAATATCGCCGCGTGGATGCACGAGCGTGCCCGACGCGCTGGCGAGCGAGCCAAGCTGCGGGGCGATCGTGACGGCGCCAAACCCGAACGAACCGGGGCGGATGCCAAGGATGGAGGCGAAATAGTGATACAGCGGGTGCGCGCCCCAGGCGTGGCAATCCGAGCGGCTTGGCTCGGGCATCTCGAAGGTCGTCTTGAAGCCGTTGCTTTTTAGGTTGAACCATACCTCGAGCCGCTCCTGCAGTTTGTCGATTCGGCCCAGCTGGGTGTAAGTCTCGAACAAATAGTGCGTAAAATAGATTGTCGTTCGCGCCAGGTCGTTGGCGTGGAGCAGCGCATGCGCCACCTGGTTCTGTTGCGGCTGGCTGAGCTGCCCGCTCAGGACTGCCAGGCATTGCGCATGCTCTGAAAAGTGCTGTCTGGCCAGGTCGTCGGCGAACAGCCCGCGCTCGGCGTCCCAAAAATGTGCGACCAAGCGCTCGGCCAACGCGCCGGCCAATCGGCGCGCGCGGGCGGCCAGCTCGGCTTCGCCCAGCCACTCCTCTAGGCGCGCCGCCAGCGTAAGAACCAGGACATACTGCCAGTTGATAATGCCGCTCACGCCAAGCTCGCCCGTGGGTGGAGTGCCCGAATGCCAAGCCGGTACCCAGTCGGTGAAGTTCCAGCCGCGCGGCGCCTGCACCAGGCCGTCGGCGTTGAGCAATGTGCCGAAATAGTCGAGCACGCCGCGCGCCCCTGGCATCAAGGACTGTACGAAGGCTCGGTCGCCGCGCCACAAGGCGTAGTCGTAGATCATGGCCACCCACCAGAGCGAGAACGGCGGAATGATCTGGCGTATCCGGCTGGGATAGCGCGATTGCGTCAGGCCGGTCGGCAGCCGCGAGGCGTCGAAGACCCGCAGCGCCTTGCGCGGCAGCCGATCGTCGCGGGTGATCGCATAGGTGGCCAGCGCTTCGAGGCGGGTGTCGCCAACATACATCAGCTGCTCGTAGTATGGGCAGTCCATATAGGTCTCGTGCGCGCACATCTGCAGCGCCCGCACCGCGATCGGCACTACCTCTTCGAGCCGCGCATCGCTGGCCGCGAAGGTCGATTGCATCTCGAGCGGGTAGCGCGTTTCGCGCAGCCGAATCCGCTCGATCGTCAGCGACTCGCCGGAAGTCGCCACCAGCAGCTCGACATAACGCCCGCAGCGCCACCACAGCGTCTCATACTGGCGCTGCTGGCCGCCTTCTACGAGAAAGATGTCGCCCAGGCCCAGAAAATACTTGCCGTCGATCTCGTCGCGGTTGCCTTTGGTGCGGCCCTCCGGCTCGCGGAACAACGACTCGGCCCACGACAGCCGGATGCTGCTGCCGGCCCCACCGGATACCACGATCGCAGGGTAGGCGCAGTAGTAGTTTTCCAGATCGATCAGCACCCGTCGCGTGGTATAGGGCGGAATCACGACTGGCCGCTCATGGTGAATCAGTTCATTCCAGGTCTCGATGTCGGCAGCATCTTGATCGTTTAGGTGAATCGTGCCCGGGCGCGCGTTAACGCCAGCGGCGCGCCCGACGAACCGCGCGCGCCCGATCGGCTGCGCCCGCTCGAGCATGGCCGGCAGCATGGCCGGCGCCAGCAGATGCAGCGGCGCAAACTCAACCCGCGTGCGCGCATCCGCGCCGTGGTCGCGCACGCTTGCCGGCTGCCAGCCCTCGCCGAGGCCGCGCTCGAAACCCCAGGCAAACCGGCGGCCGTCGACAGTCAGATTCGCCCCAACCGCAAAGTAATGTCCAGGTATGCCGATGTCGCTGAAGCTATATCCGTCGAGCCGCTTGGTTTCCCAATCGGCTGTGCCGGTGCCGAGCAGGCTGATATATGGCTCGGCCTGTGGCGAGCAGAGAAAGCCGGGGTAGACGCTCATTTGCGCGACCGGCGCCTGGGAGCCCAGCGACCAGACCCGCGCGACGAGAATATGCTGGCCAGGCTGCAGATCGAGATCGTAGGTTTCAAAGAACCAGCAATCGGGCGAGCCACGCTCGCTGCCATGCCCGATCCGCTCGCCGTCTAAGAACAGATCGTAGCGCTCGTCGGCGCTGACATGGATGCGGAACCGCGCGGGCTGATCCAGCGCGAACGCTCGGCGATAGGCGGCCACACATGGCGAAGCGCCAGAGTCCGGGCAAGCAATCCAGGCGCATGGCCAGACGCCGCGCGTCACCCACTGGCTATTTTCCGGCCGATGGGTATATGGGTCGTGTTCCAGCTGTATTCTCGTCGCGCTCATAGTCGCCTCCTCATCGGCTTATCGTTCGAGAGCTCGAATTATACCTCTGTCGCTCGCCTTGCATAGTTTCTTCCAGCTCGGAAATCGCCAAATAAGAGTACGCTTTTCAACAAGAAACGTACGGACGGATATAGTAAGATACACAGACCGCTATATCTGGAAGACCGACAAGACCTGGGCCAACACATGCCCTATAGAGGTATGCGCTGAGCCATGGTGCGGGATCGTGCTATACTATGCCGCTATGGCTCCCAGAACTTGCTTTGGCATAGCAATGCGGAAATCGAACTCTAACGCTCAAGAATAAGGATCGAAACGATGCAGATCTGGATCGACGCCGACGCCTGCCCGAAGGCCGCCAAAGAGTTGGTCTTTCGCGCGTCTGCTCGGCTGAACCTGCCGGTCTGCATGGTGGCAAATCGCTCCATGGCTGTGCCGCTGTCGCCGCTGATCAGGCTGGTGCGGGTGAAGCCGGGCAGCGATGTGGCCGACAACTACATCGTGCAGCACATCGCCGCGGCCGATCTGGTGATCACGGCCGACATCCCGTTGGCCGCGCAGGTGGTCGCCAAGGGTGCAGTCGCACTCGATCCGCGCGGCGATCTGTATACCGCCGACACAATTGGCGAGCGGCTGGCGGTGCGCAATCTCATGGAGGAGCTGCGCTGGGCCGGCGCGGTCGCCGGCGGTCCGGCGGCGTATAGCGATGTCGATCGGCAGCATTTCGCCCAGGCACTCAACCGGCTGCTCGCGGCGCACTAATCTGGCAAGGTCTGCGCAGGTCAACGGGAATTTCCTGCTTGACAAGGTTTTTTTGTCATGATACTGTTAGCGCTAACGGCACCGCTCACGAGAACGCTAACTGCATATTTGGATAGGTCAGGTTATGAAAGTAACCATCGCCGACGTCGCCCGCGAAGCCGGTGTCTCGTCGCAGACTGTCTCGCGTGTGATCAACAACAAGGGCGAGATTAGCATCGACACCCGCAGCTCCGTCCAGGCAGTGATCGCGCGGCTTGGCTACCGGCCAAGCAGCATCGCGCGGAGTCTGGCCACCAAGCGGACTCATACGATCGGTCTTTCGGTGCCTGATATCGCCAACCCATTCTGGCCTGAGATTGCTCGTGGAGTTGAGGATGTGACCTGGGAGCGAGGATATCATGTGTTTTTATGCAACACGACCGAGGCTCCCGAGCGCGAGGAAACCATCCTTCAGCTCCTGGAAGATAAGCGCGTGGATGGCGTGATCGTCGCCGGCTCGCGCCTGCCCGACGAGCGCCTGTTGCAGCTGCTCAGCCATCATTCGGCGGCGGTGCTCGTCAACCGCACGCTGCCGGAAAGCCATGCCGGCGTCGTTCGGATCGACGCGCGCGACGGTGCAATTCAGGCGGTTGGCCACCTGCTCGCCAGCGGGCGGCGGCGGATCGGGTTTCTCGCCGGCCCCCAGACGTCGCAGAACAGCTATGCGCATATGAGCGGCTATCTGGTGGCTTGCGCCGCCGCCGGGCTGCCGGCGGATCAGAATCGCATCAGCCCGTGCCCGCCCACACTCGAAGGTGGCTATCAGGCGGTGAAGGCGCTGCTCGATCGCCATCCCGACATGGATGCGCTGTACTGCTACAACGACCTGGTCGCGATTGGCGTGCTGCGGGCCTGTGGCGAATGTGGGCTGCGCGTGCCAGATGATATCGCCGTGGTGGGCTTCGACGATATTCTGCTGGCAAGCCTGGTGACACCATCGCTAACCACGCTGGGTGTATCGAAATATGATATCGGCGCGTCTGCGGCGCGCATGCTGTTTGCGATCATCCAAGGGCGCGCAGAAACAAGCGAGTTGGTCGTCAAGCCCACGCTGGTGCGGCGCGCCAGCGCGCCGTGACGCCGACGCTGCTGACTTAGTGTTTGTGTCCGTTTCTATTTTGGAGCGCCCTAAAAGCCGCTAATCGACGAAGAGGAGGTGCGCCTATACGTATGTGAGGCTTCCTGGTTCCTTCACGACTGTTGGACTTCGAAAGTCACTGGTAGAAGGAGGACGCTGATGTCTCGGAAGCTTAACCGCCGCGATTTTTTGCGTTTGACCGCCCTGGGCGCAGGGAGCGCCGTTCTGGCTGCTTGCGGTGGCGCCCCCGCCACCGTGCCAACGAATGCTCCCGCCGCCGCCGCAACCACCGCGCCTGCCGCCGCCGCCGCAACCACCGCCCCTGCCACTGCTGCCACTTCCGCCCCCGCCGCCAGCACTGCGAGCACCTACAAAGAAGCCCCAACGCTGGCCGAACTGGTCAAGGCCGGTAAGCTGCCGCCCGTCGCCGAACGCCTGCCAGCCGAGCCGCTCGTGGTGACGCCAATTGAGTCGATCGGCAAATATGGCGGGACCTGGCGGCATGGCTGGAAAGGCATCAAGGATTACCACTCATACGGCCGCTTTGTCTACGAGCCAATGCTGCGCTGGCCGCGCGACCTCAAAGACCCAATCCAGCCCGGTTTGGCGAAGGAGTGGTCGTGGTCTTCAGACGGCAAGGAGCTCACTCTGGTGCTCCGCAAGGGCCTGAAGTGGTCCGACGGTCAGCCGTTCACCACTGACGATATCGTGTTCTGGTGGGAAGGGATCGAAACTGATCCAAAGATCACGGCCGCTCCACACATCGAATGGGTCGTCGACGGCAAGCCCATGGAAGTTGAGAAGATCGACGACCTGACCGTCAAGCTCAAATTCGCCGCGCCGAATGGTCTGGCCGAAACGGTCGGGCTGGCGTTCCATGGCAACCAGTGGCCGCTAGGCTTCGAGCGCTTCGGCTTCTTCGCGCCCAAGCACTACCTGGAGCAGTTCCACCCCAAGTACAGCAAAACCGGCGATTACAAGGTCTTCGAGGAAAAGGCCAGCGACTACAATGTCGAACGCCCGGTCATGACCTCCTGGAAGATTACCAAGTACGCCCCCGGCGATACCGAGATGATCGCCGAGCGCAACCCGTATTATTGGAAAGTCGACCCCGACGGCAACCAGCTGCCGTATATCGATCGCATGCAGTTCCCACTGCTGGCCGACAACGAGGCGATCAACGCCAAGGCGATCGCCGGCGAGATCGACATGGAGACGCGCGCGATCGACCTCGCCAAGTACCCAGTCTACCAGGACAATGCCGAGAAGGGCAATTACCGGCTGTTCCTGTGGCCACAGGCGTCGGCGGCGTCGGCGGCGATCTTTTTCAACCAGAGCGCCAAGGATCCGAAGTATCGCGAGCTATTCCAGAACGTCAAGTTTCGCCAGGCCATGTCGGTGGCGATCGACCGCGCGCAGATCAACAATATCGCGTTCCTCGACCAGGGCAAGCCGCGTACCGAGACTGTGGTGCCCGATTCGCCACTCTACGATCCCGCGATCGAAACGCTTAACGCCGAGTACGACGCGGCCAAGGCCAACGCGCTGCTCGACGAGATCGGCCTGAAGAAGGGGCCGGACGGCAACCGCACCTTCGCGGACGGCTCGCCGCTGCAGCTCACGATCGAGACGATGGAGGCGAATGGGTCGCTGTTCGACACCTTTCAGCTGATCGCCGAGAAGTGGAACGCGGTCGGCGTGACGTCCGACGTCAAGAGCATGACCCGCGATGTCTACTGGCCCAAGGCCGGCGCCAACGACGTGCTGGTGGCCACATGGGGTCTCGATCGCGGCCTGACCCCCATGGTCGACCCAGTGTACCAATTCCCCTTCGACGAGCGCTCGTGGATGGGGCCAGCCTTTGGCACCTGGTACAAGACCCGCGGCCAGCAGGGCGAGGAGCCAAAGGGCGATCTCAGAAAGGCGCTGGATCTGTATGATCAGTACCGCGCCACCACCGACCCCGCCAAGCAGACCGAGATCGGCAAGCAGCTGGTCAAGATGTCGAGCGAAGGGCTGTGGACGATCGGCACCGTCGGCCTGGTGCCGGCGCTGGTGGTCGTGAAGAATAACTTCAGGAACGTGCCGGAGAAACACGTCTCCGACTGGCTGATTATGAGCCCTGGCACGACCGACCCGGCCCAATATTACTTCGACGCCTGACCCGCGATAGCTGACAAGATGACAAGGTGACAAGGTGACAAGATGGTACAATCAGCGCATCACCTTGCCAACCCTTCACCTTGTCACCTGTCGGAGGAGCATAACTCATGCTCACGTATATCTTACGGCGCATTCTGACGATGATCCCGGTGCTCTTCGTGATCTCGATTGTCTCCTTCGTGATCATCCAGCTTCCGCCGGGCGACTTTTTGACCACGCTTCAGGCCGAGGTGGCATCGTCGGGCGGCGGGATGAGCGCGGATACGGTGGCGCTGCTGCGTGTGCAGTACGGGCTCGATCAGCCGGTCTACATCCAGTACCTGCGCTGGATCGCCGGGTTTGCGCGCGGCGATTTCGGCTATTCATTCGAGTGGTCGAGCCCGGTTTGGCCGCTGATCAGCAGCACGTTGGGCTATACCCTCCTGCTTGGGGCGATCTCGCTGGTGTTCATGTTTGGCTTGGCCATCCCGATCGGAATCTACTCGGCCACCCACCAGCACTCGCTGGGTGATAATCTGCTGACCGGCCTGGCGTTTCTGGGCCTTTCGATCCCGGGCTTTCTGCTGGCGCTGATCTATTTGTTCGTCGGTGGGGTTGTGCTGCGCATCCCGATTGGCGGCGTGCAATCGCCAGAGCTCGTCAACGCGCCGATGAGCGCCGCCAAGGTATTTGACTACCTCAACCATCTGTGGCCGCCGGCGCTGATCCTGGCGCTGGCGGGCGCGGCGCAGCTGGTGCGGATCATGCGCAGCAACATGCTCGACGTGCTGAGCCAGCAATATGTGACCACCGCGCGCGCTAAAGGGCTGAAAGAGCGTGATGTGATCAACAAATATGTTGTTCGACCGGCGCTCAACCCGCTGATAAGCGTGCTGGCGATGGAGATTCCGAAGATTATCAATTCGTCGATTCTGGTCGGGGTGGTGCTGTCGCTGCCGACGACCGGCCCGCTATTCCTACGCTCGCTGCTGAGCCAGGATATGTACCTGGGCGGTACGTTTCTGATGCTAATGGCGGTTATGCTGCTGGTCGCCAACCTGCTGGCCGACATTGCGCTGGCATGGATTGATCCGAGGATCACCTATGATTGATATTCAGAAACAATCGCAGGAGCTGCGCGAGTCGTACCGGCGGCTGGGCGATGCTCCGGCGAGCGTGCTCGATGAGCCGGCGCATCGCGCGCCCACCGCCGAAGAGGCCCGCTACGCCGCGTCGCAGGCTCAGCTGTTGTGGCGCCGTTTTAGCCGCAACAAGGCCGCGATCGCCGGTGGCGTGGTGATTGTGCTGTTCTATTTGGCGGCGCTGTTTGGCAATTTCCTGGCCCCCTACACGCTCGAAACCCGTTTTGCACAGGCGGTCTACTTACCGCCCCAGCCGATCCATTTTTTGAATGACGGCAAGTTTCAGCCGTTTGTGTATGGGATCAAAACGACCTTCGACAAAAACCTGCGCCGGGTGTTTACGATCGACCTAAACAAAAAAATACCGATCCAGTTTTTCGCGGAAGGCGAGCCGTACAAGCTATTCGGCCTGTTCCCGACCAATGTTCACCTGTTCCAGGCTCCCGGCGGCTTCGTCAGCTTGCTCGGCAGCGACCGGCAGGGGCGCGACATGTTTACGCGTGTGGTGTTGGGCAGCCAGATCTCGCTCACCGTCGGGCTGGTGGGCGTGGTGCTAAGCCTGGTGTTCGGCTCGGTCCTGGGTGTCGTTTCAGGGTACTACGGCGGGATCATCGACGAGATTATCCAGCGCCTGATCGAGCTGGTGCGCTCATTTCCATCCATCCCGCTTTGGATGGCGCTGTCGGCGGCGCTGCCGGCGAACTGGCCGCCCCTGCAAACCTACTTCGCGGTCACACTGATTCTGTCGCTGATCGGCTGGACTTGGCTGGCGCGCCAACTGCGCGGCCAGGTACTGGCGTTGCGCCAGTCCGACTTTGTGATGGCCGCCAAGCTGGCCGGCGCGAGCGACATGCGGGTGATCTTCAAGCATCTCATCCCCGCGTCGATCGGGCAGATCATTGTCGTCTCGACGCTGTCGATGCCGGCGATGATTCTGGCCGAAACTTCGCTGAGCTTTCTGGGGCTGGGGCTGCGCCCGCCACTGACGAGCTGGGGCGTGCTGCTGCAAGAGGCCCAGAACATTCAGTCGCTGGCGCTGTACCCGTGGGTGTTTGCCCCGGCGGTCTTTATCGTGGTCTCGATCCTGGCCTTCAGCTTCCTTGGCGATGGCCTGCGGGATGCGTCGGACCCGTACACGGTGTGACAAGATGAGTTGTCTCAATTACAATGTCAGAGTAGATAGGTTAACGCTGTGGATGCCAACACGTTGCTGGAGATCGAAGATCTCAGGGTCGAATTCCGCACCATGGACGGCATTGTGCGTGCGGTCGATGGCGTGAGCTTCGAGGTGAAGCGCGGCGAGACGCTCGGGCTGGTCGGCGAGTCGGGCTGTGGCAAGAGTGTCACCGCGCACTCGATTCTGCGCCTGCTGCCCAAGAAGATTAGCCGGATTGCCGCTGGCCGGGTGCTGTTTCGCCGGCGCGAGGGCGATGTGGTTGACCTGACCACATTACATCCGGAAGGCGATCTGATCCGCGATATTCGTGGCAACGAGATCGCGATGATCTTTCAAGAGCCGATGACCTCGCTTTCGCCGATGCACACGATTGGCGATCAGATCGCCGAGGCGATCGAGCTGCACCAGCATGTGTCGAAGAAACAGGCCGAGACGCGAGCGATCGAGATGCTCTCGGCCGTCGGGGTCGGCAACGCGGCCGAGTTCATTCGCTCGTACCCGCACCAGTTCTCGGGCGGGATGCGCCAGCGGGCCATGATTGCGATGGCGCTCTCGTGCAATCCCGCGCTGCTGATCGCCGACGAGCCGACCACCGCGCTCGATGTCACCATTCAGGCGCAGATCCTGGATCTGATGCGCCGCTTGCAGCGCGAGTTCGGCTCGGCGATCTTGATGATCACCCACAACCTGGGGGTGATCAACGAGGTGTCGGATCGGGTCGCGGTGATGTATATGGGCAAGATTGTGGAGCTCGCCGAGCGGCGCACGCTGCTCCAGCAGCCGGCGCACCCGTACACGGTCGGGCTGCTTCAGTCGGTGCCAAAGCTGAGCGCTGGCGCCAAGCAGCGGCTGGTGCCGGTGCCTGGCAGCGTGCCCGATCCGTTCTCGATCCCGCAGGGCTGCGCCTTCTTCCCACGCTGCCCGGCCAGGAAGCAGGCGGCCTGTACCGACCCAGCCGGCGTACCACTGGTCGAGATCGCGCCGGGGCATCTGGTGCGCTGCACACTCTATTCGTGACGGCTCCCAAGCCCTCGGGCTTGGGCTTCAAGGGGATGCCGCCCCATCCCACAATATTCTGCTCTACCTGGATACTGCCAGGAAGGCTCGTGACGAAAGAAGGCTGATCGCGTTGTATCCTGCCAGTAGCACGCCGGATCTGCTAGCACGTTGGGAGTTCTCAACCAACGCCACAGGGGTGGACACGGTTTGTTTTCAGTACAACAACCTGCTTTGTCAACTGCACCTATTATACCGCATTGGGACGCCCAATGCAAGCAGATGAAAGGAATGTCATATGCCCGATCAACGACTAAAGCGGCCGGGTACCCTCTGGGTGCCGGATGAAGGGCTTATATCCGGGTGCCCTCTGGGCGTCTGAAGCTCCTGGGCTTTACGCCCTATCTTTGTAATGGTCCGTTGTCCGTTGTCCGTCGTTTCTGCTACAGACAACGGATAACGGACGACAGACAGCAGGTGGAGAATTGTTGTGGAAACACGACCTGTTCTGCTCGACGTTCGCGATCTCAAGAAATATTTCCCGATCCAGCGCGGTTTCTTCCGCCGTACGGTCGGCCATGTGCGGGCCGTAGATGGGGTGAGCTTCACACTGCATCAGGGCGAGACGCTCGGGCTGGTCGGCGAGTCGGGGTGCGGCAAGACCACGACTGGGCGGGTGATTCTGCGGGCGTACGACCCAACCGCCGGCCAGGTGTTGTTCCGCAAAGGCGACGAGCTGATCGACGTGGCCCGGCTCGGTCGGCGTGGCCTGAAGGAGCTGCGCCGCGACATGCAGATTATCTTCCAGGACCCGTTCTCGTCGCTCAACCCGCGCATGACCGTGCTGGATATCGTCGGCGAGCCGCTGCAGATTCACCGCAAGAGCCGAGGCGATGATCTCAAGGTGCAGGTCAGCGACCTGCTGCAACGCGTTGGCCTGCGCCCGCAGCACATGAACCGCTACCCAAACGCTTTTAGCGGTGGGCAGCGGCAGCGGATCGGGATCGCGCGCGCGCTGGCGCTTCGCCCCAAACTGATTGTGTGCGACGAGCCGGTTTCTGCGCTCGACGTGTCGATTCAGGCCCAGGTCTTGAATTTGCTCAAGGATCTGCAGAAAGACTTCGGCCTGACCTATCTGTTCATCTCACACGATCTATCGGTCGTCGAGCATATCAGCGATCGCGTGGCGGTGATGTATTTGGGCCGGATGGTTGAGCTTGCGCCGTCGGCCCAACTCTACGCCATGCCGCGGCATCCGTACACCGAGGCACTGCTTTCGGCGGTGCCGTTGGTCGACCCGGATCGTGCCAGCAAGCGCATCATTCTGGCCGGCGACGTGCCGAACCCGGCCAACCCGCCGGCCGGCTGTGTGTTCCACCCGCGCTGCCGGTACGTGAAGGACATTTGCAAGACTCAGCCGCCGGAGTGGCGCGACTTGGGCGATAATCACTGGGTCGCCTGCCACCGTGCCGAGGAGTTGAATCTGGTGGGCGCGGCATGACGAGTGAATCCTAACTTTATAGAATAGCGAACAGCAGGTTGGAACGTGTTCGCATTCGCGAGCCACAGAGCGATTTGTGGAGCGCAGCAGCTCAACAAAGGGCCCGAATGAAAATTATCGCCCATGCGTCTCAAGAGGCATTTGTGACCACGCCGGAAGGTGGCGAGCGACGGATCTTAAGCTACGGCGGCGGCATGATGCTCGCTCAGTTCACTTTCGCTGCCGGCGTGTCGGCCGCGATGCACAGCCATCCGCACGAGCAGATTGGCTATGTCGTGTCCGGCGCGATCGATCTGATCATGGATGGTCACGCGCCGGTGTATCTGACCGCCGGCTCGAGCTACTATGTGGCGTCGAATGTACGGCATGGCGTCGTCACCCACGCGCCGACCGTACTGCTCGACTGTTTCGCGCCGATCCGCGAAGATTTTTTGCCCGCCGACCAAGTTCGCCCGTCGGCGCATAGTGGCGACAGCCATAACAACAGCGAGAATAGCTTATGATCGGTCAAACATGGCCCGCGGAGCGGCGCTCGTTCCGCGACGACAAAACAGGGCGGCGGGTCGAGCAGCTGACCAGCCAGGGCAATAACGTTCATCTCTATTTCACCGAAAACTCGTTCGACCTGAGCGGCGGCACGATCATCTTTCGCTCCGACCGCGCCAGCGCTGAGTCGCGCGCCCCGCACGAGCACCCGCACTACAATCTCTTTCGGATGGACTTGAGCAGCGGCGAGATTGTGCAGTTGACCGACGAGCCCAGCCCGATCGGCAGCGTCACCAAGACGCCTGATAGCCGGCTGGTGGTCTATATCGCCGGCAGCGACATCAAAGCGCTCGACACGCAAACCGGCGCGATCGCGACCATCTACCAAGAGACCGGCGGCTACACGCTCGGCTCGCCCTCGATCTGCGCCGGGCGGCGCTACGTCGGCTTCGCGCGCAACGAGCAGGTGGCCGCCAGCGACGGTGGGCCGAACTACAGCGGCTTCAAGGAGCGCTACTACACGGTCAAAGACGGTCGCATCACGATCGCTTACTTCGACGGCTCGGGCTGTTTCGACGCCTTCATCGACACCCATCAGGTCGGCCATTTCCAGTTCAGCCCCGACGACAGCGCGATCGCTATGTTCTGCCACGAGGGCCCGTGGAACCTGGTCGCCCAGCGCATCTGGGGCCTCGATCTCGTCACGCGCTCGGTCTGGCCTTGCTACCGGCAGGCCGAGCACGACTCGATCGGCCACGAGTTTTGGACCCAGGATGGCTCGATCTTCTTCGACAACCGCGGCCCCGGCCACGATGGTACGATCACCTCCGACCGCACCCAAGCCGTCGCCACGCACGTCCAGGTGAATGAAAATACGTTGCGGCCGTTCGTCGGGCTGCTCGATCGCTGGGGCAACCTCATCCGGCAGATTGATATGCCGTTCTATTGCAACCATTACCACGCCAACCCCGGCAACAGCGTGCTGGTCGGCGACGACGTCGACGCGCTGGTGCTGATCGATATCGCCGGGACCGAGGCCAGGCTCGAGCCGCTATGCCACCATGGCACGTCGTGGTATACCCAGACCAGCCACTGCCATCCGACCTGGAGCTGGCAAGGCGACCGAATCTTGTACGCCTCGGATCAGGGCGGAAGGGTGAATTTGTACTTGATTGAACTATAACGAAGAACAAAGAACAAACGACAAAGAACAAATAGATAGTTGGTCCAATCCTGGTCTTGTCCTCTGTTCTTTGTTCTGTCTCAAGGGAGCAGACGTGACCACCTACTTCACAACTGTCGGCGGCGAGCCGGGCGTCAATGCGGCTCGCGAGAACCCATGCCGGCTGATCGACTTTGCGCGGTTAGTGCTGCGCGACGGCGCCATACAGGCCGGGCAGACCGGTGAGCGTGAGGTGCTGCTGGTACTGTTCGGCGGCCGCTGCACGATTGAAGCGGGCGGCCAGACATTCGCGAAGATTGGCAAGCGCGCGAACCCCTTTGCCGGCAAGCCCTACGCGGTGTATCTGCCCGCCAATACGGCGTATACCATCTCCGCGCACGGCGGCTTAGATGCCGGCCTCTGCTCAGCGCCCTCGGATCTGCGGGCCGAGCCCTACCTGATTGAGCCGGGGCAGGTGACGGCGAACCAGATGGGCGTGGCCAGCTTCGGCCGCGAGCTGCGCAATATTCTCACCAGCAGCGACCAACCCGAGCTGCCCGCCCGCCGGCTGATCGTCGGCGAGACCTTCGTGCCGAGCGGCAATTGGAGCACCTACCCGCCGCATAAGCACGAGGTCGACGACTTGCCGCGCGAGGCGTTTCACGAGGAGCTGTATTATTTCCGTATGGATCAGCCCGACGGCTTCGGGCACACCCGCCACTACAGCGCCGAGCGCGGTTACGATACCACCTACACCATCCGCGACTCGACCATCCTGATGATTCCGCACGGCTATCACACGACATGTAGCGCGCCCGGCTACACGAACTACTTCCTGTGGATGCTGGCCGGCGAACATCGCACCCAGGCGGTGTCATTCGATCCGGCCCATGCGTGGGTGCAGAAGACGATTGGGCTGTTGAAGGGACGCTAAGGTGACACGGTGACACGATGACAAGATGACAAGGTGACGAGGTTGCCTCATCTGGTCACCCTGTCACCTTGTCGGGATGAGGGGCGCTGCGATGATTCTCGATCTCTTCCGGCTTGACGGCCAGATTGCGCTCGTCACAGGCGGCGATAAAGGGCTTGGCCGTGGCATCGCTGTCGCGCTGGCACAGGCGGGGGCCGATGTCGCGATCGTTTCGCGCGGCGGCCAGAACGACGCGACGCTGGCGGCAGTCGAGGCGACCGGACGGCGCGCGCTCGGGCTGGTCGCCGACCTTGGCCGGCCCGATGCGGCCGCGGCGGTTGTCGAGCAGGCGGCGCAGACATTTGGCCGGATCGACATCCTGGTCAACAATGCCGGGATCATCCGGCGCGCCGACGCTATTGCGACCGACCTGGCAGATTTTACGGCGGTGCTCGACGTGAACCTGACTGGCGTATGGATGCTTGCGCAGTCCGCCGGCAGGATGATGCTCGCGCAGGGCCGCGGCAAGATTATCAATATCGCTTCGTTGCTCGCGTTCCAGGGCGGCATTCGTGTGCCGGCCTATGCCGCTGCCAAGCACGCCGTCGCTGGGTTGACCAAAGCGCTGGCGAATGAATGGGCCGGGCGCGGCGTCAATGTCAACGCGATTGCGCCCGGCTATATGGCGACTGACAACACCCAGGCTCTCCGCGACGATCCCGTGCGCAGTGACCAGATCAGGGAACGCATCCCGGCCGGGCGTTGGGGCGCGCCGGAAGATCTGGCCGGGGCGGCGGTGTTCCTGGCCTCGCGCGCCAGTGATTATGTGCATGGCCATGTGCTGGTGGTGGATGGTGGGTGGATGGCGCGATAGATGGAAGGAAGAACTACACGATGCCGAATACTCCCTGGGCGCTCGCGCCCGATCGCTGCTTTGATGCCGACCCGGCACAGCGTGGGCTGGCGCGCGCGCTGTACACGACCGTGAAAGACTTGCCGCTGATCTGCCCGCACGGCCATGTCAACCCCGCGCTGCTGGCCGACCCTGGCGCGCGGCTGGGCACGCCGTCCGAATTATTCATTATTCCCGACCACTACATCTTTCGGATGCTCTACAGCCAGGGTATTCGGCTGGAGGATCTGGGCGTGCCGACGCGGGATGGCGCGCCAGTCGAGGGCGACCACCGCCAGATCTGGCAGCGCTTCGCCGAGCGGTTCTACCTGTTTCGCGGCACGCCTACCGCGCTCTGGCTGGCCGACGAGCTGGTCAATCTGTTTGGCGTGGCCGAGCGGCTCGATGGCGCGAGCGCGCAGCGGATCTACGATCACCTGGAGGCGCAACTGGCGCGCCCCGAGTTCGCGCCGCGCGCGCTGCTCGAGCGCTTCAACATCGAGCTGCTGTGCAGCACCGACGCCGCCACCGATACGCTCGCGTCGCACCGCCTCCTGCACGAGCAGGGCATCGGCCACATCCGGCCGACATTTCGGCCCGACGCAGTGGTCGCAATTGGCAGCCCGGCGTGGCCAAGCCAGATTGCCGCGCTGGCCGACGTGGCGGGCAGCGACGTGGTCGACTATGCGTCGTTCATCCGAGCGCTGGAGCAGCGCCGGGCGTTCTTCAAGCAGCAGGGCGCATTGGCGACCGACCACGCCACGCTGACGCCCTACACCGCGCGCCTGTCGGCGGTGGAGGCCGAGGCGATCTTCATGCGGGCATTGAGCGGAGCCGCGACCGACGACGACGCGGCGCGCTTCACGGGCCATATGCTGATCGAGTTCGCACGCATGAGCGCCGAGGATGGGCTGGTGATGCAGCTGCATGTCGGCAGCCTGCGCAACCACAACCAGGCGTTGTTCAACCGCTTTGGCCCCGACATGGGCGCCGACATCCCGATTGCGACCGAGTGGACCCGCAATCTGCGCGCGCTGCTCGACGAATACGGTGCCAACCCGCGCTTCCGGCTGATCCTGTTTACACTCGACGAGAGCGCCTACAGCCGAGAGCTGGCGCCACTGGCCGGCCACTATCCCGCCGTGCTGCTCGGCCCGCCGTGGTGGTTCTTCGACAGCGTCAACGGCATGCGCCGCTACCTCGACAGCGTCGTCGAGACCGCGGGCTTGTACAACCTCGCCGGCTTCAACGACGACACGCGCGCGTTCGCCTCGATACCGGCACGCCACGATGTCTGGCGGCGGGTGACCTGCGACTGGCTGGCGGGGCTGGCAGTCCAGGGGCTGCTGGCCGAGGAAAGCTCTTGCCGCGCGGCTCCAGGAAGCGCGCCAGCCGATCGACCGCCTCGAAGACCATGTCGTTCCAGTAGCGGCGGCGATATAGCTCGCCGCTGCGCTCTAACCCAAAGCGCGTGCCCGAATCGACCTGCTGGAGATTGCGATAGCGGCCGGTCAGCATCCCGCCGGCCAGCGGGTTGTAGGCCATCACGCCAATTCCCTGAGCCTGGCAGAGTGGCAGGATCTCGTCCTCGATCATGCGGAACAGCAGGTTGTAGCGCGGCTGCGCGCTCTCGAAGCGGGCGAGGTTATACTTATCGCTGGTCCAGAGCGCGGTTGCGAGCTGCCAGGCCGGGTAGTTGGAACACCCGATGTAGCGCACTTTTCCGGAGCGGACCAGGTCTTCAAACGCGCGCAGCGTTTCTTCGATTGGCGTGCTGAGGTCGGGCGAGTGCGCCTGGTAGAGATCGATATAGTCGGTCTGGAGCCGGCGCAGGCTCTGCTCGCAGGCGCTGATGATGTGCTTGCGGCTGAGCCCGGCATCATTGGGAGTAGGGCCCATTTCCCCGCGACATTTAGTCGCCAGCACGATCCGCTCGCGGGCGCCGCGCGCCTTGATCCAGCGCCCAACAATTTCCTCGGTGGCCCCGGCGCTGCCCGGCGCGCCGCCAAGCGGGTAGACATCGGCGGTATCGAAGAACGCGACGCCGGCCTGGTCGGCCACGTCCATAATGCCAAACGCGGTCGCCTCGTCGGCTTGGTTGCCGAACGTCATCGTGCCCAGGCAGATCTCGCTGACTTTGAGGCCGGTGCGGCCTAGCGAGCTGATTTTCATGGTGTCGACTCCCTTCTCAGTTCCTGTAGTTCCTTCATTTCCTTCGTCGGGAAATGAAGGAACTACAGGAAATTGAATCGATCGAGTGATTGGCTGTGCTAAGCCCGCGCAGCGCGCGCCAGGGTCTCGTGCGCTTCGCGGAGCAGGCGCTCGGTCTGTTCCCAGCCGATGCATCCGTCGGTCAGCGAGACGCCATAGCGCAGCGCCGTGCGATCGGCCAGCAGTGGCTGTTTACCCTCGTGCAGATTGCTTTCGACCATGAGTCCCACAATCGGGTTGGGTTGTGCTACGACTTGCGCAATCACGTCGTGCCAGACCCGCTCTTGCAGCTGGTAGTCGCCGCCGGTGTTGCCATGGCTGCAATCGATCATCACCGCCGGTCTGTGCTGCGCGTCGCGCAGCAGGCGCGCGGCGCTCGCGACGTGCTCGGCCTGGTAGTTTGGCCCGTTGCGCCCACCGCGCAGAATGACAAAACTGTCGGGGTTGCCGGTGGTCTTCACGACGGCGCTCTGGCCGCGCTCGTCGATGCCGAGAAAGCTGTGCTGGCCCGCGGCGGTGACACAGCCGTTGACGGCGACCTGAATACTGCCGTCGGTGCCATTTTTGAAGCCTACCGGCATGGATACGCCGCTGGCCAGCGCGCGATGCGTCTGGGCCTCGGCAGTGCGCGCGCCGATCGTGCCCAGGCTAATTTGATCGTCGAGATACTGCGGGCTGATTGGGTCGAGCATTTCAGTGGCCACAGGGAGGCCCAGCGCGTTCATCTCGATCAGCAGGCGGCGGGCGATTGCCAGGCCGGCGTGCATGTCGAAGGAGCCGTCGAGCTGCGGATCGTTGATCAGCCCGCGCCAGCCGACGGTGGTGCGCGGCTTCTCCAGGTAGGCGCGCATGATTATGAACAGCTGCCCGCTGAGCTCGCGGTGCAGCCGCTGCAGGCGGCGCGCGTACTCCATCGCCGCCTGCGGGTCGTGGATCGAACACGGGCCGATCACCACCAGCAGGCGCGGGTCCTCGCGCAGGAGAATCCGCCGGATGGTCGCGCGGGCCCTGGCGACCGTGCGCAGCGCCGCATCCGGTGTGGGCAGCTGCGATCTGAGTTCCGCGGGCGATTGGAGCGGGGTCAGCTCGCGTATGTGGAGATTATCGACTGGTTCCGTGTTAAGATTCGTCGTGTCCATGAGCTCCTACACTATCTCAATTGCAGATTCACCGGGTACCCTCTGGGTGTGGGTACCCGATTGCAGATTGCAGATTAATTCCAGTATACTGCACAACATTATACCCGAGACTGGTCTCCTGATGTCCGTTGTCAGTCGTCAGTTGTCCGCTGTCAGTTATAGCTACTGACGACTGACAACGGACAACTGACGACTACATGCGAAGCTTAGCTTAGCGCGCATGTAACCTTTTGAATCGATCGTGCATCGAATTGATCGAGAGGCGCAGATTGCGCCAATGACTTGCCGACATTTCATACTGGAGGCGCATTGTGGCACGCAAACGCATTGTCGTCGTCGGCACCAGCTTCGCCGGCTACACCGGCGCGCTGGAGCTGCACGAACTACTCGGCGACGATCACGACATCACCGTCGTCGCCAATACCCATGATTTCGTGTTTATCCCCTCGCTGATCTGGTATCCGTTCGGCCTGCGCGACAAAAAGGACATCGCCTTCGACGTCCGCCCGGTCTACGCCGAGCACCACATCCGCTTTGTCGAGGCCAATGTGACCGGGTTCGACCTCGATCAGCGCCTGGTTCTAACCAATGCCGAGCCAATAGCCTACGACTACCTGCTGATCGCCACCGGCCCGAAGGTCGATTTCGCGAATGTTCCGGGCCTGGGACCGCAGCAGAACTCCTGGTCGATCTGCAACATCGCGCATGCCGAGGAGACCCGCCACGCCTGGGAGCGCTTCCTGAGCGATCCTGGGCCGATCGTGATCGGAGCGTCGCAGGGCGCAGCCTGCTTTGGCGCCGCGTATGAGTTTATCTTCAACGTCCGCTACCAGCTCAAGAAACACCATCTGCTCGACAAAGCGCCGCTGACCTTCGTCACCGCCGAGCCGTTCCTGGGCCACTTCGGCATTGGCGGGTTCGGCAATGCGCAGGCGATGTCGGAGCTGTTCTTCAAGATGCAGCAGATCAACTGGCGCACCAGCGCGGTCGTCAAGGAGGTGCTGCCGGATGGGGTCGTGCTAGGCGATGGCGAGGTGCTGCCCTCAAAGTTCACTATGATCATCCCACGCTTCATGGGAATCGACGCGATCCGCAACACGCCCGGCCTCGCCAATGCCAACGGCTTTATCGAGACCGACGACGGCTACCAGCACAAATGCTACCCGGAGGTCTTCGCGGCCGGGGTGGCGGTGTATGTACCCCCGGCCGGCGATACGCCAGTGCCGTGCGGGGTGCCTAAGACCGGCTATCCATCGGAGGTGATGGCCAAGACCGCGGCGCATAATATCGCGGCGGCTATCAACGGCGGCGAGCGTAAGACCATGCCATTCTCACTGATCCACGCCTACTGCATCATGGATACCGGCAATATGGGGATGCTGATTGTTGGCGACCACATGCTCGGTGCGCGCCACATGGAGTTCATCATCCCAGGGCCGCAGGCGCATTGGGCCAAGCTGGCGTTCGAGAAATATTTCCTGTATACGCGCAAGCACGGGCATATCTAAGTACAGGTTCGGGTGTACAATCCAAGTTCCTATAGTTCCTTCATTTCCCTTTGCCTTGCCAGGGAAATGAAGGAACTATAGGAACTTGGGTCAAACTTGCAATAGCCTGGGCTAAACACATGGAGCAATCTCATGGCACAGATCGAACTGACCTGGATCGAAAAGCAACGCTTTCTTGGTGTGGATAGCACCGGCCACAGCGTGGTGCTGTCGCCGCCGAATGATGTTGGCGTCAAGCCGTCCGATACCTTGTTGATTGCGCTGGCCGCCTGCGCATCGGTCGACGTCGTCGAGATCCTCCATAAGCAGCGCGCGCAGCTCGATCGCCTAACGGCTCGCGCGAGCGGCGAGCAGGCTGCCGAGGCGCCCTGGGCCTACCAGTGCATCCACCTGCATTTTGTCGTGAGGGCCAGCGGCGTCCGCCAGGCACAACTAGATCGCGCCGTCGACCTGGCGCTCAATAAATATTGCTCGGTGCGCGCCTCGCTCGCGCCGAACATCCAGGTCACGTTCGAGGCCGAGCTGCATGCCCCCGGAGCAGCCTAGCCGATCAAAACATCTAAAGCCCCAATCAAGAATCCGCGAAGACACGCGAATAAAGCTCCGATCTTCGCGTCTGTTCGTGTAAGTTCAAGGACGAATGACGAAACGCACAGTTTCGTCGTTCGTCCTTCTTCTTTCGTCATCGATCGTCGATAGATTCAGCGGCGGGTGATAATCACTTGAGGTGCAGCCGCTCGAGCAGTCGCGCCTCGACATCGGCGGGCAATTCGACGGGCGTCGCGTCGAGCGTGTGGTAGAGCTTGATCGTCTTGGCGAGCGTATCGAAGACCACCTGGCAGTCGCGACAATCTGCCAGGTGCTGCTCCAGATCATGGCATAGCTCGGCGGCCAGCTCGCCGTCGACATAGGCGTTCAGCTGGCTCAGCAGCTCCTGGCAGCGCGCGATGTCGTCGTGCTTATGCGAGTAGGTCATGCCATAACTCCTTCCGCGGCCAGGTAGCCGGCCAACAGCTCGCGCAGCCGCAGCCTGGCGCGGTGCAGCCGTACTTTGACCGCGCTCTCGCCCAGGCCCAGCGCCGCTGCGACCTCCTCGGTGCTCAGCCCCTGCAGCTCGCGCAGCACGAAGACGACCCGTAGGCCATCGGGCAGGGCTGCTAGTGCCGCTTCAAGCTGCGCGCGCAGCTCGCCATCCAGCGCCGCGCGGGCCGGGTCGATCGGCCATATCTGCAGATTATGCGGCAGATCGTCCGGCTGAATCGCCGCGTCCAGTGTGTCGATCGTCGTGATCGCGGCCGGCCGGCGCCGCAGCTGCATGAGCGCCTCGTTGGTCGCGATCCGGTAGAGCCACGTGCCCAGGCCGCTGCGCCCTTCGAATGTGTCGATCTTCTCGCACGCGCGGATGAATGTAAGCTGCAACACGTTCTCGGCCTCGTCGGGGTCGGCGAGCATGCGTAACGCGCGTGCGTAAACGAGCGTGGCGAAGTGCTTGACCATGCAGGTGCAGGCATCCGGCTCGTGCGCCCGCAGGCCATCCAGCAGCGCTGCCTCGCTTGTGTAGATCTGCAGATCGATTTTTGGTCCGGGCACGAGCCACTCCTTCCGGCCGCGGCATCTGCTTACACAGCAGCGCTACAATCATTGTACGCATGATCGCGCCGTGTGTCGAGCGCCACAGCCGCCAAGCTCGCGCGGCTCGTCCCATTGCTGATTGGATGCAGGCCGCGCCCATAAGGTTACATCTAGCGAGTTCTCGGCCGCCGCGCCGCATAGTGAAGATCCTTTTATCCCACGACCTGACTCCTACGCTTGAAATGGCCTGCTGCGGTGCTAAAGTGGAGCGCGCAGCCCAGAAAAATAGCGATTGCGGAGCAACGAATGTGATATTACAAGCAGCTCTTTCAAGAGAGATGCAAAAAAGCTGTAGGTCAGTCGAATATCAGTCCAACGTTGCTCAAGGAATGTCCAATCGTTATTCCAGATTTTTCGGTACAGCAACACTATGCTCAAATTGTGCGGCGCTACGAGCGGCTGCGCGCGCAGCGCGAGGCCCTGCGCCAGGCCGAGCATCTCTTTGATACGCTGCTGCACCGTGCGTTTCGCGGGGAGTTTGGCGCGGGCGATGCAGACCGATCAGATGAGAGCAGCGCTGGCCGCATCGCCACAACCGACTCCCCATCCGGCAGGTCTGCCGCAACGATCGACGAAGCCGGCAGTGAATTGGTGCAGCTGGAGATGAAATTGTCGTAGGGGCGGCCTGCGTTGTACAACCGTGCAGTACACTATTCTCGCGTATAACAACGCCTCGTTATCATTCCAGTTTTTGTGCTATAGTTGGCTCACGTTATCGCTATCCGCTCCGCAAGGGCGGGCCGCAGGCTCCTCGTTGGGCGGCGACACCTGGAATGACACATCTGGAGAAAGGAGTGATGTATGGATAAGAATCTAATCGCTAGGGCTTCCATAACCATCAATGCACCCCGCGAAGATGTCTGGAAGGCGCTGGTGGCCCCCGAGGCTATCAAGCAATACATGTTCGGTACCACGGTTGTTTCGGACTGGCACGAGGGGAGTCCGATTGTCTGGAAAGGCGAATGGAAAGGGAGCTCGTACGAGGATAAAGGCGTGATTCTCCAGCTCAAGCCGGGACGAACCATTCAATACAGTCATTTCAGCCCACTGTCCGGGGTCCCCGATCAGCCCGAAAACTATCACACGGTAACGATCGAGTTGTCAGCCGATGGTGATCAAACCCATGTCGCGCTTGCCCAAGACAAGAATGCGACCGATGAAGAGCGCGCGGATGCCGAGACGAATTGGGCGATGATGCTCGCTGGACTGAAGAAGTTCTTAGAGCAATAGATTTGCCGTGCATGAAGGGGTTGCTGGCTATCCCCGTTTAGCTGCAAAACAAGCAGGAACCACTGATGATCATCACCGTCACCCCCAACCCAGCGTTGGATCGCACGCTGACCGTTCCGAAGCTCGTGTTCGACGAAATGGTGCGCGCCAGCGATTCACGGCTCGACCTCGACGGCAAAGGGGTCAACGTCTCGAAGGCGCTGCACGCGCTCGGCGCCGCCACGCTGATCATGGGCTTCGCCGGTGGTCCGGCTGGCGAGCAACTCGAGCGCGGGCTGGCCGCCCAGGGGTTCGCGACCGAGTTCACGCGCGTGGCTGGCGGGACGCGCACAAACACGATCATTATCGACGCGGCGACGAACCGCTATGTCAAGGCCAACGAGCCCGGCCCAACGCTGCGGCCGGATGAACTGGCCGCGTTCTTCGCCCAGGCGCGCGAGCGCGTGCGCCCGAGCGATACCTGGATCCTCTCCGGCAGCCTGCCGCCGGGCGCGCCAGCCGATTTCTACGCCGATGTGGTGCGGCTGGTGCAGGCCGGCGGCGCGCGCGCGCTGCTCGACACCAGCGGCGATCCGCTGCGCCGCGGCAGCGCGGCCGGGCCGTACTTGGTGAAGCCGAATGCTGGCGAGGCGCACGAACTGACCGGCCAGCCGATCGCCGCTGATGAAGATGCGCTGCGTGCGGCGACGTTTTTTCACGATCAAGGAGTCGAGCTGGTGGCGCTGTCGCTGGGAGCCGATGGCCTGCTGCTGGCCTCGCGGGCGGCAGCGGTGCGCGCCAGGCCGCCGCGAGTGGTGGCGTTGAACCCGGTTGGCGCGGGCGATGCGCTGCTGGCCGGCATCGCCTGGGCGCTGGAGCGCGGGCTGTCGCTGCCCGAGGTCGCGCGCTGGGGTGTCGCCAGCGGCACGGCGGCGGCGATGCGCGCGGGCACAAGTGCCGCGCCGCGCCGCGAGGTCGAGGCACTGTACGCGCAGGTCGATATCGCCATGGTAGGCTGAATTTTTACCACCAAGACGCCAAGACTCCGAGATCCTAAAACAATCTTGGCGTCTTGGCGCCTTGGTGGTTATTGAGCTTTTGCCGAGGCTTGCCGTTCCAAGCGCTGCAATCCCGCCCACGGCGCCTGCATGGTCTGCACGAGCCGGCGATACTCGGCGTAGGCGGCGCGGTAGCGCGCGGTTGCCTCGGCATTGGGCGCGTACACGCGCGATTGCCTCGGCGTGCGCGGCCGCATCGGCGTAACCGGCATAGACGCCGGCGCCGATACCCGCACAGAGCGCGGCGCCGCGCGCGCCTATCTCGCTGCCCTGCGGTACCTCGATCGTCATGTCCAGCACATCCGCGAACATCTGCGCCCAAACATGGCTGCGCGCGCCACCGCCGATTAGGCGCGCAGCGGATGAGGTTTGAGGCTTGAGACTTGAGGTTTGTATGTCGCTGGTCTCTTCAAGCCTCAAGTCCCTAGCCTCCAGCCTCACGTTGTCGTCGAACCAGCAGGTGATCGCGTCGCCGCTGAACCCGATGACGCTGCCGCCGTAGCGGTCGATCTCGGCCGTCAGGATCGAGTAGACCCGGTTCAGAATCGCGGCCAGTTCCTCGGCGCCACGCTGTGCGCCCAGGGTGAGCGCGAGCGTCTCGGTGAGCAGGGTGAAGCCAGTGATATCGGCGCATAGGGCCGCTCCCGCGAGGCGATCCGGCAGATCCTGCCCGCGTGCGAGCGCCTGGCGGCGGTCCATTGGAATGAAACGAGTAAGCACGTCCACGACGATTCCTTTGGGCACGCGTCTGCGCAGTGCTTCGCGTATGCGGTGGTCCGCGGTAGTGCAGTAGTATCGTACACTGAGCTAAAGTTTTTGTAAATCGAATGTCCATAATCTGCGTAGGTCCGCGTTTGTCCGCGTCCAATAGCTGCTGTGTGACGCTGGTTGTCACAACGTAGTGGTATGCTGTTAGGTGTAAAACACAATGGCGAGCACGACACAACGAGCACCGACACGCGCGACACCAATCGACGACACAGACACAGGAGCACGACCATGATCACACAGGTGAAGGTACGCGACGAGGTCTTCTTCACAGTCAATCGGCCGCCGGTCGAATTCATCCTGGGCTTCCCAGCTCAGCAGATCACCGTACGCGAATGTATTCGCACGCGCGTCTACCACGAAGTTGAAGAGTACAACGCCCACCGGCGCGGCGCTTTTCAGGGCCTAATCCAGCCGACCGAGGCCGAGCAGACGTTGAATGGCTATCGGCTGCCGAAAAACCACCGAATTAACCCCGAAGCGCAGTTCCAGAAGGCGCTAGTGGCGTTCGAACGCAACGGCTTTCTGATGTTGGTCGACGACCGGCAGGTCGAACAATTGGATGACATTATTACGCTTGGGTCTTCGACTGTTATCACATTCTTGAAGCTTGTGCCGCTGGTGGGAGGCTAACATGAGCACCACCACGCTGCAGCTTCCCGACCAATTCGCCGATCTGCTCGACGCATTAGCATGCGCTGGATATCGCTATGGCTTCAAACTGAAGGACCTCCCCGCCGGGCAAGCGCTGCTAAGTGCGAGCCCGCAGGAGCAGCGCGGCTTTGTGCTGGCGGCGGTCGAGCGCCTGAGAAGCCCCAACATACTTCCGCCGCGCCGCTCGCCTTGGGACTTTGTGCTCGCGGCAGTGGAGTATCTGGGTGGCCCCGTCACGTATCCTCCGTGCCGCTCGCCCTGGCACGTTGTCGAGACTCTGGCGATGTTACTCAGGCGCCGGCTGCCTTTCACGCACGACGAGGTAATCGCACTGCTGGATTGGGCAACACACGACACCAACTTCTGGCATATCGACACGCACCTTGTGAAGGTCGTAGAGGACTACCTCAAAGCACATGAGCGCACGCCGGCGCTCCAGAGCGCGCTGGAGCAATACGTCAAAACATTTGAGTCGCGCGCCTTTAGTGCCGATCTGCGCCGGCGGTTGGCCCAGTTGAAGGGGATCGCTGGCTGCACTCCCGCCGCCCTCCCGTTACAGCTTGGCGATGTCTGGGCCGACGTGGCGTTCGCAGAGATCACCGGCCTGAGTAGCACGCCACGGTTGGCGTGGGGCAGGCTGCTGGATATGTGCCTCCAAGTTAGCGGCGCTGCGCCAAGCCGCAAGTGGCTGGCCGCGACCAGGCCATTGCTGGAGCAGATCGGCTTGGACGATTTCAAGGCGGCGCTGCTGCGCTGGTTTCCATTGGTCGATAAGCCAGGCGCCGAGCTTGTCGAGCACTACGATCGCCAGTATCCACGCCTGCCGTTACAGCTGTTCGAGCGCAATGCCGATACCCTCAAGGGGTTGGTATGGCTCTGTGCCGAGCGTGAGGATCGCCAGATCGCTCGTGCGCTGGCCGGGCTGGCGATCTCGAGCTATCGCAAGCTGCCCGCCATTGGCCCGCGCTGCGTGCGGGTCGGCAACGCTTGCATCTGGGCGCTCGGGCAGATGCCTGGTGCTGCGGGTATCGAGCAGCTGGCGAGACTCAAAGCTAAGATCCGGTTCGGCACAGCTCAGCGCGTGATTGAGACTGCACTAGCCGCAGCCGCCGCGCGGGCTGGGCTGGCGCGAGATGCGATCGAGGAACTGCTCGTGCCCAGCTATGGATTGCAGGAGGTTGGGCTTTGGCGCGAGCCGCTTGGCGATATCACGGCCGAACTCATAGTGACCGGCACACATGCGGTGGAGTTGCGCTGGATCAAAGCCGATGGCAAACGCCTCGCCGCGGTACCCCGCGCCGTACGCGAACAGCACGCCGAGCTACTGAAGGAGCTTGCGCAGACGACGGCGGATATCAAGAAGGTGCTGCCCGTTCAGCGCGATCGGATCGAGCAACTCTACCTGCAGCGTGCAACCTGGCCGCTTGTGGCCTGGCGCGAGCGCTATTTGGACCATCCATTGGTCGGCACACTTGCGCGGCGCCTGATCTGGACATTCCGCAGCGGTGAGCGCGGCAGCGCAGGCATCTGGCATGTCGGGCAGATCGTTGGATTCGATAATTTGCCACTCGACTGGGTGGATGAATCGACGCAGGTCGAACTCTGGCACCCGCTCCACGATACCACGGAAGCGGTGCTGGCCTGGCGCGACTGGCTGGTCGAGCACACAATCCAGCAGCCATTTAAACAAGCCCACCGAGAGATCTACCTCTTGACTGATGCCGAGCGCGCCACGCGGGTCTACTCGAATCGTTTCGCCGCGCACCTGCTCCGCCAGCACCAATGTAATGCCCTCTGCGGCGCGCGCGGCTGGAAAAACCAGCTGCGGCTGATGGTCGATGACGTGTACCCGCCGGCGATGCGCCTGCTGCCTGCCTGGGGCTTACGCGCGGAGTTCTGGATCGAGGGCGCCGGCGACGACTACCGCACGGACATCAACACGAGTGGCACGTACAACTATGTGACGACCGACCAGGTGCGTTTTTACTCGCTCGACGCTCCAGAGAACTATGCTCACGCCGGCGGGGGTGGCTACCAGGGACATTGGCATCACGACCGGGCCGCGGCTGAGCCGATTGAGCTGGAGCAGGTGCCCGCGCTAGTCTTCTCGGAAATCATGCGCGATGTCGACCTGTTTGTCGGCGTCGCCAGCGTCGGCAACGATCCAGCCTGGTCGGACGGCGGCACGGCGGGGCAGTACCGCACCTACTGGGCGCGCTATGCCTTCGGCGATCTATCGGAAATGGCGAAGATGCGGCAGCAAGTGCTTGCGCGGCTGATCCCCCGGCTGAGCATTGCCGACCGCTGCCGGCTCACCGAGCGCTTCCTGATCGTGCGCGGCGACCTGCGGACGTACAAGATCCACCTCGGTAGCAGCAATATCTTGATGGAGCCCAACGACCAGTACCTGTGCATTGTGCCAGCGCGCGGAGGCGCGTTGGCGGGCGGCGATGGCAAACTGTTTCTCCCCTTTGAGGGCGACCCTACTTTGGCGATCATCTTGAGTAAGGCGCTACTGCTGGCCAAAGACTCCTCGATTCAGGATCAGACCATTCTGCGCCAGATCCGCAGGTGATCCGATTCCAAGGGCCAGCGTGACGGCTCAATCACATGAGACGCTGAAGGCCTGCCCAAAGATCCGCGACTCCCCCGACCGAACGTGCCGTGTCGAATAGCAAGTATTGCGCGGCGCTTTGTGGCCGGGCGTGGGGACCGCTCGCCAGGCGCAGGTGCCGCTCCGCGACGACGGCGTGCCCGCCAGGCGTGGCCAGGTGCCCGGCGACCAGCACGTGCTGTGTGGCGCCTTCGCCGGAAAGCCGATCGAGCGCAGCCGCTAGCCGAACTGCGTAGGTCGCCGCGCCGTCCTCCTGCTCGCAACGGGTGAATAGAGCGGCGCGCAGCCTGGGAAAGTCGGGGTGCGCGGTCACCATGAAGCCGCGCAGCAGGTCATCATAGCGCGGGTCGTCGGGCCCGTCAACCGCCAGATAACGTCGCGCCATCGCGACATAGGAATCTGCTCCGCTCAGCCGCGCGTAGCCGCTGCGCAGCTCGGCGCGATCGGCATCGGCGAGGCGCTCGTCGGCCCACGCTCGCAGTGCCTGGTGGCTCCAGTCGAACAACGCCGCGGCCTGGGGCGCATCGATCAGCGGGAGCGATGCGCCGGCATGGGTGATACACACACCAGCGGCGGTACGGATGTAGAACGGCAGCGACTCGAACAGCGCCAGCGCCTCGTCGCGGCGCCCGCTCTGACTCAGCGCCTCCTCAAAGCCAGGCGTGTACTCGATCGCGCCCTTGCTCAGCACAAAGCCATACAGGTGCGGCAGCTCGTGATTGCCGCACAGATACACAATCGCCTCGCCATAGCGTGCCCGCAGGGCCAATATGTCAAGCACGATCTCAATCGAGCGATCCGCGCCCTCGGCGGGCTCGCGATGGATGAGATCGCCCGTGAAGATCAGGCAATCAGCCTGCCCCGCTGTGTGCAGCGCAATGAAGCGGTCGCGATAGCGCGCATAGGCATCCCAGTCGCCATGCAGGTCGGTGACCACCATCGCAACGCCGGCATCAAGCGACCACAGCCGCGGATAGGTTTTCGTCAGATGGAATGGCATGCGCTCAGATACCTGGTTTGGTTATTCCAATGATTTAGAGGCTGGGGCCTTGAGATATCTGGCAACTTCCGCATCCATCGTCCCTTGCCACATTTTCTGGTACATTATCAAATCGCAGATTGCCGACATGACCGGGTAGCGAAATGTCGCCGGGATGTTTCGTTCGATGCCAAAGTGCCCAACCCAGGCAAGCGCATACGACGACAGCACCCCGATGATCGCTAACCGTACACGACGGCGCAGCAGCGCGAGGACCAGCCAGATGCAGAGATTCGTGTTGCCGAGAAAATGAAGCTGGCGATTCAGTAGCGTGCTGTGCTCACGAACGTAATATGGCCAGAACTCATCGAGCGTTCGATAGCGCGTCGGGGCCATGTTGGAACCTCGCTGTGCATCTATGAAGGGAACGGTATGCTCCTGTGGTCATGTGATAATTGTAGCGTGCCTTGGGTACTCACGCCAGCGCTGATCATTACAATCGTGACTACTCTGCACTGTTATCTGGCGGCGCTCCCCAGCCCGGCGAGTCGACCGATCCGGCGGCATGGTTTCGATATGGCGATTGGCAGGCTGCTGTATGTCATCGCCCGCGCGCTGGCGATCCCACGGCTGGTGTTCGTGCCCATCCCTTGGCTCGCCAAACGCTGTGTCGCACTCGTTCTAAGGATGTTGTTGTGGATCGCTTCAGGCATAGTTCGTGGCACGTGTCGTGCTGAAAACAACGGATGGCTTACATCCCATGATACAATCATAACGATGTTTCAACTCCCTTGTGGCGCCAATTCCTCGATCGGGTGATCATGCGAAGAGATCTGCCTACACCGCGCGCGCCAACGCTGGCCGGAATCCTCGCAGCACCACAGATACTCGCGCGCTGGGCGGATCATCTGATTGTCGGCGCGCTGCTGATACTGCCGCTGGTGATTTTTTGGGGTCCGGCGCTGCTGCGCACCGTCTTCTACATTCACGATGTACAGTATTATTTTTACCCTTACCACGCGCTATCTGCGGCGCTTGCCGCACAGGGCGAGCTGCCGCTCTGGAATCGGTATGCCTTTAGCGGCATCCCGCTGCTCGGCGATGGCCAGACCGCCATGTTCTACCCGCCAAACTGGCTTTTTTTCATTCTACCCGGCAGCGCTGCATTAAACTACGACATCATCCTGCAGTTTAGCAGCGCAGGGGCCGGCGCCTACCTGTTCGCGCGCAGCCTGGGCTTGTGGCGGCTGCCGGCGCTGATTGGCGCAATCGCCTATATGTTCTGCGGCTTTCTGACCGCGCGGGTGGTGCATCTTTCGATCTTGAGCGGCGCTGCGCTGCTGCCGCTGGTGTGCTTGTGCGTCGAGCGGGCGCTGCGAACGCGGGCGCCGCGCTGGTTCGTAGCCGCGGCCGGCGCTGTCGCGCTCCAAGTGGTGGCCGGCCATCCGCAGGTGCCGGTGTACACCGCGCTCGCGCTGGGGCTATATGTACTGGTGCGGGCGGCCGAGCGCTGGTGGGTCGAGCACGACTGGCGCTGGCTGTACCGGCTGCCGCTGCGACTCGCCGGGATCTATCTGCTCGGCTCCGGCCTGGCCGCGATCCAACTCGCGCCCTGGATCGAGCTGGCCGGTCTCTCGCCACGTGCCGCCGGCGCGAGTTTCGATTTTGTGTTTGGCGGGTCGGTGTCCGGAAGCAACTGGCTATTGTTCCTATTTCCCTATCTGTACGGCTCGCTCGCCCCCGGCATCTATGCTGCGCAGGCGCTCGACATCGCAACCTCGGTCAAGCTCTGGGAGCACTCGGCCTATGTCGGCGTGCTGCCGTTGGGGCTGGCCGCGTATGCGTTGGTGGGCATTGGCAAGCTACCAGCACGACCGGCGTTGTCCGTTGCCAGTCGTTCGTGGTCAGTTGAACCAGTGCGACAAACTACCGACCACGGACCACGGACCACGGACCACGGGGCGCGTGGATCTTGGTTCACGCTGTGCTTCTTCGCGCTACTGCTGGTACTTGGCCTGATCTTGGCAGCCGGCAAGTACACGCCGTTTGCGCAATTGATCTATGCTGCGCCGGTCGTCGGCAAGCTGCGCGATGTCGAGCGCGGGTTGGTGCTGGTCGATTTTGCGCTGACAATGCTGGCGGCGTTTGGGCTGCAGCGGGTGCTCGAAACGAGTGCGCGACCAGCACGCGCGCCGCGGGTAGGCCTGCTGCTGATCGCGATTGTGACTGTGTGGCTGCCGCTGATCGTGGTTTTCTTGGCCCAGCAGCCATCGTTTCAACATGCGCTGAACCTCCAGCCGCGCGAGCTTGCCAACCTTCAGCTGAGTCGGCCGAATGCCGGTGTGCCGGTGGTGTTGGCATTGCTCAGCGCCGCGCTGCTGCTGTGGTGGAGTCAGCGACCGGCCGGCATCGTCACACAGGCGCTAGCTGCCGGCCTGATCGTGCTGGATCTCGGCGCCTATACGGCGGCGTTCAACCCCACCACTGATTCGCGGCTCTACCAACGCCGGCCGGACGTGCTCGCGGCGTTCAGCTCCGAAACCGTGCCTTTCCGTAAGGCGACTCTCCTCGACTCAAATGATCTGGACAACCGCGCATCACAGGAGACTCTGGCGATCAGTTGGGGCATGGTCTATGGCGTGGAGGATATCAACGGCTTCAATTCGCTCCAGCCGCGCCGTTATACCGACTACCTGTTTGGCCCGCGGGTCGGCGATGTCTCGTATGGGCTCTTGAACAACCCACGCCTGCTCCAGCCCACGAGCCCAATCCTCAGCTCGCTGAGTGTTAAGTACTTGCTGGTGCCAAGCAGGCTGCACCCGCAGCTCGGCGACAACTTCCGCCAGATCTACGCAAACTCGCAGGTGCGCGTTTACCAGAACGCGCTCGCGTACCCGCGCGCCTATTTCGCCGACACAGTGCGCGGCGCGACCGACCAGCAGGCGGTGCTGCGCGCGGTGACCGCCGACGGCTTCGATGGCCGCCTGCTGGCGCTGGTCGAGTCGGCGCAGCCGCCAGCGCTCGCGCCGGCCACCGGCGCCGCCACGGCGACGATCGACGAGTATCGCGCCAATCGCATCACGGTGGCCACGAATACCGCCGAGCGACGCCTGCTGGTGCTGGGCGATATGTATTTTCCCGGCTGGCGCGCGTGCGTCGACGGCGTCGACACGCCAATCTACCGCACCAACTACCTGTTCCGCGGCGTGGTTGTGCCGGCCGGACAGCATACCGTCACCTTCACCTACCAGCCGGCCTCGCCGTGGATCGGCGCGGCCATCTCGGCGCTGGCGCTAGCGATCGCTGGGTTCTTGCTGTTTCGATCCGCGAAGTTACGCGAAGAGACGCGAAGATAGAGGATAGAGGATAGAAGATAGATGTGCCGTGGTGCTCTTCCCAACGCCGACGGGGCCGATCAGAATAATGATCATCGTTATCCGTGCCTTCCAGCGATGATGCATTGATGCCAAGGAATCCGTCGTAGGGACGCGATATATCGCGTCCCTACGATGATGGCCATTGAATGCAGCGAATCGCATTGCAAAACTTTGTCCAAATCCCGCCAGCAAAGCTGCCCAGCGCGATGTAGTGTTCGGCAATTACGCCTGTATCGTCGGCGCTTCGTACACTCAAGGTTGACTACATCATCCCGCATAAGGTATGTGTGCGAGCGCTGCCGGTTCGCCGGTCAACAGTATGAGCACACCCCATGCCAGCAGCGCCACACCGAGCGGCAGACTGAGCCGTCGGCCCCACGGCACGTTCTTCTCCACGGCCATCACCATGCCTAATGCCAGCATCCAGCCCAGGCTCCCAACGCCGACCGCAAACATCAGCAGCATCAGCGACCAGCAGCAGCCGACGCAGAACAACCCATGATGAGCTCCCAATGCAAACGCCTGTTGCGCCTCATCGTGGCCATGCCAGTGCCCGAGAATGAAGCTCATCGGCGAGCGGCATTTGTCGAGGCAGTAGTATTTCAGCGGCGTGAACTGATAGACACCAGCCAGGATCAACACCAATGCCCCGAGCATCCAGGCGTTCGCCGCGAACCAGGCGTTGCGATCGATCGCCTGGTGGAGCGCCCAGTCACCTGCATACACGAGGACGCCGAACAGAATCCAGACCTCAAGATATCCGGCGATCAGCAACGCCACCAGTTGCACGCGGTTGGGCCGCTGCCGGGTAAAAGTCTGGAACAACGCGATCAGCGGCAGGCTGGTCGGCAGCATCATCGCGATGACCATGACCGTCCAGCCGGCGATGAAGACCAGCGCGAGCGCGCCATTGCCCCTGATAGCATCCAGGTTGTGATGGCTCAGGAAGCGGCCGTAGGGCGATCGGCCCCAGAGCCAGATCGCCAGCCATGCCAGCGCACTCAAGGCCACGATCAAGATCGCCAGCGGCCGGCGGGTATCTACTCGCACCCACATATGTCTACCCTCCCTGTTATGCCCGCGCAAACGGTTATCTTTCAGATACCTATTTGCGGTGGGTGGGGAGTTTGGGGAGGCCACGCCCCCAAACTCCTCCCCTTCACCTTTCTTACGTGGCAAAGCGGAAAGTGCCCTGGACGGCGTTATGGCCCTGAAGATTCAGGTCGATATCGAGCGCGGGAACGCTCATTGTGTAGGTAGAAGCCTGACTGACATACGCCGGCGAGCCAGGGATGGTGGTGAACACACTGTCGTGCAGGGTGGTCGGCTGGCCGGTCGCGCCAATCAGCGGCGCCATCTCGGCGTTGGCAAACGCGCCGATCCTGATTCGTCCCTGGCCGCCTTCCACCTCAAATATTACCGGCACGCGCTCCACAGCGACAACTTCACCAACCAGCTGGGCCAGATCGGCGACCGGCCCACCCAGCTTGCCCGTCCATACCTTCAACAATGCCTCCTCCTGTTCCGGTGTGGCCTCGTCATCCAGGATGGCGACCATGCGCCAGTTGCCTTGGAGGATGTTGCCGGGGATGTGGACGAGACCCGCGAAGGTCCGGCCGGAGACATCCACGCCGTCGATCTGACCACGATCAATATGCCATGCGGCGATGGCGTCGCAGGTGCCATTATCCGGATCTCCACCGACCCAGCACGGGCAAAGGATGTTGCAGTTGCAGACTTCCAACAGCCTTCCTTCCAGTTCGTATCCCATGATGTTGCTCCTTTGAATGGGTGTGGCTTTCTAGTCTCAAACTTTACCAGCATGATGTTCTTCCACCGCAACACCTCCCTTCCGTGACAGAGACGCCATTTATTAGCCCTTGCCCCCGGCCAATCGAGCTGCTGCAGGCAGGCGCCGCAGCGCATACATCGCCCAGACGCCAACAGCCGGGCCAATTGCCAGAAACGCGAACGTCCACTCCCAGCCCACCCAGCGCTCGAGCAGTGGGATCATACGAATCGTGATCAGCGTCAGCAGAAACCCCAGGCTGGTCTGCATGGTCAACGCCGTTCCCGTGTATTCGGCCCGGCAGAGTTCACTCATGGCCGCCGAGAACTGGGCTGAGTCGGCCACGACGGCGAATCCCCAGATCAGACAGATCGCAAGCAGTGGGAGCGGATCGCCACCGTAGATCACGCCGACGCTGAGCGCGCATATCCCACTAATCACGAGCGAAGCAATGGCGATGGTCGTGCGGCCCAGTCGATCCGCCAGTTGCCCGGCGACCAGGCTGCCGATCGCGCCCGCACCGATGACGGCGAAGGCAGCCAGGCTCGCCCACACCGGCCCCACGCCGATACTGGAGAAGCTTGCCAGAAGAAACACTGGCACCCACGCCCACATCGCATACAGTTCCCACATGTGGCCGAGATAGCCCAGGTTGACCAGCGCCAGCTCGGGCTCGCGCACAAACTCACCAACATACCGCCAGTTGAATCGCGGGGACATGGTGCGATATGGCCCTTCGTTGATGAATACAGCCGCAATCAGGCCGCCGAGCGCCGCCAGGGCCGCAGCCAGGTAGAGCACAGGCTTCCAGTCGTCCACCCCACCGACGGCATTGAGCAGGTGCGGCGAAGCTGAGCCGAGGGTCAGCGCGCCAACCAGCAGCCCGATCCCCAGGCCGCGGTCTTCTTTCGTCCAGGTCGCCATGATCTTCATTCCGACCGGATACACCCCGGCGAGGAACAGTCCAGTGAGAAATCGCAGCGGCAGCGCCAGGGTCAGACCGGTTGCCAGCGTCGGGATCAACGCCGTGGCGAGGGCCGCCAGCAGCGCCGAGGCGGCCAGCAAGCGGCGGGCGGGCACACGGTCGGCCAGGTTCAGCAGCGCCGACCCGAACGCCCCGGCAACGAAGCCGATCTGCACGGACATCGTCAGCCAGGCGCGTCCGGCGTCGTGCAACTCCCAGGCCGTGGTCAGGGCGGGCACGACGGCCGAGGCCGAGAACCAGACCGCCATTCCCAGCAGCTCGGCCAGCGCCAGCAGCAGGAGCATGCGCCATTTAACGTTCATATAGTGTCAGAACTTAGCGAAATGTTGCGATGAGGATAGCATGGACGGCGTTATGCAAGCGTTAATCGAAACGTTATGTGGCGAGTCTTTATGAGGAAGTGTTCTGAGGTGGGATCACAGTTGTGCGAGCAGCGCTCGAGCGTCTTTCAAGTCAGCCGTGTCAAATCCCTCGGAGAACCAGTCGTAAATCTCGGCCAGCATCTGGCGAGCTTCGGCGTGCCTAGCCTGGCGCAGCCACAGCCGCGCGAGGCTGGTAGCCGCGCGCAGCTCCAGCGACCTGGCTGCCTGGGATCGCGCGACCGTGATCGCACGCCTGAAAGTGGCCTCGGCCCCAGCATCCTGCCCGCGCATCAGCAACAGCTCGCCTTTGATACGGAGCAACTCGACATTGCACCAGTGCTCTCCGCTCCGGTCGATCGCATCAAGCGCCTCGGCGACCAGAGCCAAGCCGCGCTCGACGTCTCCCCCTTTCGCGTATTGCTCAGCCAACAGCGCCAGATAATAGGGCCGCGTAAACACTATGCCAGTGGCTGGGAAGCCAGCCATGCCCTCATGCATCTGTGCGATACCTGCCTCAACTTCTCCTTGTTCAGCCCGTGCCCAACCATGGAAAACGACAGCCGGGTGCAGCCAGAAGTCCAGCCGGTGCTCGCGGCACAGGGCGATGATCGCTTCCGCCGGCGCCTGTGTTTCCCTGGGGGCTCGACGGTGGTTTTGAAGCATGGCATCCCAGTACAAGGCATATGCCAGACTGAAGGGATGCGATAACTGGCGGGCGAGCGCGAGAGCTTCCTGCTCCGTTCGTGTTGCCAGATCGGGATAACCGAGGCACAGCAGGTCGAAAGCCAGACGGCAGAGGCAGATGACCATGGGGTCCTGCGAGTACAGCGCGATGTGTGTACGAGATTGCTGAGGGTCGTAGTGGGCGATGGCCTGTTCGAAATGCATCCGCGACGCGGCGAACGCTCCTTGCCAAGACAGCGTTACCCCCAGCACATAATGAGCCTCCACCAGAAGCAGTGGGTCCTGGTCGCGCTCCGCCAGGCCGAGAAGTTGATCGCCCAGATCATGTGCCTGCTGGAACTCAGCTCGCACGATATGGGCGATCGCCAGTGCCCGCAGGATCGGAGGGCTTGATGGCCTGCCGAGCCGCTGACAGAGCGACTGCGCCCGGCTCCAGACGTCGATGACGTCCACGGCACCGTAGCCACGGGTCGTGACTAGGGATACGCCGAGTTCGGTCTGCAATGCCAACTCGCGCGCGTCACGTTCCGGCTCCGGCGGCAGCCGCTGCAGCAGCGCCAATCCCTTGTGGAGTAGGCTGATCGCCTCCTCGTTCGCGTAGACGCGCTGCACCACTGCCGCGGCGCGCTGGTAATACGGGACCGCCTGATCCGGCACGCCGGCCAACTCGTAGTGTGCTGCCACCTGCCCGCTGACCCGATCGCTATCGTCGCCATAGATGGTCTCCAGAGCGCGGGCGATGCGGCGATGCATTAGCTGGCGATGCATCGGGCTTACTTCGGCATAAGCGACTTCGCGGATCTTGTCGTGGCTGAAGTCGTAGGCGTTTGTGCCCTGTTCGCGCACGATCCGCCGCTGCCACAGCTCGTCGAGCGCGCGCACCAGATCGTCTTCGTCATAGTCGCTGGCTCGAGCTAATACGTCGAAGGTGAACGCACGGCCGATTGTGGCCGCCAGGCTGGCCAACTGTCGCGCCGGTGCCGAGAGCTGCGCCAGGCGGGCGGCGATCACCGCACGCACCCGCGGCGGTAGAGATTGGAGATTAGAGATAGGAGATCGGCTCTGGGCGGTTAATCTCCAACCTTCAATCTCTATTCTCTGCACATACCCGGCGCGCACAGTTTCCACGACGAACAACGGGTTGCCCTCGGTTTCGCGGTACAGATGCACGATTTGGTCCAGGTCGAGTTCGCGCCCGGCCACGTGGGTCGCCAGCTCCGCGGTCTCAGCGGCGTCGAGCGACTCCAGCGCGATCTCCGTCACATCCCCGAGGCGGCGCAGGCCGTGCCACAAGCCTGTCAGGGGATGCTGCGCGCCCACCTCTTCGGCGCGAGCGGTGCCGACGACCAGCAATTGCGCCTGCGGATCAAAGCGCAGCAGGTAGTGCAGCCACTCCAGGGTTTCTTGATCGCACCATTGCAGATCGTCGAACAGCAGCAACAGCGGCTGGGTGGCTTGCAGCACGGCGCGAGCTAGGGCTTCAAAGAACCGCTGGCGTTGCCAATATTCAGTCAATGGCTCAGGGTGGGGCAAATGAGGGCGCTCGGCCAGGAGCTCCGGGAGCAGTCGGGCCACTTCGGTGAGCCAGACAGGATCGAGGCCCGCGAGGGCCGCCCGCAGCGGCTCGCTGTGCAGCCACTCCGTCACCGAACCGTAGGATAGCCGCCCTTCGGCGGCGTAGGCGCGTGTCTTCGCCGTGGCAAAGCCTTGTTGGCTCGCCCAGGCGATCAGCTCCTCAGCCAGTCGTGACTTGCCGATGCCAGCCTCGCCGGTCACCAGGGCGAAATGTGATCGACCGCCCATGGCGCGCCGCCAGGCCGCCTGCAACTGCTCCCACTCCGGCTGGCGCCCGATCAAGGGAGACGCGGCAGCCAGTGCTGGCAGGTGTGCCGTCACTGGATGCACATTCACGCGCAGCAGTCGCTCGTAGGCGTCGCGGATGGCCGGACTCGGCTCAACCTCGAGCTCACGCTGCAAGACGGTGGCGCAGGCGTGGTAGACGCGCAACGCGCCGGCGCGGTCAGTGTTCAGGGAGTGCAGGCGCATCAGACAGAGGTAGGTGTCTTCGTGAAGTGGGTCGTACCGGAGCAGGCGCTGAGCATAGTGGATTGCCGCAGTATATTCACGTTGCTCCTCCAACAGGCGGATCAGCCGCTCCAGTACTTGCAGCGACTGCTCGCGCAGTCGCTCCCGCTCGGGCGCGATCCATTCGTCGTAACAACTCGGCAGCAGGTCGCCCCGGTAAAGGTTGACCGCCTGCTCCAAGGCGGCGCGCACTGCGGTCTGATTCGCGATGCGCTCAGCTTCATTCGCCATCGCTAAGGCGCTCGTGAAGTTAGCCACATCGAGGCTGAAGGCCGCATCAAACCGCCAGCACAGGGTCGTAACGTCGGCATACAGGAAGCGGTCGGCGTCGGGCAACGTGTGTCGCAGCTGATGCAGCGCCTGGCGCAGATTATTGCGCGCCTGGGCTTCGGTTGAGTCGGGCCAGAAGAGGAAGGCGAGGTGCTGGCGCGGTTGGGGAGTTTCACGATGCAGCACCAGATACGCCAACAGAGCCTGGAGGCGCCCGGTGCTGACGCCCATCACCGGTTCATCGCCATACATGAGACGGAAATTACCCAACAGTTGTACATGCAGGGTTGGAGGCATAGCGTTCCCCTCTTGAGTCGTCTCGCTTCAAAGTATTAGGACTTACGCAGTTGCGCGCTTGTGCGCCAATGTCGCTTGCTCAAAGCCGTTCAACAGCGCCTTGGGTCCTGACAGAAACTGCTGGAGGGCTGGACGAATGATCGCGAGTTTGGCTTCAAACCAACTCGTTCCCGT
>WNFV01000588.1_pt1 | contig 48878 bp, 49 predicted proteins | sample 5400101 | NCBI WGS metagenome assembly WNFV01 (sample SAMN13153361, study PRJNA577476) | soil metagenome | isolation source: 115 cm soil or saprolite under grassland replicate 1 | place: USA:California | collected 2016-06-15
TGAGGTTCAGGCGGCCCGTGGAGGTGAGCGCGGTGCCGGTCCGGCCCATCCGCGTCGGCAGCACGCAGTCGAACATGTCCACCCCGCGCTCGATCACCTCGAGCACGCCCTCGGGGTCGCCGATGCCCATGAAGTAGCGCGGCTTCTCGGAGGGGAGCAGGTCGGCGCCCCACGCGGTCGTCTCGAACATCACTCCGCGCTCCTCGCCGATCGCGAGCCCTCCGAGCGCGTAGCCGTCGCAGTCGAGCTCCGAGAGCTCCGCGATCGAGCGGCGACGCAGCTCGGGGTCGGACGCTCCCTGCGCGATCCCGAAGAGCAGTTGTCCGTCGGCGCGCGGCGCAGCGCGCTGGCGCGTCGCCCAGAGCGTCGTCCTCCGTACGGCCTCGGCGAGGTCGGCGCGGTCGAGGTCGACCGGCGGGCAGATGTCGAGGCACATGGCTATGTCGGACCCGAGCTTTGCCTGGCACCCGGCGACGGATTCCGGTGTGAAGCGTGCGAGGGCTCCGTCGTACACGGATCTGAAGGTGACGCCCTCGTCGTCGACCGCGGCGATCGTGTCCCGCAGGGAGAAGACCTGGAAGCCGCCTGAGTCCGTGAGGATCGGGCCGTCCCAGCCCATGAAGGAGTGCAGGCCCCCGAGCTCCGCGATCAGGTCCTCGCCCGGGCGGAAATGCAAGTGGTAGGTGTTGCCGAGCAGGATCGTCGTGCCGAGCGCGCGCAGCTCGTCCGGGTCGACGGTCTTGACGGTCGCCTTCGTCCCCACGGGCATGAAGGCCGGCGTCGGAACGTCGCCGTGCGCCGTGTGGACGATCCCCGCCCGCCCAGCGCCGTCAGTCGCCGTGAGTGTGAACGCGTCGCTCATAGATGCTCATGTTGCGGCCGTTGACGAAGAGGTCGCCGCGGTGCTCGAAGCCGAGGCGCTCGTAGTACGCGCGGATCCCCGGATTGTCGCCGAGGCAGTCGAGACGTAGGAACTCCTTTCCGGCAGTGGACGCCGTGCGGTCGGCCCACTCCACGATTGCGCTGCCGATGCGCTGACCCGCGCAGGCGCGGCTGACGGCGAGCTTGTGGACGTACGCCGCATCCGGCGGCCGGTCCGGCCAATACCTCGGATCGTCCCAGAGCAGCGTCACCGTCGCGACGGCCTCCCCGTCCAGCTCCGCGAGATACACCTCCCCACGCTCGATCGCCGCGGCGATCTCCTCCCGCGGGAACGGATGCGGCCACTGCTCATAGCCGCGTCCTCCGACCCACACCGTCGCCTCGTCGAGCAGCGCGCCCACAGCGGCCACGTCCTCTGCCTGGCACCGGCGTACGTTCACAGGACGAGCATCGCGTCGCCGAAGGAGTAGAAGCGGTACCGCTCGTCGATCGCAAGGCGGTAGAGCCGGCGCGTCTCCTCCACGCCCACGAACGCCATCACGAGGGCCAGCAGCGTCGAGCGCGGCAGGTGGAAGTTCGTGAGCAGCGCATCCGTCCGGCGGAACTCGAACCCCGGCGTGACGAAGAGGTCAGTGCGGCCGGTGAGCGGGCCGCCGCGGACAAGTGTCTCGAGAACGCGAACGGTCGTCGTTCCGACGGCCAGGACGCGCGGCGCGGCTTCGATTCGGTGCCAGGCAGAGGACGTGACCGAAAAGCGCTCGCCGTGCAGCCGGTGCTCGCGGAGGTCCTCGACCACGACAGGTCGGAACGTGTCGAGGCCGACGTGCAAGGTCACGCGCTCGACGTCGAGGCGGCGCAACACGTCCTTCGTGAAATGGAGCCCCGCCGTCGGCGCCGCCGCCGAGCCCGCCTCGTCCGCGTAGACGGTCTGGTACCGCTCGGGATCGCCGAGCCGCTCCGTGATGTACGGCGGCAGGGGCGTCTCGCCGTCCGGCTCGCCGTGCAGGCGCAGCCGCCACCGTCCCTCCCCGAGGTGTTCGAGCAGTTCGACAGGGCCGTGTCGTGCGCCCGCCCGCAGGCGCCGGGTCGGGCGTGCCAGGCCCTCCCAGAGCCCGTCCTCGTCGAGCCGCTCGAGGAGGAGGACTTCTCCTCTCGGCCGCTCGATCGGAATCCGGGCCGGCACGACACGCGTGTCGTTGATCACCGTGAGCGCCTCACCGAGCACGTCCGGCAGGTCTGCGAACCTCCGATGATCCACCCGTTCGGACACGCGATCGTAGACCAGCAGGCGAGACTCGTCGCGGCGCGGCATGGGATGCTGCGCGATGAGCTCCGGCGGGAGGTCGTACTCGAGCTCCCTCGTTTTCATCCGGCGCCAACGGTACCCTTGTGGCCCATGGACGACGGCGCGATGGAGCGCGCACAGGAGCGGGTCGAGCAGCGGGCCGACGGAGCCGCGTTGGACGGCCTCCTCGTCCGAGCCCGCGAGCAGGTCGAGGCGCTCGCAGCCGCGACGTCCTCGCTGGAGGAGTCGCTGCCCGCCCGGGTGGAGAACGCCGTCCGCGACCAGGCACAGCCGATGGGTCGCAACCTCGCCGAGCTGCGTGGCCTCACGAACCAGCTGCTGCGCCGGCTCTCGACGCTCGAGGGCGACCTGTTGACTGAGCGGAATGCGCGCGTCGACGACCTCGCCCTGCTCGTCGAGCTCGTGTCCTCCGGCTGGAAGGGCGTCGACGCCCGGCTCGGCCGGATCGAGGCCGTCGTCAACCGGCTCGAGCAGCTGCAGGACACGCGCGGCGCGATCGTCTACCGCATGGAAGACCGCCGCCCCGACGCCGCCACGTCCTAGGAAGCAGCCAGGATCACGGCCGCACTCGCCGCCCAGCCGGCGATGCACAACAGAATCGGTAGGTCACGCAGCAGCACCTCCTCGGGCTCCTCGCCGAGGTCGCGCCGGTGCATCAGCAGCAGATAGCGGAAGACGCCGAAGACGACGAACGGGATCGTCACCATCATCGCCTTCGAGTCGCGCGCCGTGAACGTGTACAGGCAGTACGAGATCACCGTCGACGCCGCGACGACCGTGACGAGCTGGTCGACGAGCGCGAGCGAGTAGCCCTCGAGCACCGGCCGGCCCGGCGTCGCCTCCGCGCCCACCAGTACGAGCTCGCCGCGCCGTTTCGCGAGCGCCAGGAACAGCGCGAGCAGCGCTGTGCAGAGTAGGAGCCACGGCGAGATCCGGACCTCGACCGCGGCCGCACCCGCGGCCGCGCGCACGACGAAGAGCCCGCCGATCGTCATCACGTCGAGCAGCACGACGTGCTTGAGCACGAGCGTGTACGCAGCCTGCAGCGCGAAGAAGGTCGAGAGGAAGAGGATCGACGCGATCCCGAGCGGTGCCACGAGCAGGAAGGCGCCGAGGATCAAGAGCGCCGCGATCACCTCGGCGAGCCGTGGTGACAGCTCGCCGCGCGCGATCGGGCGCGCGCGCTTGACCGGGTGCGCGCGATCGTGCGGCGCGTCCCGCACGTCGTTGACGAGGTAGCTCGCGCTCGACGCCGCGCAGTAGGCGACGAACGCCGCCACCGCCTCGCCCCAGCGGGACGCGTCCCCGAGCTTGGCGGCGAAGATGATCCCGGCGAACAGCAGCAGGTTCTTCGTCCACTGACGCGGCCGCAGCGCCAGGAGGGCGGCGTGCGGCAGCGAGCGTCGTCGCGGTAGATCGAGGACCGGCGCCGGCAGGCTCATGCGCGGAAGAGACTAGTTGCGCTCTGCCGGCAGGACCAGCTCGAACCTGCTGCCTTTGCCCGCCGCCGTCTCGAGCTCGATGCTGCCGCCGAGCGCAGCGGCGAGCTCGTGCGCGATCGCGAGGCCGAGACCGGTGCCGGAATCGTCGCGCGACCAGAATGGGCGGAAGATCCGCTCCCGCTCGTCCGGCGGGACGCCGGGCCCGTTGTCGTCGACCGCGACGCTGACGCGGCCGTTCGACGTGGCCAGCTCGAGCTCGACCTTGCCGCCGTCCGGGGTCCAGCGGAACGCGTTCGAGAGCAGGTTGGAGATGATCTGCAGGACGCGGTCGCCGTCGGAAACGATCGTCGGGCTCGCCTCGAAGCGCTTCTCGTACTCGATCCCGCGCCGGCGCGCTTCCTCGCCGAAGGCGGCGTACGCCTGCTCGCAGAGGCGCTCCATGTCGACCTCCTCGGTCAGAAGCGTGAAGCGGTGCGCCTCGAGCTTGGCGAGGTCGAGCACGTCCCCGACCAGCCGCTCGAGCCGCGTCGTCTCGCTGGCGATCATGTCTAGCGACGCGGCGCGCACCGCCGGATCGGCGGCGACGCCCTCGCGCAACGCGTCGACGTGGCCGCGGATCGCCGTCAGCGGCGTGCGCAGCTCGTGCGACACGCTCATCAGGAAGTTCCGTTCCCGCTGTTCCGCCTCCCCGAGCCGGGCCGCCATCTCGCGGAACCGCTGCGCCAGGTGCCCGACCTCTCCCCCGCGCGGCACGTCCGGCACATCCACGTCGTAGTGTCCACGCGAGATCTCGTCCGTCGCATCCGAGAGCGCGAGCAGGGGGCGCGTGATGCGCCGTGACAGGTACCAGGCGAGGAGCCACGCGACCAGGATCCCGCCGAGCGACGCGGCGGCGAGCCGCTTCAGCAGCGGCACCCAGCGACGGGTCAGCTCCGTCTTCGGCGTCGCGACGATCAGGTCGCCGAACGCAGGCCCTTTGTTGCTGAGTCTGAGCGGACGCGCGACCGCGAGATACCGGCGTCTGTCACCCGGCGGCGTGAACTCGAAGGTGATCGTCCGGCCGGAGTGCCAGTCAATCGTCGAGTTAGGCAGGGTATCGAGCCCGATGCTCCCGTCGGGGATCGGGTCGACGCCGATGTAGAAGAGCCGGTCGCCCGTCGCCCGCTCGAGCTGCTTCGCGATCCGCGGCACGTCGCCGGCGTTGTTCGCGTTGTTCGCCGCGATGGCCTGGCGCGCGAACACCTCCGTCAGCCCGATCGCCTCCCGCCGCAGCTGTGCCTTCGAGCGGTTGAGGACGTAACCCTGGAACAGGCGAAGCGCGATCAGCGCCGCGATCACCCCGCTCACGACGATGCCGAGCAGGAACACAGCCGGCAGCCGGAAGCGCAGCGATCTGAGCATCGGCCCTTACACGGTAGCGCTAGGCGTTGACTGCATCCCGTGCCGGGCCGACCTTGTAGCCGACGCCCCATACGGTCACGATCGGCGACGCCTCGCCGAGCTTCCGCCGGAGCTGCCGCACGTGGACGTCCACGGTGCGCGTGTCGCCCGCGAACGTGTACCCCCAGACGCGCTCGAGCAGCTGGTCGCGCGTGAGCACGAGGCCCCGGTGGTCGAGCAGCTCCCAGAGCAGGTCGAACTCCTTCGGCGCAAGCTGGATCTCCTGGTCGCCGACCTTCACCTCGCGCCGGCCCGAGTCGATCACCAGGTCGCCGTGCTGCAGGACGGCGCTCTCCGGTTCCTTCCGCTCGGGCGCGGCACGCCGGAGGATCGACTTGACGCGCGCGACGAGCTCGCGCGGATTGAACGGCTTCGTCATGTAGTCGTCGGCGCCGACCTCGAGGCCGATGATCTTGTCGACGTCCTCGTCCCGCGCGGTCAGCATCAGGATCGGCACGTCCGACTTCTGGCGGATGCGGCGGCAGATCTCGATGCCGTCGATGTCCGGCAGCATCAGGTCGAGCACGATCAGCGACGGTTGCTTGCTCTGCACGGACGCCAGTGCGTCCGTGCCGTTCGTGGCGGTGCGCACCTCGTAGCCGGCGTTCTTCAGGTACAGCGAGACGAAGGAGGCGATCGAGGCCTCGTCCTCGACGACGAGCACGGACTGCGTGCTACTGCTCACGAGGTGGGGTTAGGGGTTGGTGGCCGACAGCGCAAAGGAGAAGAGGAAGTCCGGAATCGGACTGTACTCCCCGCCGTTCGTCGCGTAGGTCCCGTCGTCGTCGGTCCCTGCGCCGTTCACCGTCACCGTCCCCTTGCCGACGAAGGAGAGGTTGATGCCGCGTCCGCGCACGACGACCTTGAACGTGCCGCCGAGGTTGCGGAAGCGCACCTTCGTCCCGCCCCACGTAGTCGTCGTTTCGCTCCTGTCTATCGACCACTCGTCGCCCGTGACGATCGGGCCCGTCCCATCGCCGTCGATCGGATCGGTGATCGTGACTCTCCCCTGGGCGAAACTCCCGATCACGGCGCCACGGCCCTGGATCGTGATCACGCCCCGGCCGTCCTTGATGGAGAGGCTGCCGTCGTTTGGCCCGCGCGTGCGCGCGGCAGAGCCCGCAGGCAAGGCCAGCGCGGCAGCGAGCACGGCAAAGGTGAGGAGTCGCCTCATCGGGAGTCAGTATCGACGTTCGAATTGTGCTCTGCATCAGTGGAAAGTAAAGAAACCGTAAGCGGCGGGAAGACTCCGTGACAGCCGTTTTCCTGGCGGCGCTCGCGCTCGCCCCGGCGCTCCAAGATCTCCACGTGACGAACGGCGACCGGCCGTTCGCGAGGGACCGCCGGCTGCTGACAACAGTCAGTCCGAACGGGGACGGCTTTCGCGACGCGGCGTTCGTCCACTTCCGCTTGACGAGGCCGGCCCGGGTTCGACTCGACGTCGTCGCGACGAACATGGTGCGGGCGGGCAAAGGAGGCACGTCCTCTGTCTGGCACACCACGCAGGAGCTCGGCGCCGGGCCCGGCGTGCTTGTCTGGCACCCGGCCCACTCGACGCAGCCGCGGACGTACATCCTGCGCCTGCGCGTCGGGTCTCGTGTCTACGGCGCCTATGGGCCGAGTGGCCGACAGAACGCGCCGGCCGTGCGCGTGCAGGGGGTCGACGCGGCGTTCACGAAGCGCAGCTACGCCCCGGGCGAGTCCGCCGAGCTGCGTCTCGCAACGGACGCCCGCGCGTTGCGTCTACAGGTGTTCGCGTACCAGTCGCCCGGCCGTCCGAGTGAGCAGGACACGCGCACGAGTGGCCTCGCGAAGACGGGGCCGATCCGGATCGACTGGAGCGCTCATCGGGACGGTCCTGCGCTGCTACGGGTCGTGCGCGCGGGCGACTGGCCGAGCGGGCTCTACTTCGTGCGCGCGACCGCCGCGGATGGACGGGTCGGGTACGCGCCCTTCATCGTGCGACCGCGCCGACTGGGCACGCAACGCGTCGCCGTCGTGCTCGCGACGAACACCTGGGCCGCCTACAACTTCGCCGACGCCGACGGCGACGGCTGGGGAGACTCGTGGTACGTCAGCGGCCGTCATCGAAGCGTCGACCTGCGCCGGCCGTTCCTCGACTTCGGCGTTCCGTTCCGCTTTCGCGACTGGGATCTCGAGTTCGTCGCCTGGCTGAATCGGACGGGCCGTTCGGCGGACTTCCTGTCGGACGACGACCTCGACGCGGTCGCGACCGGCGACGAGTTGGCACGCCGCTATGACCTCGTGACCTTTCCCGGACACGAGGAGTACGTGACGCGTCACGAGTACGACGTCATCGAGCGCTACCGCAACGTCGGCGGAAACATCGCCTTCCTCGCCGCCAACAACCTCTACCGCCGCGTCGACCGTGTCGGCGTGACGCTCGTTCGCCGGGCGACCTGGCGGAGCCTCGGTCGTCCGGAGAGCGCCGTCGTCGGCGTGCAGTACGTCGGCTCCGACCACGGGCAGCACCAAGCCGGGTACACCGTGACTGGCACCGCGGTTGCGCCGTGGGCCTTCGACGGCACGGGGCTGGCGGACGGAGACGTGTTTGGGCGGTACGGCATCGAGATCGATTCCCGCACGCCCGCCTCGCCGCAGGGGATTCAGCTCCTTGCACGGATCCCGAACCTGCTCGGCGCCGGACGCTCCGCCGAGATGACGTACTACGAGACTCCCGCGGGCGCGAAGGTCTTCGCAGCCGGCGCGATCAACTTCGCAGCCTCGCTCGGCGACCCGGCGGCCGACCGGCTCCTCACGAACGTCTGGACGCGCCTTAGCGTCCCGTAGAGGACCGTCCGACGCCTCGACGAAAATGCAGGCCGTGATCGACGAGACGCGTTCCAACCGAACAGCGCGGCTGCTCGTCGCGCGGCTCGAGGCCGTGGCCCGCGTCGCGTCGGGGGTGCGTCACGCGGAGGCGGAGCGCCTCGTCGAGCTCGCGTCGGTCGCGACGATGCGCGCGATCGCGCTGGAGCTGATCCAGGCGGAGCTTGCCGAGGAGATCTGGCGGGAGGCGCACGTGAAGCACCCGCAGTTGCCGCAGGTCGAAATCGTCCTACCCGAGCGTCTCGCCGCCTAGTACGTGTAGAAGCCCTCGCCGGACTTCCGGCCGAGCCTGCCCTCCTGCTGCATCCGCACCAGCCTTTCCGGCGGTGCCAGGCGCGGTTCGCTGAGCTTGAGGTGGAGCGCGTCCGACGCGCGCACGTGCACGTCGATCCCGATCAGGTCGATCAGGGCACAAGGCCCCAGCGGCCAGCCGGCGCCGTTCGTCATTGCCTTGTCCATGTCCTCCGGACGCACGTCCGCCTCGTCGAGCACCCGCACACAGTCGTTGAGCAAGGGGATGAGGATCCGGTTGACGATGAACCCGGGCGTGTCGTTGCAGCGCACCGGCTGCTTGCCCGCGCGCTCCGCCCATGCGTAGGCGGCCTCGACTGCCTCGTCCGAGCTCTTGGGCACGCGGACGATCTCCACCAGCGGCAAGACCGGTGCGGGGTTGAAGAAGTGCATGCCGACGACACGCTCGGGTCGCGTGGTCGCCTCCGCGATCTCAGCAACCGACAATGCGGACGTGTTCGTGGCCAGCACCGCCTCGGGTCGCGTGACCCGGTCGAGCTCGGCAAAGACTTCGCGCTTCAGCTCCAGCTCCTCGAGCACAGCCTCGATCACGAGGTCGCAGTCCGCGAGTTCCTCCAGCTCGGTCGTGAGTGCCAGACGCGCGAGCGCCGCGTCGCGCTCCTCGCCGGAGAGCCGTCCCTTCTCGACGCCCCGGTCGAGGTACCGCTGGATCGTGGCGCGACCGCGTTCGCCGAGCTCCGCAGTGATCTCTCGCCCCACGGTTTCGAACCCGGCCTGCACGCTCAGCTGCGCGATGCCGGCACCCATCGTCCCGAGCCCGACGACTCCGACCTTGCGAATCTCCGTCAAGCCTGCGCGAGCACCCAGTGGAATGCGATGTCACCGTGCCCGGGCTCGTGCTGGACAATGACCTCCTCGCGCAGCGGTTCGAGCCCGCATTCGCGCAGCAGCGGCAGGTACGCATCGCCTCCGAGGGAGGCGAAGAACATGGGCGCGCCGAGCCAGTCTCCATCGATGTTCTCGCCCGGCTCGCCGGCGCCAAACGTCGCCAGCAGGAAACCGCCCTCGTTCAGCCACAGCGCGATGCGGCCGATCAGCTCGCGTTGCTCCTCGGCAGGGACATGGCCGAAGAAGTAGAGCGCGACGACGGCGTCGAGCGAGGCCGGCGCAATCTCCAGTTCGATCGCGTCCGCGTGCACGAAGCTCGCTTCGGGCACGTGGTGCCGGGCAAGCTCGATCTGCACCGCGGAGATGTCGACGCCGCTGACGCGATGCCGCCGCGCCAGCTCGCGGGTGCCAGGCACGCCCCGACCGCAGCCAAGCTCGAGCACGTTCGCACCGTCCGGAAGACGTGCGTCGAGCTCACGCAGCCACTCGAGCGCCGGCGACACGACCCTGCCGGCCCACTCGGCGTAGCGCAACGCGATCGCGTCGTAACCACGCGCGACGATCTCCTTTGGGTTGCGCACGACAGCCCGCCCTGCCATCTCCCCCACCCACGGAGGGTAACGGCTAGAGCTTCTCGATGACCGCGGCTATCGCCTGGCCGAAGCCGATGCACATCGTGGCGATGCCGTAGCGCTCCCCGCGCCGCTGGAGCTCGTTGACGAGGGTTGCGGTGATACGTGCGCCGGTGGCGCCGAGCGGATGGCCGAGCGAGATGCTGCCGCCGTTCGGATTCACGTCGGCCGCGCGCTCCTCGAGGTTGGCGTCGCGCATGAACTGCAGCGCGACGGACGCGAACGCCTCGTTCACTTCGATGACGGCGATGTCGTCCCAGCCGAGACTCGCCCGCGCGAGGGCCGCCGCACACGCCTGCGGATTGCCGTGCAGCATCCGCTGCGGGTCGACGCCCGCGAGGCCGAACGAGACGAAGCGGGCGCGCGGCTCGAGCTCAAGCCGTCTCGCCGCGTCCTCGCTGGCGACCAGGACCGCCGCGGCGCCGTCGCAGATCTGGGAGGAGTTGCCCGCGGTGACCTTCCCCTCCGGCAGGAACGCCGCCTCGAGCGCGGCGAGCGCCTCCGGCGACGTGTCGCGTCGGGGCGTCTCGTCGACGTCGAAGACGACACCGACGTGCGGGTTGGTGAGGTCGATCGGAACGATTTCGTCGTCGAAACGGCCCTCGTCGATGGCGCGCACGGCGCGCCGGTGGGACTCGAGCGAGAACGCATCGAGCTCCTCCCGCGAGATGTTCCACTCCTCCGCGATCACCTCGGCGGAGACGCCCTGGGGCACGATCTGCCAGCGGTCGAGCAGCTTGTCGGAGAGATCGCCTCCGCCGGAGCCCATGGGGACGCGCGACATCATCTCGACCCCGGCGGAGACGACGAGGTCGAGCTGCCCCGACCAGATCGCCGTCGCCGCGTTGAAGTTCGTCTGCATCGACGAGCCGCATTGACGGTCGACCGTGGTGCCACACACGGACTCGGGCCAGCCGGCGACGAGCGGCACCATGCGCCCGATGTTCCAGCCCTGTTCCCCGATCTGCGTGACGCAGCCGAACTGGACGTCCTCCACCTGGGCAGGGTCGACGTCGTTCCTCCGCACGAGTGCGTTCAGGACCTGACCGGCGAGCTCGTCGCCGCGAATCGACGACAACGTGCCGTTGCGCTTGCCGATCGGCGAACGCACCGCGTCGATGATCAGAGCCTCCGAGTGCCAGGCAGGCATGCAGGTCTAGACTAGCTTCGTGGTCGCGTCACTCACCGAAAAGCGCCTGCTCATCGCGGGCGAATGGGTGGAGACCGGCGCGTGGATCGACGTGCGGTCGCCGTACTCCGGCGATGTCGTCGGCCGCGTCGCGAAAGCCGGCGCCCCGGAGACGTGCCAGGCAGTGGACGCGGCCGAAAAGGCGATGCGGGAGCCGCTGCCGGCGCACAAGCGGGCGGAGATCCTCGTCCGCGTCGCAGGCGCTCTCGGCCGGCGGCACGACGAGGTTGCGCGGCTGATCTCCGACGAAGCGGGCAAGCCGCTGAAGGCCGCGCGTGTGGAAGCGCAGCGCGCCATGTCCACCTACACGTTCGCGGCAGTCGAGGCGCGCAAGCTCGCCGGCGAGATGGTGCCAATGGACGCCGCCCAAGCCGGTGAGGGCAAGCTCGCGTTCACCTTGCGGCGCCCGGTCGGTGTCGTCGGTGCGATCAGCCCGTTCAACTTCCCGCTCAATCTCGTCGCGCATAAGCTCGCGCCCGCGCTCGCGGCCGGCTGCGCAGTCGTGCTCAAGCCGGCGAGCCAGACACCGCTCTCCGCACTGCTGCTCGCGGAGCTCGAAGAAGAGGCGGGACTGCCGCCGGGCTGGCTGAACGTCCTCGTCGGCCCGGCCAAGGAGATCGGCGACGTCCTCGTCGAGGACGACCGCGTCAAGCTGATCACCTTCACGGGCTCCGGCGCGGTCGGCTGGGAGCTCAAGCAGCGCGCACCGAAGAAGCGTGTCAATCTCGAGCTCGGCAACGCGACACCCGTCATCGTCGCGGCCGATGCGGACGTGTCGCTTGCCGCCACGAAGGTTGCGCAGAACGCGTTCTCGTTCGCGGGCCAGAGCTGCATTTCCGTGCAGCGCGTCTACGTCGAGCGCGACGCATACGACGCGTTCGTCGCCGCGTTGGTGCCGGTCGTCGAGGCGCTCAAGGTCGGCGACCCGTCCGAAGACGACACCGACGTCGGCCCCGTCATCGACGAGGGGGCACGCGACCGGATCCTCGAATGGATCGGCGAGTCGCGCGGCGAGGTGCTGACGGGCGGGAGCCTCGACGGGGAGCTGATCCGTCCGACGGTGATCGCGAACCCCGCGCGCGACGACAAGGTCTCTTGCGAGGAGGTATTCGGCCCGGTCTGCACCGTTACGGCGGTGGACTCGCTCGGGGAGGCGATCGCGCTCGCGAACGGGACGCGCTATGGGCTCCAGGCGGGCATCTTCACGACGAGCCTCGACAACGCACTGCGCGCCGCCCAGACACTCGAGTTCGGCGGCGTTACGGTGAACGAGGCGCCCACGTTCCGCAGCGACCAGATGCCCTACGGCGGCGTCAAGGATTCCGGCAACACGCGAGAAGGACCGCGCTACGCGGTCCGCGAGATGACCGAGGAGCGTCTCGTCGTCGTCGAGCTTCCGTAGGTTCGGGCCGGGCCGGGCGGGAACTCTGCGCACATGATCGGATTCGTGCTCGCCCTGATCGTCGTCGCGATCGTCCTTTCTCTGCTCGGCCTCTGGATCTTCTCGATCCCTGTCGGGATCGTCTCCTTCGTTCTCTTCGTCCTCTTCGTCGCCGGCTGGGGCCGGCGCGCGGCGACGAGAACGCCGGACGCGCCGGCGTAACCGTCACAGCCCGCTGTTAGATTGATCGAGTGGCGCGGCCATCGCTGCTCGCACGTTTCCGCCGCAAGGAGCGGGCATCTACGGCAATGCGGGCCGCCGGTCCACAGCGTCGCTCGCTGCCACATCCCGGCCAGCTCCGCCGCGAGCGGCGAGCGTTGTTGCGCGTGCGCGAGGAGCGGCTGCGCGACCTGGGTGGTCTGATGCTGGAGATGTTCCGGCGTGACCAGTTCCGCCAGGACCTCTTGATCGAGCGCTGCGAGGAGCTGGTCGCCCTCGACGAACGGCTGCAGGAGCTCGACACGCTGCTCGCGGCCTCGGTGTCGGCGCGACGTCCGGCGCCCGCGGCACGCTGCGCCTGCGGTGCACCGATCGTGTGGGGCTCCCACTTCTGCGCGAACTGCGGCAGGCCGGTGACGGCGACGCCGCCCGTCGTCGCGTGCACAAAGTGCGGCTCGGCGCTCTCGGCCGAGGCGAAGTTCTGTGCCGTCTGCGGGCAGCCGGTCGCGGCAGAGCAGGCGCCCGAGCTCGTCGAGGCGCTGCCCACCCCATCACAGGACCGCTGGGAACAGTGAGCGGGCCGGCGAGGCCCCCCACCGAGCGGGTCTGTCCTCGCTGCGGCGCCCCCCACGAACCGGACCAGGAGTACTGCCTCGAGTGCGGGTACCGGCTGCGACCCGCGGGCGGGCTCGTCGGCCGCCTCTCCGGTGCCTGGCAGGAGCGCTTCGGCTGGTACCCAGGCGACTGGTTCTGGCGCCTCCTGCTCGGATTCGTGATCGCCGTGGCCGGTGCGACCGCCGCGATCGTGCTCGCCGACGCCGGCGCCGAGAACAAGACGATTGTGGCGACCGAGGGCGGGTCCGCGCAGGCGCCGACGACGGCGCCCGAAACAGCGACCGTGACGCTTCCCAGCCTCTCGACGCAGACCGGGGGTGGCCCGCCCGTCACGCCGACGACGCCGCCGCCGGCCACGAGCACCGCGCCGGCGCCGGGCACCCTCACCGCCTGGCCAGCCGGCCAGAGCGGGTTCACAGTCGTGCTCGAGTCGCTGCCGACCAGCTCGGGCCGCTCCCTGGCACTGGCTCGCGCCCGGGCCGCCTCGCGAGCAGGGCTGCCCCAGGTGGGCATCCTCGACTCCAGCCGCTATTCGAGCCTCCACCCGGGCTATTACGTCGTCTTCAGCGGGATTTACACGTCCCGAGGACAGGCTGAGGCGGCCCGGGCGGCCGCCTCCGACAAGGGCTTCCGGCTTGCCTACGCGCGGGAGATCACCCGCTAGCCGTTCTCCTGCGAGGCAACGAAGGGCCCGACTTTGTAACACCCCCTCCGGTTTTATAGACTGCCTAGTGAACGGACACCGGCCGTCGACGGTTTACCGCGACTTAACAAAGCTTTGCGGGGGATTAATGGGAGCCAGAGATACTGTGATCGAGGAGTACGCCGCCCAGCTCCAGGCCTGCATGTATCAATACTCGAGAGCCATCTATCGGTCGATTAAGGACCTGATCGACCCGTATGTGGCGCCTGAGCTCCACCTCGAGTACCGCCGCGCGGTGCTGGAGCAGTGCGAGCAGACGATGGAACGGCTGGCGCGGGATCCGCTTTACTTCGCCAAGCCGGACCGGGCCCTTTTCCAGGACATCCGCCGGTATTTCCCGATCACCGCGCAGGCGGAGGTCGCGTGGGCGGTGCAGGAAGGGGTCGCGGCCGCCGTCGCGTTCATCGAGGAGCAGATCGAGGCAGGGGCCCTCGACGGCGGCGTCGCGCGCTGCCGAGCGACGACGCGCAAGGGGAAGCCCTGTCAGCGCACTCCGCTGCCCGAGCGCGACTACTGCCCCTCGCATCAGCACCTCGAGCGCTCCAAGGTCGCCGCCTAACCCCGGCGAGCACCACCCGCCGCCGGCAACAGCCCTGTCTTAACTCGCCATGCACGTCCGCGTCAGCGGACTGACCTCCCGAGCCCCGTTCTCTGCCTGGCACGTGAACGGACCGCGCCAACGCTGCGCCGAGATGCTCAAAACGCCGGATCCCGCCGTAGGCCGCGGCTACGGTCGACGGGATGGGACGGCCACAGCGCTACCTCGCCCCCGGCGCCTACTACCACGTCGCCGCCAAAGGGAACAACGATGCGCCGATCTTCTTCGACGCGGACGACCGGACCGCCTTCGTCCAGATCCTCGGTCGTGTCCTGCGCCGGTACCGCTGGCGGCTCCACGTTCGCTGCCTCATGGGCAACCACTACCACCTGCTCGTCGAGACCCCGGAGCCGAACCTGTCCGACGGCATGCGCGACCTCAACGGCCAGTACGCCCGCGTCTTCAACGCGCGGCACGGCCGCAAGCACCATGTCTTCGGCCAGCGCTTCTGGTCGAAGGTGATCGAATCCGAGGAGCAGTACGGCTACACGCTCGAGTACATCGTCCAGAACCCCGTCCACCACGGCTTCGTGCAGCGGCTCCGGGATTGGCGCTGGACGTCGGCGCCCGAGGTCGGTGGGATAGATTCGCCTGGTGTCGCACGACACCGACAAGCTGATCCGGCAGCTGTCCCTAGTGGCCTATCTGATGGCCGAGCGGCGCCCGCTGACGGCCAGGGACGTGAAGTCGAACGTCGAGGGCTATTCGGAGATGTCGGACGAGGCCTTCGCCCGGCGGTTCTACTCCGATCGGGCCGAGTTGTTGGCCCTGGGTGTCCCCCTCCAGTCCCAACGCGACGAGTTCACCGGCGAGGAGCTCTACACGCTCCGGTCGGAGAACTACTTCCTCGACAAGCTCGAATTGGACGACGACGAGCTCGCAGCCCTCCAGACCGCGCTGTACCTGCTCGAAGGAAAATTTGCGTACGCGGAGCCGCTCCGGCTCGCGCTCCAGAACCTGGCGCTGGGCCGACCCGGTTTCGAGGAGCCGGCGTCAGAGACGGCGGTCCGCGTCGAGGTGCTCGACCCGGACTACACACCGGAGATGCCGGGCCGCCTCGGCAAGCTCGAAGGCGCGATCTCGAAGCAGCGGACGATCAAGTTCCCGTACTACTCGATCTCCCGGAACCGGCAGAGCGAGCGAACGTTGAATCCGTACGGACTGCTTTCGGACAACGGCAGTTGGTACGTGGTCGGCCAGGACCTCGACCGCAAAGACATCCGCACCTTCCGCGTGTCGCGAATCCGCGGCGACATCCGCTTCGCGACGCGCCGCGAACGTGACTTCCGGATCCCGCCGGACTTCGACATCGACGTCTACCGCGGCCGGCCGCCTTGGCAGATCGGTGATCTGATCGGCGAGGCGCGCATCGACCTCGCAGGCGACACGGCCTGGTGGGTCGAACGCGCCTACGGCACCGCCGGACAGCTCGAGGACGGCGTCTTCATCACCGAGTACTCGTCCCTCCCCCAGCTCGCCTCGTGGATCCTCCGCCAGGACGGCCGCGCGATCCCGCTCGAGCCCGACGAGCTTCGGCGCGAGGTCGCGCAGGCGCTCCGCAACGTCCGTGCCAGTCATGAGACAGGTCCGCCGCAGCTAGCGACGCCTGCCCCGCCGCCGCGGCAGGACGGGCTCAGCGAGCGCCCGGCCGGCCCCGTCGTGCCGGAACGGTTCGCCGTCCTGCAGGCTCTCCTCGCCTACCTGCTCGCCGCCTGCGGTGAGGGAACGGACGCGGTGATTCCTGCGCACGAGATCGTCGAACGCTTCCACATTCCGGAGGACCAGCTCGAGGAGCATCTCCAGCTGCTCAACCTCGTCAACTTCGGCGGTGGCTGTTACACCGTGTACGCCGCGCTCGAGGGCGACCACGTGCACGTCGACAAGGAGCTCTACGGTGACACCTTCAGACTCGCCCCCCGCCTGACACCGCTCGAGGCGCGCGCCATTCGTCTGGCACTCGAGTTCGTCGGTCCGATGATCGCGGCAGACGCGCACACGCCACTCGACCGCGTGCGCCACAAGCTCGAGGATACGTTCGGACAGTTCGAGCTGACGAAGACGCCGCAGCCATCCACGGGCGAGGTCGAAGCCGACCTCGTGGCGACGCTCACCGAGGGAATTCGAGAACGGCGCCTGGTCGAGATCGAGTATCAGAAGGAGGGCGAGCAGACCTGGTCGCAGCGAATCGTCGAGCCGTACTCACTCGAACGGGAGCTTCCGAACTGGCGCGTGCACACGTGGGATCGCACGCGCGATGCCGAGCGCAGCTTCCGGCTCGATCGCATGCGCAGCGCGAAGCTCACGCCTGACACCTTCGAGCCGCGTTCCGCCTTCGAGCCGCGCGGACTTCGGGACGCACGCACGGCGAAGCTCCTCTATGCCAAGGGGGTCCCTGCACGCTGGGCGGTCGAGCGCGGCGCAACTTTGCTGAAAGACGGCACCGCCCTGGCGGAGATGCCGGTCGGAAGCGCCGAGTGGCTGATCGGGGAGATCTTCAGCCAGCGCGGTGACTCGGTCCTGCTCGAGCCGGCGGAAATGCGGCGCGCTGTGGCCGCTCGTGCCAGACAGCTCGCGAACGAGCTCGGCGTGTCGCGGCTGCGTGCGCGCGCCTAGCCGCTCGGCAGCTGCAGCCGGAAGACCGACCCGCGCTGCGGGACCGACTCGACCTCGAGCGTCCCGCCGTGCGCCTCGGCGATCGAGCGCGCGATGAACAGCCCGAGGCCTGTCCCCGGCTTGGCGGTTCCGCCGCTGGAGCGACCGAACTTCTCGAAGATCAACTCCTGATCCTCCGGGGCGACGCCGGGTCCCTCGTCCGCCACGTCGATCACCACATCTCCGTCGTCCATGCCCGTGCTGACACGCACACGACCGCCCGCGGAGGAGTACTTCACCGCATTGTCGACGAGGTTCTGGATCACCTGCCGCAGGCGTTCGCGGTCCCCGCGCACGCGTGGAAGTGAGCCCACGTCCGCCGTCAGGTCGACCTCGTCTTGCGCGAGCTCAGCTGCGGCGACGACATCACGGAGCAGCTCCGCAAGGTCGACGTCGCTGAACGTGAAGCTGAACGTACCCGCCTCGATCCGCGAGGTGTCGAGCACATCCTCGATCAACGCCGCCAGCCGTGAAGTCTCGTCGCCGATCAGGCCGAGGAACGCCTGTCGCTGCTCCGGCGTCAGCTCCCGCCACCGGCCCTGCAGCGTGCGCGCGGCCCCGATCACCGCAGCCATCGGACTGCGCAACTCATGCGAGACGAGCGAGACGAAATCCGCGCGCAGGGCCGACAACCGACGCAGCTCGTCAGCGGTGCTGCGCTCGGCCTCGTAGGCGCGGATGTTCTGCACGGCCGTCGCGACGAGGCGGCCGAGCAGCGACACGAGCTCGAGCTCCTCCTGGGAGAACGCGTCCGCTTCGACACGGACTACACCGAGCATTCCGATCGCCCGCGGGCCCACCTGCAGCGGAGCAAGCACTCGGCTGCGCAGGCCCAGCCCGACGAGATCCTCTTCCTCGGGATAGTTCGGTGGATCCATGGAGGGGCGGTAGACGAGCTTGCCTTCGAGCACCTCCTCGAGGACGGAACCGCGCACGGGCCGCGCGGAGCCGGGCGGGAACACCCTGTCCGTCCCGCGCCCTGCGACCGCCATCACCTCGGCTCGCTCGCCTTCGACAAGGACGAGCGTCACCCGCTCGAACGGGACGAGCCCGCGCAGCTCACGGCTAAAGGCGCCGAACGCCTGGTCGAGCTCGAGCGACGACGCCAACGCACGGGCACAACGGTTCGCGGCGTCCAGCAGGTCGACGCGGCGGCCGAGCTCGTCGCGGAGGGTCTCGGCTTCCCGGGCGCGCGCCTGAGCGAGCGCGGCCTCGTGCTCGAGTTGCCTCACCAGCCAGCCGACGATCGCGCCGGTGATCAAGAAGACGCCGAACGGGAACGCGACGCGATCCCAGATGAACCCCGGCCCGGCGTGGAAGTGGTGCACCCGCCACCACTCCGCGAAGACCAGATACGGCAGGAGCACGACCGGAAGCGCGAGGGCCCCCAACAACCCGTAGCGCAGTGCGGCCTCGACGACGACGAATATGAGTGCCCACCGGGTCGGGCTGCCGTACTCGTAGGAGTAGAGCGTCGCGTATCCCGCGATCGCGGCGGTGTCGAAGAGCAGTGCGACGAGTCCGACAACGCGTGGATCGACGCCTTTGCTGGCGGCGAACAGCAGGATCGCGCCGACGCCGAACACACCGGTGACGAGCCACGCGTACGTCTCGTAGCCGGACGGGTAACCGGTGCTCAGCAGTCCTACCTCGAGGACACCGAAGACGACGGCGCCGAGGCGGACGCGGGCAATCCAGATCTCGGCCCCGCGCAAACGGGCGAGGCGCGCGCTCTCAGTCGGCATGCCGCTCCTCGATTCGCGCCACAGCCCAGCCTGCCTGCTCACGCAGGAGCTCGTCGCCGCTCGTCAGGAAGGGCTCAGCGAGCGAGACCTCCTCCACCGCGCCTGCGTTGCCGAGCGCGACCAGGGCGTTGCGCCGCAGGTAGCGGGCATCGTTGTGTGGCACGTACAGCCGCTCGTACCGGCTGCGCAGCGCGTCGGCGTCGTCCTGGAGCCAGTCCACGAGCCGGACGTGCGGCTCGGCCTCGCCGGAAAGATCCTCGCCGGCACGACGCTTCTCGATGCCGCGGTTCCAGGGACAGACGTCCTGGCAGATGTCGCAGCCGTAGACCTGCGAGCCGAGGTGCTCCCGGTATTCGCCTGGGATCGCGCGCGGCGATTGCGTCCAGTACGACAGGCACTTGGTCGAGTCGAGCACGCCGGGCTCGTCCAGCGCGCCGGTCGGGCAGGCGTCGATGCAAAGTGTGCACGTGCCGCAGTCGGCATCGAGCGGCGCAGTTGCCTCGATGTCGACCGTGGTGACGAGCGTGCCGAGGACGACCCAGGAGCCGTGCCGGCGCGTGATCAGCAGCGTGTTCTTTCCGTAGAAGCCGACTCCGGAGCGCGCCGCCGCTTCGCGATCGACGTGCTGGTTCGCGTCGACGAGCACGCGGTAGTCGCCGCCGAGCCGCCGGCCGAGCTCGTCGAGCCGTTCGCGGAGCACCGCGTACGCGTCGTACCACGTGTATCGCGGCAGCCTCCCCTCACCGGGCTCGAGCGGTGGCTCCGGTACGTAATAGCAGTGCGCGGCCGAGACGACGGTGCACGCGCCCGGAAGCAACGTCTCGGGATGGCACGACACTTCCGGCTGCGCCATCGTGAAGCGCATGTCCGCGAAGAGCCCGCGGGCCTTCCGCTCACGGATGTGCCGCTCCGTCTCCTCGTACGCCGCGGCGGGCGCCGCGCCGACGACGTCGAGCTCGAGCTCCTGGGCGAGCCGCTCCAGCTGGGCGGCAGTCATGTGGAAGATTGTGCCCGTGAAGGCGATCCGCATCCACGAGGACGGCGGGCCCGAGGTGCTGCGGTACGAGGACGCCCCCGATCCGGTGCCAGGCAGCGGACAGGTCCTGATCGAGTTGCGGGCCGCTTCGTTGAACCATCTCGACGTCTGGGTGCGCAAGGGACTTCCGTCCGTGCCGAAACCGCGCATCCTCGGAGCGGACGGGGCCGGACTGGTCGTCTCGGGAGACGGGTTCGCGCCGGGCGACCGCGTCGTGATCAACCCCGGGATCGATCACGGCGACGGGCGGATCACCGTGATCGGCGAGCACACCGACGGGACGCACGCAGAGCTGATCGCCGTGCCCGCGTCGCAGGTCTATCGCATTCCCGACGGCCTCGACTTCGAGGCGGCCGCCGCGTTCCCGCTCGTCTTCGAGACCGCCTTCCGGATGCTGTCGACAAAAGCCGCCCTGCAGGAAGACGAGTGGGTGCTCGTCTGGGGAATCGGCAGCGGCGTCTCGACGGCCTGCCTGGCACTCGCGAAGGCGCTGGGAGCCAAGGTGATCACGACCTCATCGAGCGCGGAGAAGCTCGAGCGTGCCAGCCAGCTCGGCGCGGACGCCGCGCTGAATCACGAAACGGACGACGTCGTCGCCGCGGTCAAGGAGCTCACCGGCGGTGGCGCACACGTCGTCGTCGACCATGTCGGCGAGGCGACCTGGCAACGGTCGCTGGCCGCGGCGCGCGCGGCCGGGCGCGTCTGCGTCTGCGGCGCGACGTCCGGCCCGAACCCGCCCGCGCAACTCCACCGCATCTGGTGGAAGCAGCTCACGATCTTCGGGTCGACCATGGGATCCCGCCAGGACTTCGAAGCGGTCTACGAGCTCGTCACGTCCGGAAAGGCGCTCCCCGTCGTGGACGAGGTCTTTCCGCTCGCGGACGCGGCGGCGGCGCACACGCGACTCGAGGCCGGCGAGCAGCTCGGCAAGATCGTCCTGCGCATTCCGGACTAGTCCGGTGCCTGGCACTCGAGCCAGCGCTCGACCTCGCGCGGCGACCTGAGCCGGACGACCTCGAGGTCGGGCTGCGGGGCGAATGCGGCCGGCCAGTCGCGCCGGCGCCGGAAGTGCTGGCGGATCGCGTAGCCGACGAGCGAGTCTCGTCCCCAGAATGCGAACCGCCAGGTCTGCCGGTTGCCGTTCAACAGGTCCCGCTTCGTCACGATGTCCTTGACCGCCCGCAGCACGAGGCGGCGCAGCACGAGCAGCAGTGGCTGGTCGAGCCACACGAGCGTGTCCGCGCGATGCAACACGAGGTCGCCGAGCTTCTGCTGGTACGAGCCGTCGAGCACCCACCCGTCGGAGCGCCCCATCACCGCGAGGACGTCACGGCGCAGTTCCCCGTCGCTCGCCTCGACCCACCCCGGCAAGTGGTTGAGCGCATCCAGCTCCGTGTACGGAACGTCGAGCTTCGCGGCAAGCCGCCGCGCGAACGTCGTCTTGCCGTTCCCGCTGACGCCGACGACGGCGACGCGGCGCGACATGACTAGCCGATGCCGAGAATGAACTTTGCGTCGTCGGACATGCGCTCAGGGGTCCACGGCGGATCCCACGTGAGCTCGATGTCCACGTCCTCGACGCCGGGCACCTCGCGCGCGACGCGGTTGATGTCCTCCTGGATCATCGGCCCGGCCGGACAGCCCATCGACGTCAGGCTGTGCGTAACCTTCACACGCCGTCCCTGCACGTCGACGTCGTAGAGCAGGCCGAGCTCGACGATGTCCATCCCGAGCTCGGGATCCTCGACCTGGCGCAGCGCCTCGTAAACCTCTTCCCTGGTCGGCATCGCTTCGAGTGTAGCTAGTAGCCCAGGAGGCGCACCTCTTCGCGCCGCTCGCGCGCGAAGAAGTGGATCCCGTCGATGAAGCGCACCCAGTTGCAGCGTGTGCACATCACGAGCGAATGCGTGCGTGCCGAGTCGGCGAGGAAGCGGACGCCGCGCAGCAGGTCGCCGTTCGAGACCCCGGTTGCTGCCACGATCACCTCGCCGGGCGCCAGCTCCTCGGTCGTGAACACCCGCCCGGGATCGTCGATGCCCGCCTCCCGCGCCTGCTCGATCTCGCGCCGCGAGGTCGGCCACAGCTGCGCCTGCAGCTCGCCGCCGAGACAGCGGAGGGCGGCCGCGGACATCACCGCCTGGCGCGTGCCGCCGATGCCGACGGCGAGGTGGTCGTTCGTGCCGCGGATCGCGGCGGAGATGGACGCCGTCACCGTCCCGTCCTGAATCAGCTTGATCCGCGCGCCCGACGCGCGAATGTCCTCGATCAGGTCGTGGTGGCGCGGCCGGTCGAGCACGATCGTCGTGATGTCGTTGGGCCGGCGGCCGAACGCGTCGGCGATCGCCTGCACGTTCTCGCCCATCGGCCGCAGCAGGTCGATCGAGCCGCGCGCCCGCGGGCCGACCGCCACCTTGCGCATGTACATGTCGGGAAGGTTGGGCAGCGAGCCACGCTCGCCGACGGCGATCATCGACATCGCGCCGTTGCCCCCGCGCGCGACGACGCCGCGGCCCTCCAGCGGATCGAGCGCCAGATCGACGGCGTCACCGCCCGCGCCGATCGTCTCGCCGGCACGCAGCGGCGACTCCTCGTCCGCGGAGCCGATCACGACGTGCCCCTCGATGGGAAAGTCGTCGAGGGCGCGACGCATCGCGGCGGCCGCGTCCCGCTCGGCCGCGTCCTGGTCAGCGCGGCCCAGCCAGCGCGCGGCCGTCAAAGCGGCGCCTTCGGTCACTCGGACGTACTGCTCGCAGAGACACAGCCGGGAGGCAGGCGCCTGCACCTCCGCCGCGCCGACCACCTCTTCGACCGTCTCCGCCATCAGACCCGTTGTACCTGCTCGGTGCTCGCGAGCACCAGCTCGAGCACCGCGTCGATCGCCGAGCGCATGTCGGAATTCGTGATCACGGGGACCCGGTGCCGGTGCGCGCGCCCCACGATGTGCTCTTGCACGCGCCGGATGTCGTCCAGCCGGTCGATGTACTTCGCGTGCGGGCGCAGGCCGTCGAGGCCGGCGTCCCTGACCATGAAGTGTGTGCTGTGCTCCTCCTCGTCCTCGATCGCCAGGACGCACTGGACGACGAGCGCGCCGTCGATGCGCGGCAGCATGCCTGGCACCAGGTGCACACCCTCGAGCACCATCGACCAGCCCTCCTCGAGCGCGCGCTCGATCGAGGCGCGGACGCCGACGAGGACGTTCCGGGTCTGTTCGAGGAAGCCGGCGATCACCGGGTCCTCCGCCTGCTCCGGCTCGCGCAGGCCGGCCGCGGCCTCGAAACTCGAGTAGTGGATCGAGGGCATGAACTCCTGTGAGAAGAACGCCCGCATCGTCTGGCGGACGAAGTCCGTGGAGGTGACACGCGTGATCCCGAGCCGGTAGGCGGCTTCCGTCGCCACCGTCGACTTGCCGGTGCCAGTCGCCCCGCCGACCAGGACGATCACGGGAAGGTCGAGCTCCTGCAGCTCACGGAAGCGACGGAGCCGGTCGACCGCGCGCGAGCCGTCCGCCTCCCCGAGCACCTCGACCGCCAGCTCCTCGAACCGCTCCAGCTCGACGCTCTGCTCGCCGCGCTCGGCGAGATCCTGCTCGATCCGCTTCGCCAGCTCGTATGCGCGTCCGAGCGGGACGCCGACCGCGACGAGCGCGCGCGCCATCAGCCCTTTGGAGTACGGCTCGCTGCGCGTGCCGAGCGGGAGCGGCTCGGCGTGTCGCGGGTGGCTCATGCGCGCAGCTTCGCTGGAAGCAGGCTCAGGATCAACTCGTCGAGCTCCGGTGCGACGACCTCGTTGTCGGCGAACACGATCTCGACACCGCGCTCTGCTGCCGCTTCGGCCACGACGTCGATCGCCGCCGCCTTGAGCTCCACCAGGTAGACGTCGGCGTCGGCGCGAGCCAGGTCCTCACGGAGCTTGGCCCGGTCGGCCAGGTTGCGCGAGACGGTGACGACCTCGCCGTCGAGGTGGTCCGTCGGCGCGGGTCCGGTAGTGAAGACGGCGACGCGCCGGCCGGCGAGCGGTGCCGTCGGACGAAGGCGCAGCTCCGCCTGCACGACGGGAACGTTCTTGAGCCGCTGGATCGGTGCGGCCTCTCCCCCGCCGACGAGGACGACGAGGTCGGAGACGAGCACCCGATAGGCGTTCAGATAGGCGGTCGGGTCATGTCCTCTGCCTGACACCAGGATGCGCGCATCCGTTTCGACGGGCGGGATCGCGGCGCCGCTGCCGTCAAAGACGACCAGGTCCGGTTCGCGCTCGACGGCGAGGGCCGCGCCCTGCAACACGTTCGACTCCGTGACCGCACCCGCCAGGCCGCCGCCCGCCCGCCGGCAGCCGATCGTCACAACCCCGGCGAGCAGCGCCGTTTCGAGGTAGTCCGAGGCCGCATGCTCGCCTGCGCGGGAGAGCTCGAGCAGCGTGGCGAGCGACGGCTTGAGCTCCGCCACGACGGGCTCGGCCGGCCCGCCGCGACCCATCGCCACGACGACGACGTCGCGGTCGCGCGCAAGCAGTCGCGCGACATGTCCCGTCACGGCGGTCTTCCCCACCCGCTTGCCGGTGCCAGTCACGGCGACGGAAGGGAGTGGGAACGGTGCGAACTGCGGCGGCTCGAACCGGAAGTCGGCGCCCTCGTACCGCAAACCCGCTGCGAGCGCGCGGCTCGCCAGCAGGAAGCGGTCCGGCGGAGACAGGACCGGCTCGTCCGACAGATCGACCACGACCTGAGCGCGCGCGAACCCCTCCTCGAGCTCGCGCAGCAGCGGGACGCCGTAGTCGGCGTCGCCGCGGAGCTTCTCCGTGCCGCCGGCGAGCCACGCTCCGACGACGTCGTACGGCAGCGCGGCGATCGCGTCGCGCACGACCGGCGCGTAGTGCTCTCCGTCGATCACGACCACGGCACGCGTCATCGCCGCGAGGTCACCTCCCCCTCGATGCGCGCCGTGTACTTCTCGAACTCGAGCGTGTCGGTCGCGAACTGGATGATCTTCTCCTGTCCGTGGAACGGGTACTTGCGCCAGACGTCCACGTGCGTCCCGGAGAACTCGATCACGTTGTAACAGGGGCGCGTGTTGCCGCGGAGGCGCAGCGACGAAACCGTCCCGGCGTTGACGATGAAGAGGTCCTCGAGCCGCCATGCATACGGGACGTGCTTATGTCCGGAAAGGACGAGGTTGACGCCGGAGCGTTGCAGGCATTCGATCGCATCGCCGGCGTCGTAGATGACGTTTCGTTCACGTCCCGTGCCTGGCACCGGCAGCAGGTGGTGGTGACAGACGAAGATCCGCAAGTCCGCCGGTGGAGCGAAACTCTCCTCGATCCAGGCGTACCGGCCACGTCCGATCTGGCCATGGTCGAGATCCGGCTCGGTCGAGTCGACGGCGACGACGGTGACGCCGCCGACGCGGGCGACGGAGTTACGGTCGCCGAAGAGCTCCTCGAAGTGGACGTACCCGACGTTGCGCGAGTCGTGGTTGCCGGGAATGACAACGACACACTTGCAGTCGAGCCGGTCGAGGTAGTCCTTCGCGAGCGCGTACTCCTCCTTGAACCCGAAGGTCGTCAGGTCCCCGGAGCAGATGACGATCTCCGGCTGGAGGTCGTTGACCTCCGTGATCGCCCGCTCGAGCAGATTCGGGAGGAAGAACTGCGTCCCGCAATGGAGGTCCGAGAGCTGCACGATCGTGAACGTGCCGTCGCGCGTTGCCATGTGCGAAGTCTAGGGCGTCCGGACCGACTGCTACCCTGAATTCAGGTGACGCTGGAAATGCCCGATTTCCAGGCATATCGTGGCCAGGAACCCCCGCGCTTCGCCAACCGAGCAGAGCTCGAGTGCGCAAAGGTCCTGGACTACTACGGAGTGCCGTGGCAGTACGAGCCGACCACGTTCGTCCTGGAGGAAGACGAGGACGGACGCATCGTCGAGGCCTTCAAGCCCGACTTCTACCTGCCCGAGCAGGACCTGTACGTCGAAGTCACGGTGATGAAGCAGTCCCTCGTCACGCGCAAGAACCGCAAGCTGCGCAAGCTGCGCGAGCGCTATCCGGACGTCCGCGTCAAGCTGTTCTACAAGCGCGACATCGAACGCCTGGCGGAGCGATACCGGCTCGAGCTCGCGTCGTAGCCCCCGGACCGCGACTGGGGGCCGTGTACCTCACGCGCGAGGAGCTGCAGACGCGCGTCCGCGAGCTCGGGCGGGAGCTCGCACGAGACTACGCGGGTCGGGAGCCGCTGCTCGTCGCGCCGCTGAAGGCGAGCTTCGTCTTCCTCGCCGATCTGTCCCGCGCCGTGGCGATCCCGCACGGAGTCGACTTCCTCGAGCTGGCGAGCTACGCAGCCGGCGCAGACTCCGGAGGCCACGCCCGGATCCGGCTGCTGAAGGACCTCGACACCGAGCTCGCCGGGCGCCACGTGATCGTCGTCGAGGACGTGATCGACACCGGTCTCACCCTCAACTACCTCTGCAAGACCCTCTCCCTCCGCGACCCCGTGTCGCTCGCCGCCGTCACGCTGCTCGACCGCCCGTACCGGCGCCTCGTCGAGGACTTGCCCGTTCGCTACGTCGGCTTCACCGTCCCGGACGAACTGTTCGTCGGCTACGGCTTCGACCTGGAAGAGCGCTACCGCAACCTCCCGGATCTCCACGTCCTAGAAAGTTAGCCTAGGCTAAACTTCCGGGCGGGATGATGGCGACCCGCGTGGAAGAGCTGGACCGCCTCCCCGGCGCCGGGGAGCATGTCCTCCGCGGCGGCCGGAAGTCGCTCTGGCCGTTCCTCGGGCCCGCGTTCATCGCCTGCGTCGCGTACATGGATCCGGGCAACTTCGCCACGAACATCTCGGGCGGCTCGCAGTTCGGCTTCACGCTGGTGTGGGTGATCGTCGCCTCGAACCTGATGGCGATGCTGATCCAGACGCTGTCGGCCAAGCTCGGCATCGCGACCGGCCGAAACCTGCCGGAGGTCTGCCGCGAGCGGTTCTCGCGGCGGACGTCGATTGGGCTCTGGATCCAGGCGGAGCTGATCGCGATGGCGACGGATCTGGCTGAGTTCCTCGGGGCCGCCGTGGGGATCAAGCTCCTGCTCGGCATCGCACTCTTCCCGGCGGCCGTGATCACCGGCGTGATCACGTTCCTGATCCTCGCTCTGCAGCGGTACGGCTTCCGGCCGCTGGAGGCCGTCATCGCCGCCTTCGTGGCCGTGATCGGCGTCTGCTACCTGGGCGAGCTCTGGTTCGCGCACCCGCCCCTGGCAACGGTGGCGAAGCACGCCGTCGTGCCGGACTTCGCCGGCAACGAGTCAGTGCTGCTGGCAGTCGGCATCCTCGGCGCGACCGTGATGCCGCACGTCATCTACCTCCATTCCGCTCTGACGCAACAGCGCATCGTGCCGCAGAACGACGAGGAGGCCCGGACGCTGTACAAGTACACCCGCATCGACGTCCTCATCGCGATGGCGATCGCCGGTCTGATCAACATGGCGATGCTCGTCGTTGCGGCGACCGTCTTCTTCGGCAGCGGCCTGACGAACATCGAGTCGCTCGAAGGTGCACACAGAACGCTCGAGCCGATCCTCGGTGGGGCGTCCAGCGTCCTGTTCGCGCTGGCGCTGACCGCTTCGGGCTTGTCGAGCTCGACCGTGGGGACGATGTCCGGCCAGGTCGTGATGCAGGGCTTCATCAAACGGCGGATCCCGTTGTTCATGCGGCGGCTGGTGACGATGATCCCCGCGTTCGTCGTAATCGGATTCGGGCTCGATCCCTCGCGGACGCTCGTGCTCAGCCAGGTCGTGCTCTCCTTCGGCATTCCGTTCGCGCTGATCCCGCTCGTGATCTTCACGAGCAAGCGCGAGATCATGGGCGTCCTCGTCAATCATCGGCTCACCGTCGCCGCGGCGGTGGTGGTGGCGGCCATCATCTCCGGGCTGAACGTGTTCCTGCTGGTGCAGACCTTCGGCCTGACCGGCTGATCACCGCTGCCTGGCACCGGGAAGCGACCGGCCGCCCCGGGGGAGGCGGCCGGCGTCGTCGGGAGACGACTGTCCGCACTCGACGCGACCCTGTCCTCGACTCCCGCCGAGTACGAATTACAAAGGGTAAACGGCTGACGGACGAATCCGGATACGGCCCGGGCCTACAGGTAGCCGAGCGGGTCGACCGGCGTCCCGTTGATCCGCACCTCGAAGTGCAGATGGGGGCCGAAGCAGTGCCCGGTGCAGCCGACGTAGCCGATCACCTGGCCCTGGTCGACCGACGCCCCTTGTGACACGGCATACGAGGACTGATGCGCGTAGCACGTGGCCAGGCCGCCGCCGTGGTCGATGCAGGTGTAGTTCCCGTAGCCGCTCACCCAGCCCGCGAGGACGACGGCGCCGGCCGCAGCGGCGTGGATCGGCGTGCCGTACGGGGCGGCGATGTCGATGCCGGCGTGCAGGCGCCCCCAGCGGTAGCCGTACGGGCTCACCACCGGGCCGCTGACAGGCCAGATCAGCCCCGCGGCGGACGGCGTCGAGTCAGTCGCACTCTGGGCCGCCGCGAGCCGCCCACGGATCGACGCGTCGGCTGCCGCCAGCGCCTGCGCCTCCGTCTCGAGCTTGTGCTCCTGCGCGCGAGTGAGCTTCAACGCGCTTTGCTGCGCGCTGCGCCTGCCGGCGAGCTCGTGACGGCTGACAAGGAGCCGGTCACGCACCTCGCGCTGCTGCGCCGTGCGCACCGCGACCACCTGCGTCTCCGAGTGGACGCGCGCACGCACGACCTTCGTCCGCTCGCGCGTCGCGTGCATCTCGTCGCGCGCGTCTCGCACGCGCGCCGCGATGTGCTTGTCCTGCTGGGCGATGGCGTCCAGATAGTGGATGCGATCGAGCGCATCCTGGAACGAACCCGACTCGATGATCACCTCCACGAGCGTGGGGTCCTGCGTCTCGTAGATGTCGATCATCCGCATGTTGAGCTCGTGCAACGCCTTCGCGTACGCGCGCTGCAGGAAGTGCAGCCGTTCGGTCTCGAAGGCGTACAGCGCGTTCAGCTTGTCCAGCCGGCGCTGGTGGAGCTCGAGGTCGCGCTCCAGCACCGACAGCTTCTGCGCGACGTCGCCGACCCTCGCCTCCAGCGAGCGGATGTCGGCCGTGACGTCGGAGATCTGTTGCCTCAGCCGCGCTTCCTTCTGGCGCGCCGCCGAAAGCTTCGCCTGCACTTCGCCGAGGGAGTGGCCGTTGTCGCCGGCCGCCGGCGCCGCGAGGACGCAGCAGGCGGCGAGGACGATCGCGAAACGGCGCGCCATGGGCGGAAGGTTCGGCGGGGCGTCGGACGTCCCTGCCGAAAACGGCTAGGTGCCCTTTTCCTCCGGGCCCTGCGGCCCCGGCTCGGGAATCACGGCGGGGCTCGGCTCCGGAATGATCGCGGGCTGCGGCGGGTTGCCCTCGTCCGGCGGGGGATACGGCTCCGGGATGACGGCCGGGCCGACGGGATCCTGCTCCCCGGGCGCACTGGGCTCCTCGGGGAGCTCGACCATCTCGGTCGGCTGCACCTCGAGCCGGCGCCGGTGGAGCCGGTCCTGTGCCTGCGCGATCACTTCCTGCATCTCGCCCTCCCTGTCACCTGCGGCCCGGTCGAGCTCGGCCACCCGCCCGCGGACGGATTCGGCGGTTTGCTCGTCACCACGGTACACCGCATCTCCGAGCTCGAACAGGAGCCGGGCTCGGTGGACGGCCATCTGCCTCAGCTCGCGGCGCAGGGCGAACAGGCGTCGCGCCGCACGGCCACGCGTCGCGACCGAGTCCGCCGCGACCCCCGCGTGTGCACGAAACGCGCCGGTCTCCACACTGACGACGACGAGCAGGACGGCCAGGCCGAGGACGATGAGGCCGATCGGCCAGTGGCCGGTCGCGAAGAGAAACGCCGCGAGGAAGACGGACACCCCGGCCAGGGCGAGCGTGAGGCGCGTCGGCGTGACGCCGTAGTAGCGAGCCTCGACCCGCGTGTAGTCGACCGGCACGGGGCCGGTCTCGTCGGGCGGCAGCTCGAGCACCTTCGTCCCCCCGGCATCGGCAGAACGGCCGCAGTGGGGACAGAAGCGGCTTCCCTTCGGAAGCTTTTCGCCGCACTGCGTGCAGCTAGCCATCGGCGGGCAAGGTCTGGGCAGCGCGCTGTCGCAGCACGCCGACGAGCTGGCGGTAGTCCTCGTCCGACACCTTGCCGGTGCGGTGGTCGAACTCGAGCTCCTTGAGCGCCGCGAGCGCGCGGTCGCGCTCCTCGGCGAGCGCGAGCCTGCGCTGCTCGGCCTCGCCCGGGCGCAGCAGCAGGTCGTCGGCAGGCGCCGGCTCGCGCAAGAAGGGCGCGGCGACGAGCATGACCGAGCCGATCGCGAGCACGGCGCCGACGACGAGGGCGAGGCTCATATCTGCACCGCCGCGCCCTCGTACCGCTCGGCCAGCCGCCGCTCCTCCCGCGCATCCGGCCACAACGCGATCAGCGAGCCGCCCACGAACACGAGCCCCGCGAGCCAGATCAGGTTGACGAGCGGTTTCTGCAGCGCCTTCAGGTCGACGCTGCCGTCGTTGTTGACCTGGTCGGCGATCAGGAAGAGGTCGCCGCCTGTGAGCAGCTCGTGCCGGATCGAGACCTCGTTCGAGACCTGGTCCTCGGCGAAGTACTGGTTCTTGCCCGGCCGGTAGCGGCCCAGGTACTCGCCGCCGCGGTAGACGTCGACGTTCGCGCGGATCTCGCGGTGGTTCGAGACCGTCCGCTGCTCGAAGCCGCGGAAGACGAGGCGGTTGCCGGCGACCGTCATCGAGTCGCCGGGATGCAGGCGCGACTCGCGCACCGTCTGGTACGCGCTCGATCCGGCCACGCCGATCGCGAGCAGCACGACGGCGGCGTGGACGACGTACCCGCCGTAGCGGCGGCGGTTGCGCGCGACGAGCGACGAGAACGCGGCGGGCCAACCGACACCGCCGAGTGCCCGGCGCGCGCTCGTGCCGCGTGCGAACTCGAGCACGATCGACGCGAGCACGAAGACCGAGAACGTGTACGCGATCACGCCGATCCGCGACGAGCCCGCGCCCGCTGCGAGCAAGGCGATCCCGGCCCCGACCGCGACGGACAGCGGCCAGACGAACGTCCGTCCGAGCGCGCGCAACGAGGCACGGCGCCACGCAACCAGCGGCCCGATCCCCATCAGCAGCAGGAGCGGCAGGCCGAAGCTGTGCAGGAAGAAGTTGTAGTAGGGCTTGCTGACCGTGGACGCCTCTCCCGTCACGGCTTCCGAGAGCAGCGGATAGACGACGCCCCAGAGAATCGTCAGCGCGAGCGCGACGAGCAACAGGTTGTTGTAGAGGAACGTCGCCTCGCGGGACACGAGCGACTCGAGCCGCGTCTTCGAGCGCAGGAGCGGGAGCCGCAGGAACACGAGCGCGAGGGAGCCGGCGGTGATCAGGCAGATGAAGCCGAGGAACCAGGGACCGATCGTGCTCTGCGTGAACGAATGGATCGACTGGATGATCCCGCTGCGGGTGAGGAACGTCCCGAACAGTGACAGGCAGAAGGCGAGCACGACGAGCAGGACATTCCAGACCTTCAGCATCCCGCGCTTCTCCTGGATCATCACCGAGTGCAGGAACGCGGTCGCCGCCAGCCACGGCATCAACGCGGCGTTCTCCACCGGGTCCCAGGCGTAGTAGCCGCCCCAGCCGATCTCGACGTACGCCCAGTGTGCACCGAGCAGCTGGCCGACGCCGAGGAATGCCCAGGCCGCGAGCGTCCAGCGACGCGTCGCCACGATCCAGCGTTCGTCCGTCCGGCGTGCGAGCAGCGCGCCCATGGCGAACGCGAACGGCACCGTCAGCCCGACGTAGCCGAGGTAGAGCATCGGCGGATGCACGGCCATGTACGGGTTCTGCAGGCTCGGGTTGAGCCCGGCACCGTCGGCCGGCGCGACCTGCGTCGCGAACGGGCTGGCGACGAAGACGAGCAGGAGGGCGAAGAACGTCCCGACGAGCCCGAGCGTCGGAACCACCCACGCCAGGACCTCGCGTCCCGCTCGGCGGGCGGTGAGCACCGCCGCCACGGAGTAGCCGCAGAGGACGAGCAGCCAGAGCAGCAGCGACCCTTCCTGCCCTCCCCAGAAGGCCGTCAGCGTGTAGCCGAGCGGCAGCTCGCGGCTGGTGTGGTCGGCGACGTACTGGAACGAGAAGTCGTGCCGCGCGAGCGCCGCGAGCAGCACGGCGGAGGCGACGGCGGTCGCGCCGAACGCCGCGAGCAGCGCGTTCTGCGCAGATTCCGCGAGCCTTCTGCGACCGTGCCAGGCAGCGAACGAGCCCGCAACGGACGCGTACGCAAGCAGCAGGAACGACGTGACGAGGGCCGCGCGGCCGAGATCAGGCATCTAGTGCTTGGGCGTGTACTTCGACGGGCACTTTGTCACGAGCGTGTTCGGCACCGCGACGAACACGCCGTTGCGCAGCCTGCCGTCGACAACGACCTCCCGATCCGTCTTGAACAGATCGGGCACCGAGCCCGTGTAGACGACCGGCACGCTCGCGCTGCCTTTCCGGTCTCGCAGGCGGAAGTGGAGGCCGCCCGCGTGCGCGTCACCGCTGGGCTTCCCGACGACGATGCCGACGAGCGACACCTTCCCGTGGTGGCCGGCGAGCTGGCTGGGCTGGAGCGCCGGTGTCCCCCCGCCGGCGATCGACGTGTACAGGAGGAAGACGGCGAGGACGGCCGCAACCGAGAGGGCGACGATCAGGCGCGCGGGGCTGCCTCGGCGGGCCACGTCGGAAAGTCTAGGTCACGACCGCGGCACGGGTGGCCGGCTCAGGACGCCGCTTCGGCCGTGGCGCGGTCAGTGTGAAGCCGCAGAACATCAGCGCGATGCCCACGAGCTCGCCCAGGTAGACGAGCGAGGTGTCACCGGCCCGCGACATGCCCGTCGCGGCTGCGACGCAGATCGCGCCGGAAGCGATCCAGACGTTGGCGCGGACACGCTGGCGTCGCACGATCGAGAGCAGCGAGCCGCCCACGAGGGCGGTCGTCCCGAGGGAATTGAGCGCGATCGCCCAAAGGAATGCGTGCCCGCCCAGCGCGCCGTTCGCGGGCGGGTGTCCGCTGGCGACCGTGGCGAGCGCTCCGGCGTCCACGGGTGCCAGGCAGACCGTTGTCACCGCGCCGATCGTCGCGACCGCCAGCGCGCCGGCGAGCACGTCGCGGGCGCGGCGCGGCAGCAGCAGCCAGGCCGAGCCGCTGCCGAGGTACGCGACCGTCAGCATGCCCCCGGCGAGGTAGTACGTGCGGAATAGCCAGGGCGTCCAGCCTTGACGCTGCGCGAGCGCCTCGCTCGCCGCGGCGACGGCGAACAGGATGAACCCCGCTGCCCATAGCGCCTTCTGGCCGCCGGGCCGCCGCCAAAACGAGCGCAAGAGCAGGAACGCGAAGGCTGCGGCGAGCAGCGTGGCGGCGATCGGCGGCACGGCGTCGGCGACGGCGGGCGCACCCTCGTCGGGGTGCCGAGCGACACTCGTTACCGGCTCGTCGGGACCGACGATGCTCAGGTAGGCAAAGTCGCGGCCCCCGAACATCCCTTCGCGGCTGGCCGCGAACACATACTTGCCTGGCACCAGCGGCCGTTTCGGTGCGACCACGAGCTCGCGCGGCGATGTTCGCCGGACAGCGAGTGGCACCGGGCGTCCGTCGAGGTCGAACAGCTGGTACGCGCTCGCGGCGTCCACGGCGGCCGAGCGGACCTGCACGCTCTCGAGGTCGGCGGCATGAAGGCGGAGAGCATCCCGCGGAAAGCTCTCCTGCGGATCGCGCCAGGCGAAGAGCTTGATCGTCCCGCGGGGAGTCGTGACGAACTGCCCGGTGACCTCGCGCGTGAACCCTGTCTGATAGGCGTAGCGGACCGTGCTGCCGCCGACGCCGGCGACGGCCGGGACGAATGGAAGCGTGACGAGCACGAGCCCGATCGTCCCGATCGCGACAGAAACGCGCGTGCGGTAGCTCTTGCGGCCGCGGTGCCCGCGCGGCGGCCGGCCGAGCAGGCGCACGCGACGCCGGCGGTGCGCGCGGTAGAGCAGCACACTCGAGACGAGCGTGCTCGCCGGTAGCCAGACGAATTCCGTCTGCCAGCCGACGCCGGTGAGGGGCCCGTTCGCGAAGGGCGTGAACGCGAGCGGGATCAGCGCCCAGGCGATCCCCGGCCCGACGAGCAACAGGACGGTGCCAGTCAGGGGAAAGCCGGCGAAGAGCCAGCCGACGCCGGGAAAGCCGAGCAGCCCCATCGGCACCTCGTACGCGGCGACGCCGAGGGGGCGACGGCGTCGGACGCGCTTTGGGATGCGGCCGGCGTACGCCGCCGGCGCGGCCTGGAAGCGCGCCCTCGCCTCGGCCCGGTACCGAGCTGTACCTGTCCACATCGCGCCCGCATAGCAACCGAACCCAACCGCAACCGCCAGCGACGCCGGAACGAGGACGAGCGCCTGCCATGGCTCCAGCGCGGCGACTGCGCCGCCGAACGCGGTCCCGGCGGAGACCCGGTGCGCCTCGAGACCGGCGAAGACGATCCCGCCCGCGTAGTACACGGCCATCCCCGCAGCGACCCCCGGCAGCAGGGCGCGCGGGACACGTCTCGTGCCTGGCACCAATGCGAGCGCGGCGCCGATGAGGACGACCATGAGGCCGCCGAGCATGTTCAACTGGGCGTGAAGGTTCACGACCACGTCGCCCGCGTCGCCGCCGCGGTCGAGCAGCTCGTTCACCGCTGGGAACGCCTGCACCGGGCCCTGCAGCGTTCCGCCCGCGAGCGCCGCGGAGCCGGCGAGGACGAAGACACGCACCGGAGCGCGCGCACGGCGGAACGTCCGGACGAGCGTGACGAGGAGCAACCAGAACGCCGCGAGCATTGCGATGCCCGCGGCCATGATCAGGAACGCGTGCAGCCTCGTCGCCTCCTCCGCCTGCTCGGGCGTGATCCCGCGGCGCACGACTAGCCGCCCCTCATGGAATCCGAGATACAGAGCCACGCCGTAGAACGCGAGCGAGCCGAGCAGCAACGACCAGAAGCACGTGTCGGCGAGCCGGCGGCTCGGCGCGACGCCTCCGAGCGCCGGCGCGAGCGCGAACAGCGCGCCGGCCGTCAGCATCGTCAACCCGGTAACGAGGTTGATGTGGGCGTGGCTGATCGGGTCGATCCACTCACCGGCGTGCCCCGCGCGGTAGAGCCAGTCCGCATGCGCGGGCTGCACCTGGATCACGCCCTGCACCGTCCCGACCGTCAGCCCAGCAGCGCCGGTCGCGAGGAACTTCCAGAGGTGGCCGCTGGGCTTCGGGACCCGCACGCGCCGTGACTGGAAGATCGTGATGAAGACGTTGGCGGCGAAGCACCAGTAGCCGAGCCCCATCACGCCCGCGCCGATGCCGACCGGCACGCGGTAGGCCTTCCCCATGTGCAGCTTCGCCGCCTCGTAGTCCCACCCGTGCGAGACGAGCCGCCCGATCAGGACGCCGTTGACGACGAGCGCGACGTAGAACACCAGCAGCCCGACGGCAGTGAACCAGAAGGCGCCCTGCGCCAGTCCCGGGCTGGCGAGCGGCCGGCCGACCACGCGCGGCAGGACGTACCAGCACAGTCCGGTCGAGATGAGCGTGCCGCCGCCGACGATCATCACGTGCGTGTTCGACAGGTCGCGGACGAGGTGGCCCGCGTACCCGGCACGCGCGAGCCACTCCGCCGTCCACGGCAGGTTCTTGACGACCATGTGCACGCCGCCCAGCAGCAGGAACGCCCCACCTGCGAGGAAGTACTTCGGGAGGCACGCGTCGTGGCGCGTGAGCTCCTCGCCGGGATACGGCGTCGTCCGCACCGGCGGCTTGCGGCCCGGCAGGATCGACGCGATCGACACCACGACCACGGCGAAGAACGCCGCGTACGTGAAGAACTCCAGCGACGAGAGGTGCTGGGTGTACAACGGTTACCGGAGGCCCGGCTCGAGGAAGTAGACGATCAGCGTCCAGGCGAGGTAGATGACGATCAGGATCGCGAGGATGATCCAGGCGCGGGTGAGCGTCGCGCGGTTGTGCCGGACGTCTTCGCCGACGTCCCGGTAGCCGAACAGCGGCCGGGCCGGGCGCTGGCGGCGTTCGTCTTCAGCCATCAGAACACCTTCTCCATGACGAGGCTGCGGTCGGGCTGGAAGCCGGAGCCGACGTCCGCGAGCAAGCGCTCGAACGTATAGCCCCGCTCGAGGAAGACGTCGAGCTGCCCCGGCGTGTCCCAGCTCGTGTAGCAGTGGACGAGCGTGTCGCCGTTGTCGTCGACGCGGATGAAGACGTCGAAGCCCTGGCACCCTGGGTACTCCTGCACGTGGCCCTTCAGCGCCTGCATTGAGGAATAGAGCAGCGGCCACGTCTCGGCCGGGACACGCACCTCGCTGAGCGTCGAGTAGGTAACGAAGGGGGGCGCAGCGGCCATCAGAATTTCTGCCCGTAGACGATGTGCCCGACGATGATCGCGATCCCGAACGCGACGATCATCGCGGTGAACAGGATGAAGAAGAGCGTCGCCGGGCCCGCCGCCTCCGACGTCCAGCCCCCGAAGCGGTCGACCGGGTAGATCCCCGTCCGCTGACGGGTGGTGCGGTACTGCTTCACCCAGAGCAGCAGCGCCAGGACGAGCACGACAAGAAACCCCCACATCCACGCGATCGAGGTCCAGTCCACGTGCCACGTCGCGACCCGGTTCTCGGTCTCATGGTGTCCCTGCAGGTAGAGGTAGAATTCGCGCGCCTTTTCCGGCGTGTCACCTCTGGGGAACATCATCGTCCCACTCCTCCTCGTCGAACGCCCAGTCGGGCGTGTAGTAGTCCTCCTCCTCGATCCCGAGCGGGATCTGCGCCTGCCGCTCGAGGTCGTGGAAGTGCCCCGCCTTCCAGGCCCAGATGAAGGCGACGAGCGCGAAGCCCGCGAAGACGAAGAACGCCTCCAGCATCCAGTCGACCATCACCCAGCGCGACTGCGCGCTTTCCGGCGCGTCGTGGGCGACCGCGGCCGCCGGTGCTGCGAGAGCCATCAGGCCGGCGACCGCGCTGGTGGTGAGGAGGCGTCTCATTGCTGCCCCGGGACGGTGGGCGGGAAGTTCTTCTGTTCTTCAGGCGGCAGCTTGTCGCCGCGCGCGCGGGCCTCGGCCCAGGCGCGCTCGAGCAGGTCCTGGTAGATCGCCTTGATGCCGGCCGCGGCGTCGTCGAGCGAGAGCGGCGTCTTGCCGTCGTTGAGCTTGAAGCTGTCGGCCGGCGAGAGCCCGGGGAAGACGCGCATCGCTTCCTGCATGAACGGGTCGGTGACCTGCTCCTTAGTGAACGAGGCGTTGTCGGTCAGCTTCTGCCGGCTCTTTAGCCAGGCGATCAGCTCCTTCGACGGCTGCCAGACGATGTAGTCCTTCGGCTCGGGGACGACGTTCTTGTCCAGCGTGTGATTCGGGATGGTCTTCACGAAGAGCACGACGCGCCAGATGTCGTCGACGGACATGCGCTCGCCGAAGTTCTCCATCGCGGTGCCGGGCCAGCCGCGCAGGATCCGGTAGTAGAAGTCGCCGGGGCCGGTGTCGCCGCCGCAGCAGGCGTCGTCCTTGTCCGTGAAGTCCGCGGGCGACGGGGACATGAAGCGCGCGCCCGGGCCCTTCCCGTCGCCGGCGAGGCCGTGGCAGCCCACGCAGCGCTGCAGGAAGACCCGCTTCCCGCGCAGCAGGTTCCCCTCCGTGACCGGCAGCGGGTCGCCCGCCAACCAGTAGCTCCGGTCGATCTGCGCGAGGTTCGGCGCCTCCTCGAGCTGGTCCTTCGGTGGGCTGAGGATCTTGTCGTTGCCCTCGAGGATCGGCTCGTGCGCGCCCTGGAAGCCGGTGTACGACGGCGGGAAGCCCTGATTGACCCGCACGACATGCTTCGCGTACAGCTGCCCCGCATAGCGCAGCAAGCCGGACTTGCCGCTGCGCGTCTCCACGTACGTGATCAGCTGCTCCACCTGCTTGTCCGAGAACAGCGACTTCATCGGCGGCATCAACGAGAGCGGGTCGACGAAGCGCGGGTCGTAGAAGTGCGCGCGCTGCCAGTCGTCCGGATGCCAGCCGGACTCCTGTGAGAGATCGGGACCGGTGCGCTCCGTGCCGAGCAGGTTCGGCGACTGGTCGGAGCCGAAGAAGTCACCCGGCTGCGAGACCTTCGGATAGAGGAAGTAGAGACCCTCGCGCACGTCCTGCGGCCGGACGTAGCCCGAGTGGCACACGTAGCAGCCGTTCTGCGCGAACAGGTTCCGGCCTTTGACCCCATCGTCGGAGAGCGGCGCCCAGTCCGCGGACGCCGGCGGGTCGAACGTGTGGATCGGCAGCCACACGACGATGAAGACGACGGTAAAGAACGCGAGCAGGCCGCCCAGGCCCGCGACGAGCGGCGTGATCAGCATGCGCTCGCGCGGGTGCGGCGCCCAGCCGCGCGGCGTTTCCTCGTCCTGCCTGCGCTCGTCGTCCAACGCTCAGCCTGCCGGCCGCGGCGCGACGGCTTCGGCGACCCTGAGTGTCTCGCGTCGCCGCCGCTCCTCGGTGTTGGTGAAGATCGTCATGCCGACGTTGACGATCTGGACGATCCCGGAGAGGACGATCATCGCCCCGAAGATCCCGCGCGCAATGTAGTACGCGTGCAGCTGCGGCAGCACGTTCACCTCGGGAATCCCCTCCGCCCAGCTGAAGCCCTGCTGGAAGCCCGCGAGCGTGAGCACGCTGAAGAAGCCCGTGAACCCGATCGTGATCAGCCAGTACTGCCATTCGACCAGCGTCCGGCTGAATAACGGCCGCGCGTAGACCTGGGCGACGATGTAGTCGACCACGCCCATGCCGAGGATCGTGAACGCGCCCAGTAGGGCGAGGTGCGCGTGCGCGACCACGAAGTTGGTGAAATGCTGCAGCTTGTTGAACGGCTGCAACGCCTCGAACGCGCCCTGGATGTTGACCAGGAAGTAGAAGAAGAAGGCGGTGAGGGTGAAACGTAAGGGTAAGTTCGTGAAGAACTTGTCCCAGTTCCCTTTCATCGTCCCGAGGATGTTGATCGTGAACGCGAAGACGGGGATCAGCAGCGCCCACGACGAGACCTCGGCGATCGTCTTCAACCAGGACGGCGTCGGCGACTGCAGGATGTGGTGGTCCCCGACGCCCGTGTACAGGAACGCCATCCCCCAGAACGAGACCAGCGACAGCGTGTAGCTGTAGAGCGGCGTGTTGGTGATCCGCGGGACCATGTAGTAGGTCAGCGCGATCAGCATCGGCGTCAGCCACAGCCCGAAGAGGTTGTGCGCGTACCACCAGTTGAGCATCGCGTCGGAGAGGCTTCCTTCGAGCGCGCCCGACGGCGCCCCCCAGACGTTGCCGGGACGCCAGATGACGTTGCCGATCGCGTAGTCGACCGCGAGCCAGATCGGACTGGCGATGAAGAACCAAACGGCGACGTAGATCGGGCGGATCGTCCGGATCGAGACGGTCGCGAGGATGTTGACGACATTCGCGAGCCAGATCACGAGCAGCGCGATGTCGATCGGCCAGATGAACTCCCCGTACTCGCGCCCCTGGCTGTGGCCCGTCAGCAGGCCGATGATCCCGAGCAGGTACATCAGGTTCCACGCCCAGGCGCACAGGACCCCGAGCCGCTCGCTCCACATCCCGCGCGTGCCGACGAGGCGCGGCAGCATGTAGAAGAGCGCGCCGAAGTACATCATGGTCAGCCAGGCGAGGATCACGCCGCTGACGTGCGAGGGACGGACGCGGCTGAAGCTCAGCCAGGAGATGCCGCCAAAGGCGTCCGGCGTGATGAACTCGGTTGCGAGGACGAGGCCGAAGAGGTCGACGACCGTCAGCCAGATGATCGCCGAGAGCAGCCAGTGGCGAGCGGCCAGATCGGGGTAGCGAAACGTGCGCGCCGTTCCCCCGACCAGAGGTTGCAGCACCGCCGCCCTTGGGCCTGTCGTGGTCCCGGACATGCCGCGCGGCCGAACATAAATCCGCGCGGCCGCTCCGGCCCGGCGGATGACGGAACTGTCATCTGCAGGTCATGTTCATGTCATCTCAGCTCGGTTATGGTCGTTCCCGCGGTCATGCGCATCCTGGTGATCGAGGACGAGCCTCGGATTCTCGGCTTCCTCGTGCGAGGGCTCGAGGCGGAGGGCTTTGGCGTCGACGCCGCCCGCAACGGCGCCGAGGGACTGAAGCGCGCGCGGCGCGACAGCTACGACCTCGTCCTGCTGGATCTGTTGCTGCCGGGGCTCGACGGCCTCAGCGTCCTGCACGAGCTCAACAGCGCGAGGCCCGAGCTGCCGGTGGTGATCCTGTCCGCCCGCTCCGACCTGCCGACGAAGCTGCGCGGCTTCGGGCTCGGCGCCACCGACTACCTCAGCAAGCCCTTCTCGTTCGACGAGCTGGTCGCGCGCATCCGAGTGCAGTTGCGGAAGGCGCGCGACGCCGAGAACGGCCACGTTCTGCGGGTCGGAACGATCGCGCTCGACCTCGCGCGGCGGGAGGCGCGAGTCGGGCCGAACATTGCACAGCTGTCCGACCGGGAGTTCCGCGTCCTGCACCACCTGGTCGAGCACGCCGGCGAGGTGATCAGCCGTGAGCGCCTGCTGTCAGAGGTCTGGGGCTACCACTTCGACCCGGGATCGAACGTCGTCGACGTCTGCATCCGGAGACTGCGGAAAAAGCTCGGCGCCGGGGCGCCGATCGAGACGATTCGCCATGCGGGCTATCGGCTTACTGCGGCATAGGCCCGTCGAGGCGGCCTGGGCTGCGTTCGCGGCCGCGAACCTGGTCGCGATGCGCGCGTGGCCGGGCTGGGAGACTATCCCGTTCCACTTCATCTGGATCAGCCTCACGCTCGTCTTCGGCTTCCGCGTGTGGCGGCCCGCCGGGACGTATCTGACGCTCGCCGCCGTCGTCACGGCGACGGGGGCGCTCATTCTGGACGACGCATTCAGCGGCGACCAGCTGTGGGGCGAACTGTTCGAGGTGCCGTTGATGTCCGCGATGTTCCTGGCGATGGTCTGGCACGCGCGCAGGCGGCAGGACGCGCTTGCCGTCGTCGAGCGCCAGGCCGCGCAGCGCGCGTCGCTGCTCGAGCGACAGGAGCGCTTCCTGCACGACGCGTCGCACGAGTTGCGGACGCCCGTGACGATCGCGCGCGGACATCTGGAGGTGCTGCGGCGGACGAACGGGGAACCCGCGCCGGAGATCGAGGTCGCGCTCGACGAGCTCGAGCGGATCGAGCAGATCCTCGAACGGCTGCTGCTGCTCGCGAAGGCCGATCAGCCGGACTTCGTCGTGCTCGGGGACGTCGACGTCGAGCCGTTCCTCGAGGACGTGTTCATGCGCTGGTCCGAGGTGGCTCCGCGCGCCTGGCGACTCGGCGACCTGGCCTCGGGCAAGCTCGCCGCCGATCCCGACGGATTGCGCTGTGCGCTCGACGCGCTGTTCGAGAACGCCGTGAAGTACACGGAGCACGGCGACCCCATCGAGCTGACCTCACGACGCATGGAGGGCGGCGTCGTGATCGAGTTGGAAGACGGCGGCTGCGGGATCCCCGAGGACGCGCTCGCCCACATCTGGGACCGCTTCGCGCGCGCCGACGCTGCCCGGACGCGAGCCCACGGCGGCGTGGGCCTGGGACTTGCGATCGTCGACGCGATCGGGAAGGCCCACGGGGGACGCTGCACCGTCCGCGTGGCCGACGGCACAACGACCTTCGCGCTCTTCCTGCCGCGTCTCCGGCCGTTGAGCCGGGTGCCCGCGGGACACATAGGAAACTCTTAGGTTCGACCGACCTTTTCTCAGCGCTCTCTTAACGTGGCCGCCTAGCCTCGTTCGTGAAAGGAGTGATGAGAACGATGCACCTCTATGGATACACCCTCGAGCGTTACGTCAAGCGTGAACTGCCGGCTTCGCACCTGGCGGCGATCGACACGCATGTGAGCAATTGCCTGTTCTGCGCACACAGGCTCGCCGACGAGGCGGTGGTCGGCGCGGACTGGGAACGCCGAGGCTTCCTCGGACGTCTGGTGCGCGTCGAGCGTCAGGACGGCGTCGACACCGACGTCCAGGATCTCGAAGCCCGCGCTGCTTGAAGGATCAGTCGTGTGCCGGCGCGGGACGGCGCGCCGGTATCCGATACCCGTGGTCGTGGCAGAGGGAGCCGGGCGCGTCCTCGGTCAGCGCGTCGCAGTACCCCTTGCCGTAGGCGGCGCGCATGAATGCCGCCACGACGTCGAGGTTCCACTCCGTGATCTCTCCCGCCTCACGCCAGAGGTCGGTCAGACGGAGGTCGATGTCGAGCTCGAGCAAATCGATACGTGACGGCTTGTTGGCCATTCAGCCAGGGTAGGAACCGGGTCGGACGGCATCTCGCCGTCCCCGGGACGTGCCAGGCAGAGGGCGTGTCCCGCACGGACAGACGCCGTCTTGGCGGGACGGGACGTGGCCGACGGGCGCTTCGGGCGCATTGCTCCATACGAACGCCCGACTGCCGTGCCAGGCAGAGGCCGGGTACCGTGGAGCCGTGGCCGAGCTGCATTACGGGCCTGCGCGCGTGCCCTCGCGAGAGAACCCCGAGGAGGCGATCGAGCTCCTCCAGGAACGCGGCTTCACGGCCTGCGAGATCGACTTCGAGGGCAAGTTCTGGATGGGCTACCCGTGGGCCGAGCGGTTCGGCGAGCTGGCTCGGGACGCGGACATCGTTCTCTCCGTCCACGCACCGATCGCGGGCTTCATGGGCCACGCCGAGCGCGGCAAGAAGCTGAACATGGCGGTCGGCATGCTCGACCACTCCGCCGGCATCGCCAAGGCCGCCGGAGCGGAGCTGGTCGTGTTCCACCCCGGCTTCCTGCTCGGGCGCGAGCGCGACGCCGCGATCGACTCGGTCGCCGAGCAGCTCGGGGAGCTACGCGAGCGGCTGGAGAAGAAGGACCGCGCCGTTCCCTTCGGAGTCGAGATCATGGGGCGCGTCCGCGAGCTCGGGACCGCCGAGGACGTCTTCGCGATCTCGGCGCGCTGCGGCTGGGTCCGTCCCGTCCTCGACTTCGCGCACCTCCATGCCGTCACCGACGGCGGCTTCACCGAGGCGGCGACGTTCGCCGCCATCCTCGCGGGCGCGGACCAGGTCCTCCCTCCCGACGTACCGTTCCACATCCACTTCTCGGACATCGCCTTCGCGAACCGCAACGAGACCAAGCACCTCCCCTACGGCGAGGGAACGCTGCGCGCCGCGCCGCTCGGCGAGGCGCTGACGAAGTTCGACCGTCCCGCGACGGTGATCACCGAGTCGCCGGACCTACGGTCCGACGAGGCGATCCGCGAGGAGCTCTACGCGGCGGTCGGGACGCGCGCGGCGAGCCGCGCCTCGAGCTCCGCGGCTTCGGCCTCGCGGCCGAGCGAGCGCAGGAACTCCGCATAGGGCGGCAGGATGTCGAGCAGGATCCGGCAGTGCTCGGTGCCCTCGAGGATCTCGAGTGCCTCGCCGAGGAGCGTCTCCGCCTCGTCGATACGTCCCTGCGCGGCGCGCACCTGAGCAAGGGCGACGCGCGTCGTCGCGCGTGACACGGTGTCCTCGGCGCTCACGGTCTCGCGGGCGGCGAGCGCATACTTCTCGGCCTCGTCGATCCGGCCCTGCTCGAGCAGGAGCTGCGCGAGGTGGCGCTGGCTTTCGCAGAGCGTTCCGCGCTCGCGCATCGGCGCGAGCAGACGGATCGACTCGCGCAGCAGCTTCTCTGCCTTCGCCGTGTTGCCGGTGTGCCACGCAACGAGCCCGAGCATCCGCGACGTCCAGGCAATCTCCGAAACGGACGCGGCCTCGCGGTAGAGGTCGAGTGCCTTCGTCAACCAGCCCTCGGCCTGCTCGTAGTCGCCGCGCGCGTACAGGAGATAGCCCTTCCACTGTGCCGCGCTCGCGCGGGCGACGATGTTCCCGCTGTGCTCGGCCAGCTCGATCGCCCGGTCGATGACGGGGCCGGCCTTGTTCTCCTCCATCCGCATGATGTGGATGGAGGCGAGCTGGAGGGCGGCCCTCGCTTCCTGGTCCTTCCGTCCTGCGGCGTGCGCGACGTCGACCGCACGCTGCTCGAACTCCTCGGCCTCGCTCAGCTTGCCGATCCAGCGGGCGATGCGCGCGCGCCGGTCGAGGGCACTGAAGAGCCCGTCGTGGTCGTCGTCCTCGACCACCTCGAGCGCTTGGTCTGCGAGCTCGGCCGCACGCGCGAACTCACCGTCGAGCGAGGCCGCGGTCTCGGACAGCGCGGTCAACGCCCTGGCCTGAAGATCGCGCGCGCCGGTTGCAGCCGCCTCCTCCGCGATCACGGTCATCTCGTCGCGCACGACCGGCAGGTCGCCGAGCTGCCACGCGGCGCGCGCGGCGAGGAAACGGCGCTCGAGCGTCGGCTCGAGCTCCGCTGCACGCAGCAGGAGCTTGCGCGCCGACACGTTCGACTCGCGCGACAGCGCCCGCTTGCCCGCGGCCTGCAACGCCTTCGCAGCGGTGCGCGCGAGCTCCTCCGGAGGCTTGCCGTCGAGCTCCGCGTACAGCGTGCACGCCTGGTCGAGGTGGTAAGCGCGGATCTCGAGCAGCTCCTTGTCGGCCTTCTCGCGCAGCCACTCGGCGAAGCGCGTGTGGTACTCGGCGCGCCCGGACTTCGAGAGCGCGCCGTACGCGACCTCCCGGATCAGCACGTGCTTGAAGCGATACGCCGCCTCACCCGTGATCGTCGAGCGTTCCTCACGCGTCAGGAAGTCGCGCAGGAGGAGATCGTCGAGCATGTCGTCTAGCTCGTCCGCGTCGTACTCCGGCGACAGGTAGTCGATCGCTCCCGCCCAGAAGGTGCGGCCGATCACCGAGCCGCGCTGGAGGACGATCTTCTCGCCGGCCGGCAGACGGTCGATGCGCGCCGCGATCAGCGCCTGCAGCGTGTCCGGGATCCGGTCGCCGCCGTCCGCGCCCTCCTCGAGCAGCATGCGCACGGTCTCCTCGACGAACAGCGGGTTGCCCTCGGTCTTCTCGAGCAGCCGCGTGCGCACGTGCTCCGGAACGTCGTGCTCCGCGAGCAGCGCCTCGGCGAGGGCCTCGCTCTCCTCGCGCACGAGCGGCTCGAGCTCGATCGCGGTCGAGCGGATCCGGCCGCCGCCCCAGCCGGGACGGACGTCGAGCAGCTCCGGCCGTGCCAGGCAGACGATCAGCAGCGCACGCTCGCGCACCCACTGAGCGAGGTGGTCGACCAGCTCGAGCAGTGGCTCTTCGGCCCAGTGAATGTCCTCGAACACGAGGATCAGCGGCTGCACGTCGGCGAGCTCGTCGACGAACTCGCGCGCCGCCCACGCGATCTCGGGCTGGCCGCGCTCGCCCTCCACCGCCTCCATCACGCCGGAGGCGAGACCGAGCAGCTCGGCGATCGCCTCGTCGCCGCAGCACTCGATCAGCTTCTGGCGCGCCGTCTCCATCGGATCGTCGTCCGTGATCCCGGCGGCCGCCTTGACCATCTCGGCGAGCGGCCAGTAGGTCACGCCTTCGCCGTACGGCAGCGCGCGCCCGGAGAGGATCGTCGCTCCCTCGACGCCGGCGAGGAACTCCCGGAGCAGCCGGCTCTTCCCCATGCCTGGCTCGCCGTAGATCGTGAAGACGTGCGGACGGCGGTCGCGAATCGTGCGCGACAAGGTGTTCTCGAGCAGGTCGAGCTCGGATTCCCGCCCGACGAACGGCGCGGAGACGGCCGCGCGCTGCGGTTGGCCGTCGAGGGCGCACTCGACGCGGTACGCCGGGATCGGCCGTCGAAAGCCGCGCAGCTCGAGCGGGCCGACGTCTTCGGTCTCGATGCGACCGTCCGTCAGCCGCTGCGCCGACTCCCCGATCAGGATCTGTCCCGGTCCCGCCGCCTGCTGCAGACGGGCCGCGACGTTGACGGCTTCGCCGGTGGCGAAGGTGGAGTCCGTCTCGTCGACGACGACCTCGCCGGCCTCGATCCCGATCCGGGCGTCGACCCCGAGGTCGCGGACGTTCTGGATGATCCCGAGCGCCGCTCGCACGGCCCGTTCGGCGTCGTCCTCGTGGGCCTGCGGGATCCCGAAGGCGGCCATGACGGCGTCGCCGGCGAACTTCTCCACCGTCCCGCCGTGCGTCTCGATGCAGCCGGAGACCGCGTCGAAGAACGCTGTCACGCGCCGCCGCGTGATCTCCGGGTCCTGGCCGGAGACGAGCTCCGTCGACCCGACGAGGTCGGCGAAGAGGACAGTGGCCAGCTTGCGCTCCACGCCCCAAATTCTAGGTGCGCGGGTCGACGCGACCGCGGGCGCGGGGGGCCGCCGGGGCGGCCCCCCGCGTCGTGGCGGTTACAGACCGAAGGCGGACCGCGGGACCGTCGCCAACACCTGTTGCTGGTAGTAGACGTCCGTTCCGTTGGTGTTCTGCGGGTAATGCGTCGTCACGGACAGCGCGTAGATGTTCGCGTCGGAGATCGCCAGTCCGAAATAGTCGCCGATGAAGCCGCGTCCCGTAGGACACGGATCGTTGTGACCTGCGCACGGATACTGGCTGATGCCGCCGAGCTTCTGTCCGGGCTGGTCGGGATCCCACGCGAAGGTCGAGATATTGGCGTTCGAGCCGACCTTTTGCGCGCCGGCGAGCGTGCCGGTGTCCCGATAGACCTGCAGCGACACCGCGATGCACGTATTGGCGTCGCCTCGGTGCTCGGGCAGGATCGACGAGTCGGTCGGGCAGGCGTCGCGCCGGTCGTAGAACGCAACCGCGACCGCATCCCCGTTCGCGGCGACCGACGGCTGGAACTGGTCGCTCGAGCCCGTGTTCGCGTCGTCGTTCACGCGTTGCGGCGTCTTCCACGAGAACCCTCCGTCCACCGTCTGCGTGAAGTACACGTCGGAGGTTCCCGCCGCGGGATCCCAGTTCTCGTAGGTGAGATACGCGTGACCCGGGTGCGTTGGGCTTGCGGCGAAGTTCTCGATGATCCCGTCACGGAAGTTCGTGTTCGCGAAGCGGCCGTTCGGGTTCTCGATCGGGCTCGCTGCCATCACGAACGGCGTCCACGTCTTACCGTCGTCCGTCGACTTCGTCACGTAGACGTGGCCCACCTTGTTCTTGTTGAGGTCGAACCCGCCGACGAACGCGACGTAGACGGTTCCCTCAGGGCCGATCGACGGATAGACGTACGTGTTCCCCGGCGTCGTTTCGGACGGGCTCGTCAGCTGCACGGCCTTCGAAAACGAGACACCGTGATTGCGCGAGACGGAAACCATGATCTTGCCGTTGCCGTTCGCGCCGTTGAAGGTCGTCCACATCGCGTACACATGATCCTGGTTCACGTTTCCGACGATGTGGTTCACGGCGATCCACTGCTTGTCCTCGACGTGCCCGAACGTGATGCTGTTCTGGTTGTTCGTGTTGTCGAGTGCCTCGCCACCGTTTGCTTTCGTCCAGTGCCGGCCGAGATCGTTTGAGTACGAGACATCGATCTCGCCGTTCGGATGCATCCCGCCGGCCCAGAACGCATTGAAGGGCAGCGTCGTCTGCCAGACGCGCCCCTCCGTATCGAAGTCGACATTCGGGTCGGTGTTGTTCGTCCAGCTCGGCGGCATTTCCTGCGTATTGCCGAGGGTCGTGCACTCGTAGCCCTGCACCTGATTCGTGGCGACGACGGCGCCGTCGACGATCGTGTAGGTGCCGAGATGGAAGTCGTAGAACGTGCTCCACGGCCCGACGAAGAACTTCGAGTTACCGACGATGGTCTCGGTGCCGGGCTTGACCGCGAGCCACGACTCCGAATGGTTGGAGTTCAGGTGCTGCGGCCCGCACGTCCCCGGTTCCGGACGCGTGGCACCCGGCGGGACGGGATAACCACCACCCTCGATCGGGCTGCTGACGACCGTGTTCGTGAACGGGACGGCCGCGGCGCTGGACGCGGCAACCGACGCCGCCACCACGACAAGTGTCGCTACCAGCTTCTTCAAAGCTCCCCTCCCCTTTCGTTGGACGAGCCCCAGGCCGCGTTTCTAACAGGTCTCTGCGCACAGCGCGAAGCCCGATTCGACCTGCTTATCGCCAGTAGCATCCTCGCGTGCTCGATCCGAAGGTCTTCAAGGCGTACGACGTGCGCGGCATCTACCCGGACGAGCTCGACGAGGCGGGCGCGCACGCGATCGGCCGCGCCTACGTCGAGGAGTTCGAGCCGCGACGGATCGCGGTGGGGCGCGACATGCGGCTCTCGTCGCCGGCGATGGCCGAAGCTGTCATGCGCGGCGCGGCCGAGGCCGGCGCGGACGTCGTCGATCTCGGCCTGGTCGGAACGGAGATGGTCTATTTCGCCGTCGGCGAGCTCGAGCTCGAGGGCGGGATCGCCGTCACGGCGTCACACAACCCCAAGCAGTACACGGGGATGAAGATCGTCCGTCGGGGCGCGCTTCCGGTCGGCGGGGACTCGGGCCTTCTGGACATCCGCACGCGGGCGCTCGGCGAACCCGGTGCCAGGCAAGGGACGGGGCCGGCCGGGACGATCACGCAGGAGGACATCTGGGCGCGGTTCGTCGACCGCGTCCTGTCCTTCATCGACGTGGACGCCGTCAAGCCGCTGCGTGTCGTGATCGACGCCGCGAACGGCATGGCCGGCGTGATGCTGCCGCCCGTGCTCGAGCGCCTGCCGATCGAGGCGGTGCGCTGCTACTTCGAGCCGGACGGGTCGTTCCCGAACCACGAGCCGAATCCGCTGCTCCCCGAGAACCGCGAGTTCATCGTCCGCAAGGTGACGGAAGAAGGCGCGGACCTCGGCGTGGCGTTCGACGGGGACGCCGACCGCTGCTTCTTCGTCGACGACAGCGGCGAGTTCGTCCCGGGCGACTTCGTCACGGCGCTCCTCGCCGAGTCGATCCTCGAGAAGGAGCCCGGCGCGAAGATGCTCTACGACGTGCGCGCCAGCTGGGCGGTGCCAGAGACGATCGAGCGCGCCGGCGGCGTCCCGCTCGTGAACCGCGTCAGCCACGCGTTCTTCAAGCACCG
>WNFV01000664.1_pt1 | contig 48872 bp, 54 predicted proteins | sample 5400101 | NCBI WGS metagenome assembly WNFV01 (sample SAMN13153361, study PRJNA577476) | soil metagenome | isolation source: 115 cm soil or saprolite under grassland replicate 1 | place: USA:California | collected 2016-06-15
CGAGGAGCCACGCGGCGGCGATCAGCCCGGCGTCGGCCGCGAGCTGCCAGACCCGGTGCCTGTTCACCGGGCTCCTCATCGAACGGCTTCCAGCGATACCGCTTCTCTTACCGCTGCGACGACCTGTTCCTGCACGTCCGCGCCGATTCCCGCCCAGAGCGGCAGCGCCAGATTCTCACGTGAGGCGCGCTCGGTCACCGGGAGGTCCGCGTCGGCCTGGCCGAGGAAGCGCAGTGCCGGCTGCCGGTGGAGCGGCGTGTCGTAGTACGCCTTCGAGGCGATGCCCGCCGCGGCCAGGTGCGTGGCGATCCGGTCGCGCTCCGGCGAGCAGACGACGTAGACGTGGTAGACGTGCCCCGGCTCGTCCTCGGGCAGTTCACAGACCTCGCCCAGGCCGAGCGCGGCATACCGTGCGGCCGCCTCGCGTCGGGAGCGGTTCCACTCGTCGAGGTGAGGGAGGAAGACGCGCAGGAGCGCAGCCTGGAGCTCGTCGAGCCGCGAGTTGTAGCCGACGAGCTCGAACTCCTTCTTCTCGCGCGAGCCATGGAAGCGCAGGAGCCGAATCCGTTCGGCGACCTCGTCGTCGTCTGCGGTCACGAGCCCTCCGTCGCCGAGGGCGAAGAGGTTCTTCGTCGGGAAGAAGCTGTACGTGGAGACGATGCCGGTGCGGCCGACTCCCTGCGCTCCGAAGGCCTGGGCCGCGTCCTCGACGATCGGGACGCCGAGCTCGGCCAACCCCTCGAGTGCGGCCGGTCGCCCGAAGAGGTGCACCGGCAGGATTGCCTTCGTCTTCGGCGTCAAGCGGCGCCGCACGTCGCCCGAATCGAGGTTCAGCGTCCTCGCGTCGACCTCGGCGAAGACCGGAGTCGCTCCGCGGCGGACGATCGCCTCGGCGGTCGCGTAGAAGGTGAAGCTGGGGCAGACAACCTCGTCGCCGGGCCCGATGTCGAGCGCGTCGAGCGCAAGGACGATCGCATCCGTCCCGTTCGCGACCCCGATCGCGTTCTTGACGCCGAGATAGGTCGCGGCCTCCTCCTCGAAGGCGCGGACGTGCGGGCCGAGGATGAACCGGCCGGAATCGAGGACCTCGGCGATTCGCTCCTTCAGCTCGTCCAGGAGGGGCGCGTACTGCGCCCTGACGTCAACGAGCGGGATCTGCGGCACGGCGAGCCAGTCTAATTGACCTCCGCCTGCGGACATACAGGGCAATCGCAAGAGCGACGACTGCCACCACGACCAGATATTCGACCCACCGGAAATCGCGATGGAAGTGCTCGTAATTTGCTCCGACGGCCCAGCCGACGCCTGCGAACGCGAAACACCAGGGCACACAGCCGAGGAAGGTCAGCACCGTGTACCGGACGACCGGCATCCGCGCGAACCCGGCCGGGATCGAGACGAACGAGCGCACGACCGGAGTCACCCTCCCGAGGAAGACCGCCGCGTCGCCGTAGCGCTCGAACCAGCGATCGGCCCGTTGAAGCTTCTCCGGCCCGAGATGGAGCCAGCGCCCGCGGCGCTCGAGGTACGGGCGACCGCCGTAGGCACCGATCGCCCAGCCGATCAGCGATCCAACCGTGTTCCCGATAACGCCGGCCAGCGACATCGCGACGAAACCCCAGAACGGTGACTCGAGGCGCCAGCCGAAGAGCACGACGCCCTGAGCCGCGATCGCGCCCGAGGCGACGACCCCTGCGTAGAGCATCACGAGCTCGCTCGCCGCCGGCAGAACAGCGTCGATCACCATCAGGCCGAAGACGGCGTAGAGGCCGTGGTCGCCGACGAGCGACGTCAGCTCACCGGACAGTGAGGCAAGCGGCACAGGGTGAATCTAGCGCCGCGCTCGCCGCACCGAGAATCGATGGGCGAGCTCGGCGCGCCCGAAGGTGTTCGAGGTGCGGACGCGCGCGACGTACGGCCCCGAGAAGGCGCGAACGCCGTTCCCGTAGCGCCCATTCCAGCGGATGCTCATCTGGCCGGCGCGAAGCCTGCGCTGAATCGTCCGCACCCTGGCGCCGCTCGCCGTCTCGATCGTCACGGTCACGAGCGCCGAGTGGGCGAGTCGGAAGCGCACGCGCAGCGTCCCACCGCGGCGCCGGACGACGACGCGCGCAGGCCGGACTCGTAGGTAGCCGAGCGTGTTGTTCAGATAGAAGGATCGGGTGACGCTGGACTGCTGCTGCTGGTCGTCGACGGCGTTGATCACCCAGCGCCAGAGGCCCTCGGGCTCAGGTGCTCCCTGCGGCGTGCGACCAGACCACTTAAGCCGGTAGACACCCGGCGGGCGCTCTCCCGTCTGGGTCTGACGGGGAATGCGGTCGGGCCCGACGAGGCTCGCGGTCACCGTCGACGGCCTGACGAGCTTGTAGCTCAGCGACTGGACTTCGGCGATGCCGTCGCCGTTCGGCGAGAGTACCGGCACCGAGGGCAACGGGGCATGTACCCCGTAGTAGAAGACGAAGAGGCCGTCTGCCACCGCACGCTCCCCGCCCGGGTCGGAGGGCCGGTTCAGCAACTTCCCGTTGAAGGCCAGGGTCGTCGAGCCGCCCGCGTCGAGGGCGCTCGCGGTCACGGCGCCGAGCCGCACCATCGTCTGCGCCAGCTCGAAGTTCGTCATGCCAGAGCTGTAGCCGGGCCGCCGGCCGTCGACGGCGACGAGCAGGATACGTCCGTCCGCGCGCTGGCCCACCGCCGTGCGCGGATTTCGGACCGAGAGCTGCGTGCTGGTGAACTGCTCGAGAGCACGGAAGACCGGCTGGCTGTTGCGGACGATGATCGGACCGCCGCCGACTGCGTCGACGACACTGCTCCACTGCGGCCGGAGCACGAGGCGCGCGGTGACCTCCTGCCCGACCGGAGCCTCGGAGGCGAGCCGCCCGGCCGAGGCGCCGCGGCCGACGAGCACGCCACCTCCCGGCGGGATCGGAGTGCCGCCACCGGGCTTCGCTGCCGTCACCGTCCCAGTCATGTCCGTAAAGGGAGCGGCGGGGGGCAAAGAGCCCAGCGTGATCTCCACGGTCCCCTGCGCGGCGGGCGTCGCCGATCCCCAGGCGGGGGTGAAGAGCGAGACACCTTGCGGGCCGGGCCGCTGGTTGAGACCGTTCAGAGGCCGTCGCTGGCTCAATCCCTGCCACGTGCCGAGCATTTCGACCCGCTCGACGACCAGGCGCCCGTCGTCGGTGATGCCGATCGTGGAGCGCTTGGAATGTGGGGGGGTCGTGAGGACGCCAGATTCCATGTACATGCCGCTCGGCAGGCCCTCGTTCCAGGTGAAGAGATCGGCGTTGATACCGCCGACTGTCGCGCTCGCCGAGGCCCGCTTCTGCATCGAGGTCACGGTCTCGCGACCGAGCACGGCGCCGTTGGAGAGGTAGGGCCTCAGTGCGTAAAGACCGCCCGGCCGCGGCGCGGTCATGATGTGCACCACGTCGGGCCCATGCGGGGTGAACCAGAGCTGGCGCTCGTAGGTCACACCGGGGGTGAGCATTACGCGCCCGGCCATCGCCGACGGCGCGAAGACGCCCACGAGGAGCATTGCGATGAGGACTCTCCGGAGCACGACCCTGCCCGAGGCTAGCGCAAGGATCTGCGAGAGCGCACAGCCCTTACATCTTTCGAACGGGAATCCGCGGCTAGTTCCAGACGCGCACGTCGCGGTACAGCGTGTCGCGCTGCACCGGCGTCTTGCCCAGAGCCTTGATCACGCGGACGAAGTCGTCCGTGGACGCTCGGTGGGTCGTCCCGGCCGCCGAGACGACGTTCTCCTCGATCATCACCGAGCCGAGGTCGTCGGCGCCGAACTCGAGCGCAACCTGCCCGATCTTCATGCCCTGCGTCACCCACGAGGACTGGATGTGGTCGACGTTGTCGAGGTAGATCCGGCTCACCGCCTGGGTGAGGAGGTACTCGAACGATGTCGGGTGGTGCGTGACGAGCGGCGCCAGGCGCGTGCCCGCGGGCTGGAACGTCCAAGAGATGAAGGCGCGGAAGCCGCGCGTCTCGTCCTGGAGCTCGCGGATGCGGCGCATGTGCTCGATGCGCTCCGCGAGCGTCTCGACATGGCCGTACATCATCGTCGCGGTCGTCGACATGCCGAGCCGGTGCGCGTGGCGCATGACGTTCAGCCAGTCGGCGGTGCGCGTCTTCTTCGGGGCGATCACATCGCGCGCGCGGTCGACGAGAATCTCGGCGCCGCCGCCGGGGATCGAGTCGAGCCCCGAGTCGCGGAGGCGGGTCAGCGTCTGCGGGATGTCGAGCTTCGAGCGGCGCGCGATGTGCTGGATCTCGGGCGGCGAGAGCGCGTGCAGGTGGATCGGGTAGCGCTCCTTGATCGAGCGGAAGAGGTCCTCGTAGTAGTCGATGCCCAGATCGGGGTGGTGCCCGCCCTGCATCAGGACGCCGGTTCCGCCGATTGCGAGCGTCTCCTCGATCTTCTTGAAGATGACGGTCTTCGGCAACAGATAGCCCTCGGCGCGGTCGCCTGGCCGGCGGTAGAAGGCACAGAAGTCGCAGTCGGTGACGCAGACGTTCGTGTAGTTGACGTTGCGGTCGATGATGAACGTGATCCGGCCGGGATCGCTCTTGCGCGCGCGGAGCACGTCGGCCGTCTTCCCAACCGCCACCAGGTCCTTCGACTCCAGCAGCGTCAACGCGTCCGCGTCGGTGATCCGCTCACCGTCGAGAGCCTTGTCGAGAATTGGTGTAACGCCTTTGTGACCGTTTCGACTCATCTTTGGTTGGGGTCTGACCCCAGGCTCATGCGGGCACTGCCTCTCCGTGGACGAAGCGGAGGTCGGGGATGCGCTCGAGCTCGCCGGCGTCGCGGGCGAGCTCCAGGAAGGTGAAGAGGCCCGCGCGCTCGCGCGGACCGAAGCGGTAGCGCAGCTTCTCGAAGTAGCGCGCGAGGAAGCCGGCCGGATAGCCGTAGCGCTCGCTTGCCTCCCGGGCGAGGAGCTCCGGTTCCGCGCGGGCCTGCCGTACCGAGGCGACGAGCGCATCCTCGAGCTCCTCGATTCCCTCCGGCGGCGGGTCGGCGGCCGCCCAGACGGCGAAGACCATCGGGAGCCCGGTCCGTTCGCCCCAGAGCCGGCCGAGGTCGTAGTGCGGGGTCGGGTCCTCGAAGGCGCTGCGCAGTGCAGCGTCGCCGATCAAGAGCTTTGCGTCGGCCTCCTCGCCGAGTGGAACCTGCTCGGTCTCCGACAGCAGGACGCGCGCGAGGACGACCGACGTCGCGCTCTCGGGGGTGACTCCGAGGCGCCTGATCTGCTCGAGGGGCTTCGACGAGATGAGCTGAATCGAATCGACGGCTCCCTCGGAGGAAACGCAGAGCCGCGGGAGGAGCCTGAGCCGGTCGGCGTTGCGCGCCCACTCGATCGACGGGATCGGCGCGACGTCGACCTCGCCCGCGAGCAGGGCACGCGAGAGCTCCGTCGGCACGCCTGCCACCTCCTCCACCTCGGCGTCGAGCCGGTGGAAGACCGGAGCCATGTTCACGTACGAGATCCGGCCGAGCCTCACCATCGGGCTAGCGCGTTGTAGAGCGTGTCCCGCTGCACAGGGATGCGGCCCGCCTCTTGGATCACGCGTATGAGCTCCTCGATCTTCTGCTCCGTCTCCGTGCGTGCCCCCGCCGCGTGGAAGATCTCCTCGCGCACGACCGTGCCCTGCACGTCGTTGGCCCCGAAGTGGAGCGCGACCTGGGTCAGCGGGAGGCCCATCATGATCCAGTAGGCCTTCACGTTCGGAATGTTGTCGAGCAGCAGCCGCGAGACGGCGATCATCTTCAAGTCGACCGAGCCCGCGGTGTGCTTCCAGCCTCGACGCTCGAAGACCGTGTTCTCCGGGTGGAACGCGAGCGGGATGAAGGCGAGGAAGCCCCCGGTCTCGTCCTGCAGCTCACGCAGCCGCAGCAGGTGGTCGACGCGCTCCGCGTAGGTCTCGACGTGGCCGTAGAGGATCGTGCAGTGCGTCGGGATGCCGAGCCGGTGCGCGGTGCGGTGGACGTCGAACCAGTTGTCGGGATGCTCCTTACCGGGCGCGACCAGTCGCCGCACGCGGTCAGCGAAGACCTCGGCGCCGCCGCCGGGCAGCGAGCCGAGCCCCGCATCGCGCAGCTCCCGCAGGACCTCCTCGTGGGTGAGGCCGGAGAGCTTCGTCATGTGGTGGATCTCGCTCGCGGTGAAGAGCTTCAGGTGCACGTCCGGCAGCGCCTCGTGCAGCCGGCGAACGATCTCGACGTAGTAGTCGAAGTCGACGTGGGGGCTCTCGCCGCCGACCATGTGGATCTCGGTGAAGCCCGTCAGCTCGCGCTGGCGCAGCGCGTCTTCGACGAGCTCTTCGGCCGTGTACGTGTAGGCGCTCTCCTGCTTCTGCGTGACGGCGAACGCGCAGAACTTGCACTTCACGCGGCAGACGTTCGTCTGGTTCAGGTACAGGTTCTGGACGAAGTAGACCTCGTCTCCTCCACCCCGCTCGCGCCGGGCGAGATCGGCGAGCTCGCCGAGACCGAGCAGGTCGTCCGACTCCATGAGCGCGAGCCCGTCCTCGAGGTCGAGCCGCTCTCCAGCCTCGATCTTCTCTCGGATCGGCTCGAGCGTCGAGGTTTGGTCGAGCACTGCCACTACGCGGTCCTTTCGACGACCGCGTCGGCGATCGCGTCGAGCTCTTCGCGCGACTCGACCCCTTCGAGATAGGCGCGCGCCTGCTCCGCGTACTTACGGGCGACCTCTCGGGCCTCCTCGATCGCAGTGCCGGCGGCGACTCGGAGGAGCGCTCCGTCGAGCGACCCGCCGGCGAGTGCGTTACGGACGACCTCGTCCTCACGCGCGGCCAACAGCAGCGGCAGCGTGGGAATGCCTTCGCGCAGATCGGTGCCGGCGATCTTCCCGGTCTCGACGGTCTGGCCCGCGCAGTCGAGGCAGTCGTCGACGATCTGGAACGCGATGCCGAGCGCGAGGCCGAACGCTCCCAGCTCCCCGCGCCGGCCGCCGAGCAGGCACGCCGCCTCGAAGAGCTTCGCCGTCTTCAGTGCGCAGCGCTCCAGGTACTCCTCGACGGTCGTCTCGGGCCGGCGACGCTGTCCGCGCTCGAGCGCCTCGCCGCGCACGAGGCCGAGCGCTGCGTCCGCAAGGATTGCGACGGCCTGCGCGTCGCCGGTCGCGGCGAGCTCGGCGAACGCGCGCGCGAAGAGGTAGACCCCGCCGGCGCTCGCCGCCTCGGCGCCGTAGGCCGACCACACGGACGCGCGACCGCGCCTGAGCTCGGCGCCGTCGATGAGGTCGTCGTGGACGAGGCTCGCCATGTGCACGAGCTCGATCGCAACACCCGCCGCGAGCGGCGGATCGTCTTCGGGCGCCGCGGTGAGGAAGACGAGGAGCGGGCGAAGACGCTTTCCACCCGAGGTGAGCGCCTCGGCGCCGATCTCGGCGACGAGCCCGGGCCGGAAGGCGACCGCCTCGGAGAGCCGGTCCTCGAGCTCCTCGAGATAAGAGTCGAGCCCCGGAGCCCCGTGCACGGTTGCGATCGCGCTCACTTCGCGACCCCGGTGTGCAGGGCGACGATGCCGCCGGCGAAGAGTCGCCAGCGGATCTCGGCGAAGCCCGCCTCGTCGAGGAGCTTGGCCAGGCCCTCAGGCGCCGGGAACCTGCGGACGCTGGCGGGCAGGTAGGAATACGCCGACCCTCCGGGCAGCACCTTGCCGGCTAGCGGTATGACGCCGTCGAACCAGAAGCGATAGAAGGGCGCGAGCAGGCCTTGAGGACGCGTGATCTCGAGGATCGCCAACCGGCCGTCTGGGCGCAGGACCCGGCGCAGCTCCGCCAGCCCTCGCTCCACGTTCGGCAGATTCCGGAGCCCGAAGCCGATCGTGACGGCGTCGAACGACCCGTCCGCGAAGGGCAGGGCGAGCGCGTCGCCCTCGACCCATGCGATCGCGGACGACTTGCGGCGGGCACGCTCGAGCATCGGCGCCGAGAAGTCGAGCCCGGTCACGCGTCCTCCGGATTCGGCGGCGGCCAGCGCCAGGTCGCCTGTCCCGCAGCAGACGTCGAGCACACGGTCGTCCGGCCGCACGACGGCGGCCGCTGTCTGCCGCCGCCAGCCCTGATCGAGGCCGACCGTCATCAACCGGTTCATGGCGTCGTAGACCGGCGCGATCCGGTCGAACATCCGGCGGACCCCCTCCGGCGGGAGCGTCCCAGTCTCCGCCATCGAGGACACGTCCAGGGCCTGGCCCTGGACACGGGTGTTTGGGATACGGCTCATTCCTCGCCCCAGGGCTTGACGAGAGACTGCTCGAGGCCCAGCTGGGCCAGGCAGCGGCCAACAATGAAATCGACGAGGTCATCGATCGTCTCGGCTCCGTGGTAGAAGCCCGGCGCGGCGAAGAGGATGACCGCGCCGGCTTGCCGCAGTTTCAGGAGATTCTCGAGGTGGATCGTCGAGAGCGGCGTCTCGCGGGGAACGAGCACGAGCTTGCGGCCCTCCTTGAGCGCCACACCCGCCGCGCGATGGACGAGGTTGGCCTCACCGCCGGTCGCGATCGTGCCCGCGGTCGCCATCGAGCAGGGGCAGACGACGTAGCCGTCGACCCGCGCCGAGCCGCTCGCGTACGGAGCCGAGTAATCGTGCGGGTCGAAGACCGTCGCGGCAGCCCCGGCCCGCTCGGTGAAGCGGGCGAGCACCTCGTCGCGCGGGAGCCGCGGCTCGCCGTAGAGCTCGGTCGCCAGCACCTCGACGCCGGCCGCCGAGGCGCAGACCCCGATCTCGCAGTCGGCTGCGGCGAGCGAATCGACGAGTCGCGCGGCATACGGCGCTCCGGACGCGCCGGTGATCCCCAGGAAGATGCGCATTACTTCGGGCCCTTGGAGAGCTCGAGGAACGTGCCTAGGCGCTTCAGGTTCTCGTCGCCGAGACCGACCTCTCCCCCGAACTTCGGCATCACGTTGTTGCCGAACTTCGACGGGTCGGCGACGTAGTCGGCAAACCCCTGAACCCCCCGGTTCGAGGTCCTACCGATCGCGGACAGGTCGGGGGCGCCGAGATTTGGCGTGCCCGCGCCCAGATACGTGTGACAGTTCAGGCACCCCACTTGAGCGAAGATCTTCGCCCCTGCGATGGCCTGAGCATTTCCGGAGAAACCTTCCTGCTTCTGCCACGTAGAAACGAGCGTGAGGTTCTCCGCCCCCAGCGACTCCTTCGCGGTCGCACCCTTGTACGTAAGCGTGCCCATCGAGATCACAGTCAGGATCGCCGCGACGACCGCAACGGGCCGGCGCAGTGGCCGGCGCTCCCGGCGCAGGTCGAGGAAGGGGAACGCGAGGAGGAGGATGAGCGCGATCGTCGGCACTCCGACGGTGCCCAGGATCACCGAGTCCGGCCACTTGAAGATCCGCAGGAGGTAGAAGAGGAAGTAGAAGTACCAGTCGGGCCGCGGCACGAAATTCGTCGTCCCGGGATCTGCCTTCTCGTCGTAGAGCTTCCCTAACCAGCCCGAGGCTTCGTCCGTCGGAGCCTCGTCGGCGGTGTACTTCCAGATCACCGTGAGCGCGACGATCACACACACGACAAGGAGGCTCATCACCGTGTCGTGGAACATCGCGAACGGGTAGAACGGCTTCCCGCGCTCCTTGACGTCCTGCTTGTACTGCTGGAACCCGGCGCGCCGCTCTTCGAGCCGCCTGTTCATCGCAGCCTCGCTCCCCTCGGCCTCGGCTCGACGAGCCCCGCGCGCGGCGGGGGCGGCGGTCCGGGCTGCGCCTTGCCGGCGGCGGTCGGCGACCATGGCGGCGAGGTGACGCCGAGTCGGATGACGAGATAGAGATGCAGGAGGATGAGGCCGGCGAGGGCGCCGGGTAAGACAAGCATGTGTAGCGAGTAAAACCGCGCGAGCGTGTCAGGCCCGATCTCGGACCCGCCCTGGAGAACCGAACCGAGAAACGGCCCCACAAACGGCCCCGTTGCCTGCAGGTTGACGCCGACGACCGTCGCCCAGTACGCGGTCTCGTCCCAGGGGAGCAGGTAGCCGAAGAAGCCCTCCAGCATCCCGAGCACGAGCAGCAGCACGCCGATGATCCAGTTCAATTCCCGCGGGTACTTGTAGGCGCCGTAGAGGAAGACGCGCCCCATGTGCAGGAACATGAGGATGATGAAGACGCTCGCACCCCATTTGTGCATGCCGCGGATGAGCCAGCCGAGCGTGAGGTCGTCGGTGATGTACCGGATCGATTCGTACGCCGAGTTGGGATCCGGCTTGTAGTAGAACGCCAGGATCACGCCCGTGACCGCCTGGACGATGAACGCGGTCAGCGCGGCGGAGCCAAGCGTGTGCCCCCAGCTGATGTCGCCGGGCACCTTGCGGAAGAGGAAGTAGCGAACGGCGCCGACGAGACCCGACCGCTCCTCGAGCCAGTCGAGCGGGTAGAGCATCATCTTGAGGATCTGCTCGCGCCGGCCTGGTGGTCGTCGTGCCATCAGCGAGGCGGCTGGATCGGGTAGAGCACGGCCTCGATGCCGTCCACGTGCTGACCGGGACCGGCGAGCTTGTAGCTGTGGATCTTCGCGTCAGCGCCCGTGCCGTCGACCTCGGAGACGGAGTACGTCTTGCCGAGCAGCAGGCGCCCGTTCTTGATCCGGAAGTTGTAGCGATCGAGCGCGCGCACGGGCGGCCCGGCGGTGCGGTTCCCCTCCGAGTCGTACTGGCCGCCGTGACACGGGCAGCCGAAGCCTGCCGCGGCCGCCGTCGGGATCAAGTCGACGCCGTTCTCAGTCTTCTTTTGGTCGTCGAGCGGAAGACCGTTGACCTGGACGGGGCAGCCGAGGTGGGCGCAGCGATTCGAGAGGATCGTGAAGCTCGGGACCCCGTCGAGCAGGCCGTTGTTGCGGATGTACGCCGTGCGGCGCGAGACCTCGCCGTCCTTCGGGTTGAGCAGGAAGGTCGCGATCACGTACTTGTTCTCCGGGTAGTCGTCGATCGGGCCGACGTCGATCTCCGGATGGCCCTGCTTGATGAAGGGCGGCAGGATCGTGAAGCCGAGGACCGGCAGCGTGACAATCCCGCCGATCACGCCGCCGAGGCCGAGCGTCGAGAACTCGAGGAACTTCGAGCGCGGGAAGCGAATGAGCTCCCCCTCGCCGGGCTCGGGCATCGCGGGCCCACCCCTTTGTGCGGGGATCGCCGGGGCTGCGGGGACGGGCTCGGGCTCGGTCGGCTCGGCGCGGTAGGGAGCCGTGACGTCTCGCACCCAGAGCAGTCCGAAGAGCGCCGTCAGCACCGCGCCGACGACGATCACGATCGGCCCGACGATCAGCCCGACGAAGATGCAGGCGATGCCGACGGCAAACCCGACCGGCCACAGAGTCGGTGCAGGGGTGTGCGGGTTCTCGTCTCCGCGTTGCGGATCCACGCTCTAGCGCGGATTCAATCGGGCGCCGGAGCCAGCGTCAACGACGTAGCAATTGCCGCAACACGCGGTTGCGCCTCGCGGGAGCCCCGTTTGCGCCTTCGGCGTCCGTGTCGATCCCGTATTCACGCCAGCGGCGGTCGACGAGCGAGCTGACCTCGTCGCTCATGACGATCTCCTCCGGCCACTCGCGGGTGCCCTCGTCAGGGCCCTTGTGCGTGGCGTCGATGCCGATCTTGCCGCCGTAGAACTGGCGGGTGGGGGCGTGGTCGAGATGGTCGAGCGGCCCCTCGGTGAGCATGACATCGCGTTTCGGGTCGACGTTCGCGGTGACGCGGAAGAAGACCTCCTCGTAGTCGTGCACGTTGACGTGCTCGTCGACGACGACGACCGCCTTCGCGAGGCTCAGCAGGCCGAGGCCCCAGATCGCGTGCATCACCTTTTGCGGCTGGCCTGGAAAGCTCTTGCGGATCGACACGATCACGCAGTTGTGGAACGCGCCGGCGACGGGCAGGTCGTAGTCGACGATCTCGGGCACGCTCATCTTGATCGCGGGCAGGAAGATGCGCTCGGTCGCCTTCCCGAGCCAGGCGTCCTCGGCGGGCGGCTTGCCGACGACGATCGACGCGTAGATCGCGTCAGCGCGCATCGTCATCGCCGTGACGTGGAAGACGGGAAAGGGCTCGGCCGCCGAGTAGTAGCCGGTGTGGTCGCCGAACGGCCCCTCAAGTGCCAGGTCCCCTTGTTCCACGTAGCCCTCGAGCACGATCTCCGCGTTGGCCGGCACCTCCAGCGAGTTTGTGTTGCACTTCACAAGCTCGACCGGCTCCCCTTTAAGGAACCCCGCGAGCATGAACTCGTCGATGTGCTTCGGGAGCGGCGCGCTCGCGGAGTACGTCGTGACCGGGTCAAGCCCGAGCGCGACGGCCACGTCCAGCCGGCCCTCGGACGCGAGGTAGTCCATGCGGCCGTCCTTGTGGAGCTGCCAGTGCATCGCGGTCGACCGCGAGTCGAGCTTCTGCATGCGGTACATGCCGACGTTGCGCGTGCCTGTCTTGGGGTCCTGGGTGATGACCGCGGGGAGCGTGATGAACGGCGCGGGGTCGCCCGGCCAGCAATGCTGGATCGGCAAGAGGTCGAGATTCACGTCGTCGTGTTGCAACACAATCTCCTGCGACGGGCCACTGCGGACCGTCTTCGGCATGGAGTCGGCGATCGACTTCAGCTTCTTCAGGCCCCTGACCTTTTCGGCCAAGCCCTGGGGGGGCTGCATCTCGAGCACGGACTCGAGCTTCGCGGCCGCGTCGTCGAGGCGCTCGACGCCGAGCGCGAGGCACATGCGCCGCTCGGTCCCGAACTGGTTGATGAGCAGCGGGTGGGCCGAGCCCTTCGGGCGCTCGAAGAGGAGCGCCGGCCCGCCGGCCTTGACCGTCCGGTCGACGATCTCCGTCACCTCTAGGTGCGGGTCGACCTCCGTCTGGATATGAACGAGCTCGCCCTCGCGCTCGAGGAGCACGATCCAATCGCGGAGGTCGGAGGGCGAGGCCACGGCGGAGTCAGTGTAGGGCGCGAGGTATCCGCGTCGCCTCAGCGATCGCCCCAGCTGGGTCAAGGTCGCGCACGGAGTCGAAGACCGAGACAAACTCGGCCGGGCCTAGCTGCCCGCGTACGCGTTCGAGGGTTCGTTCCAGTAGCGACTGCTCGGGCAAGCCGCGGACGGTATCGACCGCTTCGCGCAGAACCGCTGCGAGACCTAGCAGGCGCGCTGCCTCACGCGGTTGCGCATCGTCGAGCGCGGCTGCGAGAAGCTCGAGGGCCGTGGAGGTTCCGTCCTGCTCTCCGACCGCTGTGAATTGCAGGATCGCCTCGGCTGCATGTCTCCTCGCCTCTCCGGATCGTTGCTGCTCGATCATGCTCAAGGCGAGATTCGCGTGCGCTACGCCGATCCCAGCCTGCTCACCGACGGCCTCTGCAATCCACAAAGAGTCGCTGGCAACGCGTTCGGCGCGGACGAAATCACCCCGTTTGAGTGCTAGGTCCGTGAGCCGCGAAAACACCGCGGCCTCGCCCCACCCGTCTTGGCAGGCGCGGAAATGGTCGAGCGCTTCGAACTGAAACTGCTCACCCCGGTCGAGATCCCCGAGATCTCCGGCGATGACACCGGCGTAGCTGACGGCGCGCCCGATCAGGTGGTCGTCTCCGCCCCGCCTCGCGAGCTCGACCGCCTCCGTGATGAGCTCCTCGGCCAATTTGGCGCGGCCCTCGAGGCGCGCATCATCGGCCGCATAACACAGGATGCTAGTCCGCAGGTCTTCGCTGCCGGGAGGGGGCGGCGCGGAGAGTGCGCGGGCCAGTCGCACTCGGCTTTCCTCGACATGTCCGCGCAGAGCCCAGAAGTAGCCGAGCGAGGAGGTGAGGCGCAGTAAGGCCTCGTGATCCGACTCGCGCTCCGCCCAGTCGAGCGCAGCTCGGAGATTGTCGTGCTCACGATCAAGGACGTCGAACAAGCGGCCCTGCTCGGGGCCCAAGACGCCCCGCCTTGCATCCTCTGCAAGCTCCAGGAACCACGCAGCGTGCCGACGCCGGAGATCAGCCGACTCGCCGGAACTGGCAATACGTGCGAGTGCGTACTCACGAATTGTCTCAAGGAGGAAGAAGCGCCCCTCTTCGGTCTGGCGCAAAAGACTCTTGTCGACGAGCGCGGCCAGCGAGTCGAGCCCAGCATCGCAGACCGCTTGGGCCGCCTCGAGGTCAAAACTCCCGGCGAAGACGGCCAGGCGGACGAAGAGGACCTTCTCGTCCGCGTCGAGGAGGTCGTAGCTCCAATCGATCGTTGCGCTAAGCGTCCGTTGCCGTTCGGGTGCGTCGCGCGGGCCGGCAGTCAGGAACTCGAGAGTCCGCCCAAGGCGCTCGAGAATCTGCTCTGTGCGAAGTACCTTGACCCTCGCAGCGGCCAGCTCGACGGCAAGCGGCAGGCCGTCGAGGCGCCGGCAGATCTCGGCGACGGCCTCGTCGGGCTCGAATCCCGGTTTCAGCTGCCGGGCGCGAGTCGTGAAGAGCGCAATGGCCTCATCAGCGAGGAGCGTCGGCACCGGGTACTCGTGCTCAGCGGCGATTGCGAGCCGCTCCCGGCTGGTCGCCAAGACGCAGAGCTCGGGAGCTTCCGCAAGCAGGGTCGCCATTTGCGGCGCGGCCGAGAGCAGGTGCTCGAAGTTGTCGAGGAGGAGCAGCGTCTTCTGCTCGCGCAAGTGCTCGCCGAGGCCGCTCTTCGCGCCAACGACTTGGGCAACCGTCGACTCGACGAGCTCCGGGTCACGCAGCGCCGCAAGCGAGACCCACCAGACGCCCTGCGGGTAGTCGTCGACGAGCTCGGCGGCAGCCTGTAGTGCGAGCCGCGTCTTCCCCGAGCCACCCGCACCGGTGAGCGTGACCAACCGCGCTTCGGAGATCAGTGCGAGCACCTCAGCCAGCTCCTCCTCACGGCCGACGAGCGGCGTCGGCTGAACGGGGAGATGCGTCTGGTAGAGCGTCTTCAGTGGCGGAAACTCGTCGTCTCCGAGCTGGTAGAGCGGCTGCGGCTCGGTCAGGTCCTTGAGCCGGTGCCGGCCGAGTTCGATGAGCTTGCTGTCGCCATCGAGGAGGAGGTACGTCGCCTCGGACACGAGCACCTGCCAGCCATGGCCCGCGCTCATCACCCGCGCGCCGCGATGGACGTCGATGCCGACGTAGCCCTCCTCGGTGAGCAGGGGCTCACCTGAGTGAATGCCCATCCGCACGCGGATTGGCCCCCCGCCGAGTGCCGTCTGCGCTTGTGCGGCGGCGGCGAGGGCGCCGTCCGCCTCCGGAAACGCGACGAAGAAGGCATCGCCTTGCGTGTCGACCTCGACGCCGCCGTGCGCCGCGAAGGCTTCGCGCATGAGGCGCTGGTGCTCGGCGAGCGCAGCGGCGTAGGCCTCGGCGCCGAGCTCGTCGAGCAGCCTCGTCGAGCCCTCGATGTCGGAGAAGAGGAAGGTGACGATCCCGGTCGGCAGAGGCCGCATATGCCGCTCAAGTGAAGCGCGCCGGCGACGAGGCGTCTAGTGCGGGAGCCGGCCGCGGCGGTGGTAGCGGAAGTACCTGTACGTCTCGCCGAGGATGGGGACGCTCGCCAGGACGAGGCCCGTAATCAGCATCCCGAAGATCACCTTCTTGCCCTCGGTCGCCGCGTCGGCGAGCCAGACGGCTAGGGCGAGCGCGCTTCCCATGCTCTGGCGACTCTAACGAACCCGCTGGGCGTGAGCCTCGAGGGCGCGCCCCACGGCCTCGGTGCCGGCGGCCTCCTCCGCGCGGGCGCGCAAGGCCCATGGATTGTTGGTCTCCTTGAGAATGCCCTTTCCCAGAAGCGCGACGCTCGCAGCCCAGGCCGGCCCCTCGTCACCCGAGCCCTCCGCACGGACCTGCGCGCAGAGCGAGATCAGCTCGCCCATGTCGGCGACCGCCTCGACCGATCCCGCCGCCGCCAGCCGGACGAGCCCGTGCGCGTAGAGGTAGTCGCCGAGGAGGAGGATCGTGTCGTGGTCGCTCGGCGCGAAGAGTCGCGGGAATCCGTAGTGGACGAGGTAGCCCTCGTAGATCGTCTCGACCGCAAGAGCGAGACGAGGCTCCGCCAGTGGCGAGAAGACAGGCGTGCGGTCACGAGCTCCACGGGGCCGCAGCGTCTCGCGCCAGAGCGATCCTTCGCGCTCGGCGTCGAGGGCGATCTCCTGCCAGAGATCAACCACCGAAGAACTCAGCTGCCGCCTCCACCGTTCTGTCGATCTCCTCCTCGCTGTGCGCGAGCGAGACGAACATGGCCTCGAACTGCGAGGGCGGGACGTAGATGCCGCGCTCGAGCATATGCCGGAAGTACGCGCCGTACCGCTCGGTGTCGCAGGCAGAAGCCTGTGAAAAATTCGTCACGGAAGTCACACCACTTTGATCGGGGTCAGACCCCACGAAGAGCGTCGCCATGGCGCCGACTCTCTGGACGAGCGCGAGCTCTCTCAGGCCCGACTCCAAGCGCGCGGCCCTGCGTTCGAGCTCCTCGTAGACCGCCGGATCGCGCAAGCGGCGCAGCACGGAGATGCCGGCGGCGGTCGCGAGCGGGTTCCCGGAAAGCGTTCCGGCCTGGTAGACGTCGCCAACCGGCGCCAGCCTGCTCATCACCTCTGCGGAGCCGCCGAAGGCGCCGATCGGCATTCCGCCGCCGACGATCTTGCCGAGCACCGTCAGGTCGGCGCGCACGCCCAGCCGCTCCTGGGCGCCGCCGCGTGCGATCCGGAAGCCGGTGATCACCTCGTCGAAGACGAGCAGCGCGCCCGAGGCATCGCAGAGCTGCCGCAGCGCCTCGAGGAAGCCGGGCTCCGGCGGAATGACGCCCATGTTCCCCGCGACCGGTTCGACGATCACGCACGCCAGCCCTTCGCCGTAGCGCTCGACCGCCGTCGCCGCCGCGACGACGTCGTTGTACGGGCACACGACCGTGTCGGCGGTCGCACCCGTCGGAACCCCGGCCGTCGCCGGCACACCGAGCGTCGCGGGGCCCGACCCCGCCTCGGCGAGCAGCGCGTCCGCGTGCCCGTGATAGCAGCCCGCGAACTTGAGGATCCGATCGCGCCGTGTCGCCCCGCGGGCAACCCGGATTGCGCTCATCGCCGCTTCGGTGCCCGAGCTCACGAGCCGCACCTGCTCGATCGAAGGGAACGCGTCGACGATCTCGACGGCGAGCTCCACCTCGCGCTCGGTCGTGGCGCCGAAGGTCGTCCCCTCGTCCGCGGTTTGCTGCACGGCCTCGACGGTCTCCCGATCAGCGTGGCCGAAGATGAGCGGACCGAACGACATCACCCAGTCGACATAGCGTCCGCCGTCGGCCGTCTTCACGTATGCGCCTTCGCCTCGGCGTATGAAGAGCGGCTCGTCGAGACCGACGGCCTTCATTGCCCGCACGGGCGAATTGACGCCGCCTGGAATCAGGCGCGCGGCCTGCCGCGCCAGCTCCGACTTCTCACTCAGAGCCAGCCCGCGAGCTCCTTGGCCCAGTACGAGACGACGAAGTCGGCGCCCGCGCGCTTGATCGCCGTCAATGACTCGATCGCGGCCTGCCGCTGGTCGAGCCAGCCGCGTGCCGCGGCCGCCTTCACGCTCGCGTACTCGCCGGAGACGTTGTACGCGGCGACCGGGAGGTCGAACCGCTCGCGAACGGCGCGGATCACGTCGAGGTTCGGCAGCGCGGGCTTCACGATCAGCACGTCGGCCCCTTCTGCCACGTCCTGCTCGCATTCGCGTAGTGCCTCACGCACGTTCGCAGGATCCATCTGGTAGCCCCGGCGGTCGCCGAACGAGGGTGTGGACTCCGCAGCCTCGCGGAACGGCCCGTAAAACGCCGAGGCGTATTTCGCCGCGTACGAGACGATCGGCGTCTCGGCGAAACCAGACTCGTCCAGAGCCGCGCGCAAAGCGGCGACTCGCCCGTCCATCATGTCGCTCGGCGCGACCACGTCGGCCCCGGCCTGAGCGTGGCTGACTGCCGTTCGGGCGAGCAGCTCGACGGTCGCGTCGTTTGCGACCTCACCGTTCTCGATTACGCCGCAATGTCCGTGCGAGGTGTACTCGCAGAGACAGACGTCGGTGACGAGGACGAGATCCGGATAACGCTCGCGCAACCCCCGCAGCGCGCGCTGGACGACCCCGTCGGCCGCGTAGGCACCCGAGCCCTCGTCGTCCTTCTCGTCCGGAATCCCGAAGAGGATCACCGCGGAGATGCCGAGCCCGAGCAGCTCCTCCGCTTCGCGCGAGAGATCGTCGACCGAGAAGCGGCCGAGTGCAGGCAGCTCATCGTTCGCCTGCGTTGCCGGCCCCACGAAGAGCGGATACACGAGGTCGTCGAGGTCGAGCCGCGTCTCGCGGACGAGCGAGCGCAGGGCGCCCGTCCGGCGAAGCCTGCGCAGGCGGGTGGCGGGGAACGTGCTCACGGCCTCAGCCTACGCGCTTCCGCCGCCTCTTCTGGCCCGGGGGAACCTCCCGGTTCCCCCGAAACCCCCTCCCCTGGTCCGCTAACGCGGACAGGCCGCTGCGCGGCCGGCGCAATCGGTCTCGTGTCCTCGATGTCGACTTCAACCGGCACGACCCCCTCCTTCCACTGCTCGAGCTCCACGCGCTCCGAGAAGAACTCGTAGATCGCGCGCATCACCGCGAGCAGCGGCAGTGCGACGAACACTCCGGGCAGCCCGTAGAGCTCCCCACCTGCGAGCAGGCCGAAGATGACGAGCAAAGGATGCAGCCGCAGCGCGCTCCCCATCACCTTCGGCACCACGATGTGCCCCTCGATCTGGTGGATCGCCAGGAAGAGCAGGAAGACCCAGAGCGCGGAGATCGGATGCACGATCAGCTCGTAGCCGATCGGCACGATGCCCCCGAGCCAGGGCCCGAGGTAGGGAATGAGCTCCGTCACGGCCACCCAGGCGCCGAAGAGGACGGCGTAGCGGTCAGCTCCCGGCGCCCAGCCCAGCGTGCCGAGCAGCCAGAGCCCGATCCCGGCGCTCGAGCCAATGATCGCCGACAGCAGCAGTTGGCCGCGGACATAGCCGGCAACCGCATGCTCCATCCGAACGAGGAGCCCTGGCTGGCCCGGCCGCGGCGGGAAACGCCGGTCGACCTCGGCTTTCAGCCGGCTCATGTCCAGGAGCATGTAGATCGAGACGACGAGGATCAGGACGAGGCTGAAGACGAGCTGGAAGATCGAGAGCGCGGCGCCGCGCAGGAAGTCGATCGCCGTCGACGTGTACTTCTCGACGTCCTTCCCCTTGATGTTCTCGGCGAAGTCCTGCCCCTGCTGGCGGATGTCGACCCGCTCGAGATGGTGCGTGTCCAGCCAGTGCTGGAGGCGGTCGACGTCCTGCTCGAACCCGGTCTGGCTCGTCTGTCCGTGCTCGTTCGTAAGGTACGTGTCGATTCGATTGGCAGCCGACTGTGACTGGTCGACGACGACGACGCCGATGGCGATCGCGGCGACGACCAGCGCTGAGGCGAAGCTGAGGTAGACGATCGCGATCGAGAAGCCGCGCGGGATCCGAACCTTTTCCAGGGCGCGCACGAGCGGGTCGAGCAAGAGCGCGACGAGCCCGGCGACGAGGAAGAGAAAGACCGCGTGAAAGACCTTGCCCGCGAGGAGGATCCCGATCAGCGCGAGCACGGGCAGACCGACGAGCTGTATCCAGCGCGGGATCTGAATCGTCGGCGTCCCGCCGGCCATGAAGGCCATCGTACCTCGAAGCGTTTGGGAATCCATCAGCGTTCCCGGCTAGCGGCACAGACGGAATCGCGGGAGACAGACGGCCACGCCGGCAAAGCCGGCATGGCCTCCAACGGCATCGCAAGCGATGCCTCAGCCGCACGTCCTGAGGGCGGCACCGCAAGCGGTGCTTCGGAGGTCGTCTCCCTTCGCCCGCCCGCTTGGGATTGGTCCTTCGAACAGGACGCCTCGAGTGGCGCCGAGGAAGCCTCCCGGTTCCCCCAGACCCCTGCCGCCGGCCCACAGCGCCGAGTGACTTACGACGCCTGGGACTGGTCCTTCCTGGAGGACGGCGCCCTGGCGCTCGACAGTTCCGAGACATGGCTGGAACCAACACCCTCGCCACGGCTCGCTTTGTTGCAAATACGGGCCTCGGCGGCCGCTTCGGAATTGCAAGACCGAGGGACCTCCGTTACGGTGCCCCGCATGCCCTCGCCCCGCGCCCCAGGGCAGGCGCGCCGCACATTGAATGCTCGAGCGGTGGCGAGACGGAGAGCCCGGCGAATCGCCGGCCTGATCGCAGTTTCGATCGCGCTCGTCGTCACGTTTCTGCTCACCGCCTTCGGTTCCGGCTCGTCTTCGCCGACCCCGCAGACGCGGCCCGCCTCGGCCAACCGGTTCCTACCGGCCGGCCAGCCGCGGCCGCAGGTGGTCGCGCTCCGCGGCTCGCTCCGGCTCCAGCTGCCCATCGACCAGAGCCGGGTGACCGCGATCGGCTATCACGCTGCCGGCGGCGGGGCGCTCGCGCTCGAGCCGGTGGGGCGGCAGGCGAATGAGGGGCTCTTTGCACGCATGGCCAGAAAGCTCTTCGGTGGCGGCGAACACGGCCTGACCTACTACCAGCTCGGCGGCGACGAAGGTCCGAGCACAGCGGCGCTGGATGTCGGCGCCGCGGTGGGCACCGACGTCTACGCCCCGGTCGACGGCACGATCGTCGGCGTCACGCCCTACACCCTGCGCGGTCAGACGTACGGCGCGCGTATCGATGTCCAGCCGACCACCGCGCCGGCGCTCGTCGTCAGGGTCACGCATCTGCGCCCGGATCCCGCGCTCACAGTCGGCTCGTCGGTCGCAGCCGGAATCTCGAAGATCGGGACGATCATCGACTTTTCCGAGGTCGAGAAGCAGGCGCTCGCGCGCTACACCCAGGACGCAGGGAACCACGCCTCGTTCGAGGTGCATCCCGCGGCTAGCTTGGCCATCCCCTGATCTCGCGTCCCTGGCCGGCCGCTCCTTCCGGCCGGCGAAGCCGCAGAAGCCATCTTGCGGTCGCGGGAGATGAACTCCCGCTCCCTTGGGAGCGGCCTGACGCCGCTGGCGGCAGGATGCTGCGCGGGCGGCGCTTGTCCGTACCAGTTGTACTGTCCTGCGCGCCCCCCGCTCGCCTCCTTTGCCAGCGGCGCCCCAGGAACCCGAGATGGCAGCCACTCGAATCAACCCTGAACCTCGGCAGATGCGAATTCTCTTCGTAGCCGACGTGAACGGGCGCCCAGGCCTGCGCGCGGTCGAGGAGCGGCTGCCGGGCCTTCGCGAGGAGCTCAACGTCGATTTCGTCGTCGCCAACGGCGAGAACGCGGCCGACGGGCTCGGCATCACGCCGAAGCTCGCCGACAAGCTCCTCGCCGCCGGCGTCGACGTGGTCACGCTCGGGAACCACGTCTGGCGACGGCGCGAGATCGTGCCCTACCTCTCCGGTACAGACCGAGTCATCCGTCCCGCAAATCTCTCGGCAGGTTCGCCCGGGCGGGGCCTCGCCGTTGCGCCCGCGCGCAACGGGACTCGCGTGGCCGTGCTCAACATGCTCGGCGACCTCTTCCTGCAGCCGGCGGTGAGCCCGTTCGAGATGGTCGACGACCTCGTCGAGGAAGCCGGCCGCGAAACGCCGGTCGTCCTTGTCGACTTCCACGCCGAGGCGACGAGTGAGAAGGTGGCGATGGCGCGCTACCTCGACGGGCGCGTGACCGCGGTCTTCGGCACGCACACGCACATACAGACGAATGACGCACGCGTTCAGCCCGGCGGAACGGCCGCGATCACCGACGCGGGAATGACGGGTCCGCACGACTCGGTGATCGGGATCGTCGCCGAGAAGGCAATCCAGCGCATGCGCACCGGGATGCCCGTCAGGTTCGAGACGGCCGAGGGCGACGTGCGCCTCGAGGGCGTGCTCGTCGAGTGCGACGGCTCAGGCCGCGCGACGAGCTGCGAGGCGATCCGGGTCCCGGTCACCTAGGCGCCGCTTGCGGTGCCGACCTCAGGATGCACGGGCAGGGCAGGACGGCCACGCGGGCAAAGCCCGCATGGCCTCTCAGCGGCACCGCGAGGCGGTGCCTCAGCGCGCATCTGTCTGAAATGACCGGTCGATCCAAGCCGAGCTCATTACGAAACCGCCTCTTAGAAGCACGGCCAGGAGTCCCACGAGCACGAGGTCGCGGACGAAGACGGCCCAGGAGGGGAGGGCCGCGAAGTGGAGCGCCAGGTCCCAGTAGCGGTACGGGAACCAGAGTTGCGTGAGCACGAGGGCAGCCGCCAGCAGCGCTGATGCCGCAAGGCCTCGCCGGCCACGGACGAGCGGGACGACGGGGATCAGCCAGACGAGGAACTGCGGCGAGAGCACCTTCCCGAGCGCGACGAAGGCGACGAGGGCGGCCGCGCTCGCCTGCAGGAGGCGTTCGCGGCCCGCAGGGCCACGGGCGAACAGAATCCAGACAGCCAGCAGCGCAGCGATCTGAGCGATCGTCTGCCCGACGGCCAGCACGTTCGCGGTCGTTCCGGCAAGGTTCTGCGAGCCGTGGCTCGAGCTCATCGTGAGCGACGTTCCGACCAGCTGGTGCGCGGCGAGCAGGATCCCCGAGCCCAGGCTCTCGATCTGCAGCGGGCGGTCGGCTTGGTTCGAGAGGCTGTCCCAGACACCCCCGGGGGCGAGGACGAGGAACGGCAGGAACGCGAGCGCGACGACCGCGGCGAGGAAACCTCCGCAGACGAGCGCCTCCCGTTTCCCGGATCGCCGCCAGACGTAGACGAGCGCCAGCGGGACCAGCACCCCGGGGTAGAGCTTCGCCGCGACCGCGGCCCCGAGCGCGGCATGGCCGAGCCGCAGCCGACCCGAGACGAGCGCCGCAAGCGCTCCTGCGGTGAGCGCCGCCGGCCAGAGGTCGAACCGGGAGAGGACCACAGGCCCCAGCGCGAGCGGAGCGAGGGCCGCGAAGCCGAGCGCGCCCAGTAAGCGCCGTCGTCCCGCGCCGAGCGCGACCAGGGCGATCGCCATGCAGACGATCATCGCCTCGCCGAGAAACGCCATCAGGGCCTCGAAGCGGAGGCGGAAGGTGTCCGAGCCCGCGTCGCCGAGCGCCGGGATCAGGAAGACCGGAAGCGCCCCGGGCGGGTACTCGAGGGCAAAGTCGCGGTACGGAACGCGGCCGTCGTCCATCTCCGACCCGTAGCGCTCGTAGATCGGAGTGTCGATGATTCGATGGTGCGTGAAGAAGCCGCGGTGGAGTACGCCCCAGGCGACTAGGAAGAGCGCGACCGCGACGAGCGTCGCCGCGAAAGCGAAAGCCGGCTCAGCCGGCGGAGACGAGCTCGCGGGCCTGACGATCACTCTCGATGTCCGGTTGGGCGCGCCGGCGAGCGCGGGGAGCGAGGACGACGAAGACGACGAAGGGGAAGAACCACGGAATGTAGGGATAGAACCAGTGCGTGACCGTAAGCTCGAAACCGATGAGCAGGGCCGCAGTCAGCGCAGCCAGTTGGAGCGGCGTCTTCCGACGCGGGAGGAAGTAGCAGACGACCGCACCGAGCACGAGCATCCCGATCACGACCGGCTGGAGCCAGCCCAGATCCGGGATCCCCGCTGCGTGGTACTGACCCCAGCCCCAGATCGAGAACGGCGAGTCGCGCCCGACTTGCCAGCCGAAGGTTCGGTCCCAGAAGACCCTTGCCGCATGAGCTGGATCGGGCTCGAGCAAGAGGATGGAGAAGGCGGCGAGGGTGGCGACGAAGAAGCCTCCGATGAACGCCACCTTTCCGGTCAGGCGACGAGGCTCCGGATACCCGGCCCAGAGGGGTACCAGCAGGAGCGCAGCGAACTTCGTCCAGCCGGCGAGCGCGACGAACGCTCCGCGGGCGAAGGACGAGGTCACGAGCCAGAACCCGAAGATGAGGAACGCAGGCATGATCGCGTCGTTCGTGTTCGAGTTCGAGACGTACTGGGTGAACGGATAGGCGGCCCAGGCGAAGGGCAGCATGACCGCCAGCCCCGCACCCCCGAAGCGGCGGCCGATCAGGAACATGCCGAGCAGCGCGAGCAGGTCGAACGCGACCGCCGTCGCGTGCGCCGCGCGCAGCTTGTCCCAGTACCCCGTCCAGCCGAACGCGAGGAAACCCGGGAGGTAGGCCTCGTAGGCGACGGGCCCGTAGGTGTCCCCGCGCTCGTTCGCCGACTCGCAGCGCCCGTTGGTCTGGATCCGCTCGCGGATCTCGCCGTCGGCGGCCGCCGGCCCGCATGCCTTCAGCCGGTCTTCGATCGGCATGTGACCGTAGGGAGACTGGCCGTGCGCGATTCGGTCGGCGCCGATGACGCCGGAGTAGCCGACATCGATCACATTCGAGCCGCGCACGTTCAACCCGACCCTGAAGCCGAGGAGGAAGACGGTGGCCGCGGCGAGCAGCCAGAGCGGCCAGACCGGCCGTGCCTCGTTCGGGCCGCCCCGCCACGCGACCCAGGCCATTCGCCCCAACAGGTAGACGAGCGGCGGGTAGGCGAGCGGCACGCTCGTGAAGATCTCGCCGCGGTTGAAGAACCAGAGCGAAAAGGAGAACGAGAGCAGGACGAGCAGGTCGAGGTTGCGCATGCTGAGCGGGCGGCGGAGATTGCCGAGCCCGAGCAGGAAGATGAGGCACAGGCCCAGCCAGACGACGGGACTGTTGATCTGCTTGCCGCCGAAAGCGCCCGAGGAGCCCCGGGCCATCTTCCAGGCGACCTGCGGACCGGTCCAAGCTTCTGTGACGGCGCCGGTGCCGTCGTCGACGCGCCCGACCGCGATCTCGCCGGCAGAGGACCACCAGACGGCGACCTTCCAGTCCTGACGCTCCGTGTCGAAGGTCGTGTCGGTGACGCGATCCCGACTCGGATAGCGGTCGAGCCAGTCCGCGACCTTGTCGTCGCGGAGGAAGATCGCGGTTGCACGCTCCTTGCTCAGGCGCGCGCGCGGAGCAACCGGCGCGAACGGCGTCTGGACGAGCCGGCCTCGAGCGTCGTACACGGGCCTCGTCACGGTCGTCGCGGCCCCGGCCGCGGGTGCGAGCACGGCGAGGGCGAGCAGGGCAACGGCGACCCGCCTCATCGGGGCCGGCCGGCTACCTCCGGAACGACCAGAGCTTGTTGCCGACGAAGTTGATCGGCGTCACGAGTACGATCGCAATCGCCTGCGAGAGCACCTCGTCGAGACCGAGAGCGATGAAGCCGGTGAGCAAAGCCAGGTTTGCGCCGTAGGCGAGCACGGCGACGATCAGAAAGCGCAGGCCCTGCCAACCGACATGGCCGCGCTGGGCGTGGAACGTCCAAACTCGGTTCCAGGTGTAGTTGTTCGTGACGGCGACAAGGAACGAACACGTGGCGGCCAGGGCGTAATGGAAACCCGCTTCCCGCAGAAGCGCGGCGTAGACGGCGAGGTTGACGACATAGCCGCTGACTCCGACTCCCGAGAACTTCGCCAGTTGAACCCAGTTGTGAGGGCGGCGCAGCGCCCTCGTGGCGCGCTGTCGGACGGAAGCGATCGGCGGGACCGCGGCTGCGGGCTCGTTGGTCATTCGACGGGCGAGCGTAGCAGCGGGTTGGGATTGCTTACCCGGGAGAGCGCAGACGGCGACCGTGCGAGCGGTAGAAGTCGAGTTGATCGGCCTCGAGCAGCATCAGGGCCGATTCGATCTCCACGTCCTCACGCACCCGAGCCGTCGACAGCGGGAGAAAGCGGTGGTCGCCGTCGCGGCAGCGAACGTCGAAGCCAACCGGCCGCTTGCCGCCTTCGTCGAGGATCACGTCGACGACGCGGCCCAGCTCGATTCCGCTCATGACGACCCGCTTGTTCAGGAGATCGACGTCATTCATCTGCCGCCCTCTTGTGCCCAGGCGCGGCTGAGCAGAAACCCGACCTAGTGGATCGAGAAGCCTTGTTCGCCTTCGGGCTCGCTCCAATCGACCTCGATTTCCTCGACTCGAGCGCCAACGGGACCCCGCCGACACCATTCGACCATCGACCCCACTCGCTCGTCATCGCCCTCGAAGACGGCTTCCACTGTTCCGTCGGGGACGTTTCGAACCCAGCCCGCGAGCCCAAGCGAGCGAGCGCGATCACGCGCGACCGCGCGAAAGAACACGCCCTGGACGGCGCCATGAACGATCACCTTCGCCCGCTTCAATCCTCGAAGCCCTCCTCGCCGACAAGCGGGACGAACCGGCAGGGAACCGAGCGGACGATCGCCGGACCCTCCGGACTGCGGACGATGACCTCCAGGCGCTGGCCCCAGCGGCCGCCGACCGGCACGACCAGGCGCCCCCGCGGCTCGAGCTGGTCGTAGAGCCGGCGCGGCAGGCCGGGCGCAGCCGCGGCGACCGCGATCGTCCCGAAGGGTGCCTCGTCCGGCAGGCCGAGCGACCCGTCGCCGACGTGGACCTCTACCTGGTCGTAGCCGGCTGCGGCGAGATTCTCCCGCGCCTGCTCGGCGAGCTCCGGAATCCGCTCGATCGTATGCACCTCAGCCCCGAGTTCGGCGAGGACCGCCGCCTGATAGCCCGACCCCGTGCCGACGTCGAGGGCACGCTCGCCGCCGCTCAGCGAGAGCGCTTCGCAGATCCGGGCGACCATGTAGGGCTGGGAAATCGTCTGCCCGTGCCCGATCGGGAGGGCCGCGTCCGCGTAGGCGCGATGCCGCTCTCCTTCAGGGACGAAGAGCTCGCGGGGCACGCGCTCCATGGCCTCGAGCACCCGCTCGTCGACGATGTCTCTCGCTCGAAGCTGGTCTTTGACCATCCGCAGCCGCGCGCCGCGAAAGACGTCCTCAGCTTCCATTTCTAAGGCACCGCTTGCGGTGCCGCCATCAGGACGGGCGGGATCCGGACGGCCACGCCGGCAAAGCCGGCATGGCCTCCAAACGGCATCGCAAGCGATGCCTCGCCGTCCGTCCGTCTGAATCGACCGGTCGAGTCAACTGGGTTCAATCGAGAACCCTTCTAGCCCAAAGTGTCTAAGCACGAGGGGCGCGACGTCGACGATCCGCGCCGGGGGCGAGCCGAGTCCGACGGCGAGCATCGGAACCTCGGAGTCGCCAAGCTCGAGCGAACCGTGACTGCCTCCGCCCACGTGATGGCGCCCGCCGAGGTCGGCGAACTCGACCCCCGGAGCGGCCGAGACAATCAGGTCGCCTGCGTTCGGGTTGGCGAGCGCGCGCCAGGCGCGCTCGAGCGCGTCCGGCTGTGGAAGGACGTCCACGTCACCGGTGGTTTGCCAGCCGTTTCCGTCCGGCGCGAAGCGAAGTTCCTCTCCACGCCGCCTCGCAACGGCCTCCCCGCCTTCACGGAAGAGGACGACGTGTGGGCCGTCGTCGAGGCGGTTGGCCAGCTCACTCGGTTCCGCGGCGCACCCGGGGAGCCGGTACACCATGCCCGCCCGGTTGGACGCTGTGACAGCGAGTTCGGCGCGCCGGCCGTTGCCGGGCCGGAAGAGGCGGAAGCCTGTGAAGGCACCCTCGAGCCGGGCGGCCTCGTCGACGCGTGTCTGTCCATGGTCCGAGCAGAGGAGCACGTCATAGCGCTCGAGGAACGCGTCCGGCCCACCGGCCGCCTCGAGCAGCGATCCGATCGCACTGTCGGCCCGCGCCAGTGCCGCGTGCGCGCCCTCGGGCCCCGCAACGTGCGAGGCGAAGTCGTAGTCCGGCAGATAGAAGACAAGGAAGTCGAAGCCGTCGCGCGTGACGAGCCAGCGCCCGACCACCCGTGCGTACTCGTCAATCGATCCGCGCGCCCGAGTCCGAATGGCGAGTGGGGATCCAGTGACGTCCGACTCGAAGAGGTTGTAATAGAAGAAGCGGCGCGGTCCGAACGCTGGGCGGGCGAGCCCCGGCACCGTCGGCGCGTGCCTCGTCGGCCCCCGGTAGCAGACCATGTTCACGGCTGCGGTGACGAGGCCGGCGCCCTCGAGCGCCTCGAAGACGGTCACAGCTCGGCTCGAGAGATGCTCCTGGTTCATGTTGAAGACGGCATCGCGCATCGCCCGAGTCGTTCCGACCGCCCGCACCGCGCCGAACGACGAGCCGTATTCGACGAGCCGCTGCTCCCCGCGGTGGTACCAGACGAGGTGCGGGATCTCGTGCACGTCCGGGTGCGCACCGGTTGCGAGCGACGAGAGGCAGACGGGAGTCAGCGAGGGAAAGGTTGTGATCGCCCGGCGGTATTCGCCCTGCTCGCTCAGGAAGCGAAGCGCCGGGACGTCCTCTCGCTCGACCGCCTGCTCCAGCATCGCCGGTGTGAGGCCATCGATGACGATCAGGACGAGCTTTCGCGCCGCCACGGGCCTAATCGCGTGCGAGGCTGCGAAGGCCGGCGTAGCGCTTCCCGCCCCGGCGGCGCAGTCGGGCGCCGAGCGCCGGCAGAACGATCGCTTCGACGTAGCCGACGCCGGGAATGAAGGCGAGCGCGGCGACGAGAACCGCGCCGAGGGCCACTAACAGCCCAGTCGCCACGCGCGTTCCGCCGCGGCCGAGAGCACCGCGCACGAGCTCCAGGGCTCCGGCCGCCCCGAGCAGCCCGCCCACTCCTCCGCCGGCGGCCTCGTCGGCATTCGCAAAGACGACCCCGAGCAAGATCCCCACGGCGGCGGCGAGGAACGGAGCCGCCAGGCTCATACGGCGTCCCGCGAGCGCGGCCGCGGCCACGATGCCCAGCGCGACCCCGAGGCCCGCGAAGACCCCAACGGAGTACCAGTCCCCCATCGTCATCAGTGTAGTGCGAAGGCGTTTCGCGCTCCCCCGGCCCGGGAAAAAAGAAGCTCGATGACCGGCCGCTCCGGGGGGCCCGGCGGCAATCGTCGGAATCTCCTCGTCTTCTTCTCCGCCTGGCGATCCGGGCCTGCCCGGCGCATGGACAGCCTGCTCGCGCAGCTCGCGCGGAAGGAGCGGCATCGGCTCCAGGTGGCGCGCGTCGACGTCGAGCAGCAGCCCGAGCTCGCGAAGCGATTCAACGTGCGCCGAGTGCCGACGCTCGTGCTCCTAAAGGGCAAGCAGGCCGTCGCGAGGCTAGAAGGCCGGGCGAATGCTGCCGAGATCGAGCAGCTCGTCGAGCCGCACCTGGAAGAGTCAAAATCCGACGAGGCGCAAACGTCGTAGGTCCGAACGACAACCGCCTTGTCCGGCAGAACCGCGACCGCCGCTCATATCCAGTTCGCACAGCAGACACGTGGGCGGTGGGGTCAGCGCATTCCTCTGCGGCGGAGGCGGCAAGCCCAATCGCGCCGGGTCAGCTCGGCGAGCTCATCGACGCGACTCGCGCGGGCGCGACCTACGCGAACGTCCATACGACGCCGAGCTATCCCGAGGGCGAGATCCGTGGGCAGATCGGCCATGGCCACGGCCACCCCGCGCGGGCACAGCAGCCGCTAGACCGGCGGCAATACCTCTGAGAACGCGAGAGCCCGGTTCCGGCGCCGGGCTCTCGCCGTTAAGGGTGGCTCTTCTCCAACCGGGCGATGACCGAGAGCCCGAACTCTGCGGCGCGGGCTCCGTCGACCACTCGGTGATCGAACGTGAGCGCGATGTGGCCGACTTGTCCGACGCCGAGCCCGTCCTCGCGGACGACCGGCCTCGGCGCGATCCGGCCGATGCTCAGGATCGCCACTTCCGGGTGGTTGACGATCGGCGTCTGAAAGAGGCCGGCGAGTTTGCCTGCGCTCGTCACGGTGAAGGTCGAGCCGCGGAGCTCTTCCGGTTTGAGCGTTCCGGCCCGGGCGCCCTCGGCGAGCCGTGCAACCTCCGCTGCGAGCTCGTCGATCGACGCCGTGTCGCAGCCGCGGACGACAGGCACGACGAGCCCGTCGTCGGTCTGGACGGCGACGCCGAGGTCGTAGCGCTCGAGATACACGATCTCGTCGCCTTCGAGCCTGGCATTCAGCTCCGGGAACTCCTGCAGCGCCTGGGCGCAAGCCTTGAGGACCGTCGGCACGAGCAGCTTGAGATCGACCGCCCCGAAATCGCATTCCTCGACCCAGGTCACGGCCGGCACCTCCCGGTGTGCGCGCGCCATGTGCTCGGCGATCAGCCGCCGGACTCCCCGGAGTGCCTCCCGCCGTCCCTCCCGGCCAGGTCCCGGTGCCTGACCCCCTGACGTGGCCGCAGCGCGCACGTCCGCCTCGGTCACCCGTCCTTGCTGGCCGGTCCCCATCAGTCCCTGGAGGTCTACGTTCAGCTCTTGCGCGAGCCGGCGGACGAGAGGAGTCGCACGGACACGACCGGGCTCGACCTGTCTTGGTGCCTGACCCCGGGACGTGTCCGTCTTCGGTTCCGCGCCGTCTTCACCGATGACGACGAGCACCGTGCCCACCGGCACGACCTTGCCCTCCTCGACCAGAATGCTCGCGACCTTGCCGGCCGCAGGAGACGGAATCTCGACGGTTGTCTTGTCGGTCTGGATCTCCACGAGGGGCTGGTCCTCCGCGACCTCGTCGCCTTCGGACACGAGCCAGCGCGCGACCTCCCCCTCTGTCAGGCCCTCACCGAGGTCGGGCAGCTTGAACTCGTACGCCACGGCGGCGGAATCTACCTGGAGGGCTGGGCGGGACGTCGCTCGTTGTCGGGGTGCGATGGTCGTTCCCAGGCAAGGACGCAGGGAGTGCCAATAGCCACTGCTATTGGCGCGACTGAGGACACCGCCTGGGGGCGAGCAGCGCGGCCCGACGACTCAGCCGATGTCCCGCCCAGCCCTCCGAGGCCGCCCCACCCAGGCGTCGGCCGGGACGATCAGAGCCCGCAGGCCGCCCTCGACTCGCCACAGCGAAAACGCCTGCTCGTCACCCTCGAGTATGGGCGCGGACTCGCGCGGGACGTAGCCGAGCTGAAGGGTGCGCCCCTCGTTCCAGATACCGACCGCGTTCGGATCGTGCGGGTTCTCGGGCTCCGGGACAAGCGCGAGTGGCCTGCCGGGATCGAACGAAGAGTCTTCCAGGGCCTCGATGCGGAACGAAACACCGGCGACCGGCAGCACGAGGATACGCGGGTCCTCCCAGCGCACGACCTCGCCGGTCGCGGCATCTCGAAGCCGGTAGCCAAACTGGGCGCGCTCCAGCAGCAGGCGAAGGCGCTCGCTCACCGGAACGCGTCGTCGCGTAGCTCGGCGTGCACGCCGAGGGCCTCGTTCACGACCTGCGTGATGTGCAGGTCGACGCCTATGCTCGCCAGCACGCGGGCGTCGCCTCCGGTGACACCGAGCTCCCGCGCCATCAGCGCGAGCATGCCGTCGACCGCGATCCGAGCGGCGCGGCCGAGGTGCTCGTCGAAGCCGAACGTCAGCCAGGCGCCGTCGATCCGCGCGATTGGCCACTCAAGCGCGAGGTCGTCGCGCAGGTTGAGGGTCAACTGCGCCCGCGCCGGAGTCTCGATCGCCGTGCCCGAGACCTCGCCGTCGCCCTGCGCGGCGTGCCCGTCGCCGGCGGAGAAGAGCGCACCCTCGACCGGAATCGGAAGGTAGAGCGTCGTTCCGGCGACGAGCTCCTTGCAGTCGATGTTGCCGCCCCAGCGCCGCGGCGGAATGGTCGAGTGAACCCCGGGCTCCGGCGGAGGCATTCCCATCACGCCGAGGAAAGGTGCGAGGTCGAGCTCCCGGCCGAGCGCCCTCCCGACACCCTCGGCGAGGGCCCAGTGGACTGCGTGACCAAGACCGCCTTCGGTGAATCCCCAGTCCCCGGCCTCGACTTCGTCCACGCAAACGGTGAGTGTCTCGCCCGGCCTCGCCCCTCGTACCGCGATCGGGCCGGCGAGCGCATGTCCCGTGTCGAGCTCCGGCGTCTTCGCGAGGAACCGCTCCTCACGGGATAGCTCCCACGCAGAATTCGGCACGGAGATTCGAACCGAGTCGCCCGGCTCGATCCCGAGCACGGGCTCGAGATCCGGCGAGAAGTAGCCGTGGAGCGTGCGCTGCTCGCACGGCAGCTCGTGGACGGTCACTCGTACTCGAGGAGCTTCTCGACCGCGTCCATGACCCGCTCGACCGAGGGCATGTACGCGTCCTCGATCTGCCAGTACGGATAGGGCACGTCGTAGCCGGTCACGCGGAGCACAGGGCCTCGCAGGTCGAGCATCGCCTTCTCGGCCAGGATCGCCGCCAGTTCGGCGCCGTAGCCGGCCGTACGCGGGGCCTCCTGGATGATCACGACCCGGCCGGTCCTGCCCGCTGCCGCGAGCAGCGCCTCCTCGTCGAGCGGCTTCAACGACCTGATGTCGAGGAGCTCCACGCTAGCCCGACCGTCAAGCGCGTCCGCGGCCTGCTCGGCGAGCGGCACCATCGAGCCATAGGCGACGAGCGTGACGTCATCTCCTTCCCGGACCGTTCGCGCCTGGCCGAGCGGGACGACGTGCTCGCCTTCAGGCACTTCGCCGCGCATCGTCCGATAGTGGAGCTTCGGCTCGAAGATGACGACCGGATCGGGATCGCGGATCGCGGCCGCGAGCAAGCCCTTGGCGTCACTCGGGGTCGACGGGATCGCGACCTTCACTCCTGGCGTGTGCACGTAGTAGGCCTCGGGAGAGTCGTCGTGGAGCTCGGGCGCGCGCACCCCGCCGCCGTAGGGCATCCGTACGGTCAGCGGGAAGGCCATCTTCCCGCCGGTCCGCCAGCGGTAGCGGCCGACATGCGTGATCAGCTGGTCGAGCGATGGATAGCTGAAGGCGTCGTACTGCATCTCACAGACGGGACGAAAGCCCGCCATGCAGAGACCGATCGCCGCGCCCATGATCCCCGCCTCGGCGAGCGGGGTGTCGACGCAACGATCCGGGCCGAACTTATCGCGCAGGCCGGCGGTGGCGCGAAAGACGCCGCCGGCGCGGCCCACGTCCTCGCCCATGACCATCACGTCCGCGTCGCGTTCGAGCTCCACGTGGAAGCAGTCGTTGATCGCCTCGACGAGGGTCATGTCACTCGCCAAGGACCCTCCTCAGCTCGGCGAGGTCGGTTTCGAACGACGCCGGCGGATCGGCCAGCGCATGCTCGAAGAGAAGCGCCAGGTCGGCCGGCGGCTCCGCCTCCGCGGCCGCGATCCCGTCGCGCATGGCCTGCTCGGCCTCGGTACGAATGGACTCCGCCATCTCGTCGGTGAGGATCCCGGCCCGCCGCAGGTAGCCCTCGTAGCGGCCGACGCACTCGGTCTTCTTCTCCTCCTCAACGCGCTCGAGGTCGATGTAGGCCTTCGGGTCGTCCGCGGTCGCGTGCGGGGCCGTGCGGTACGTGACCGCCTCGATGAAGGTCGGCCCCTCGCCGGCCCTGGCGCGCTCGACGGCCTCGCGGGTCGCCTCGTAGACGGCCAGGATGTCGGCCCCGTCCACGCGCAGCCCGGGCAGCCCGTAGCCGACGGCCTTGTCGGCAAGCGTCTCGGCCGCGGTCTGCGCTTCGAGCGGGGTCGAGATCGCCCACTGGTTGTTGTTGCAGAAGAGCACGAGTGGCGCGTGCATGACGGCGGCGAAGTTCGCGCCCTCGTGGAACGCGCCCTCGGAGGTCGCGCCGTCGCCGAAGTAGGCGATCGCGCAAGCGGTTTCGCCGCGCAGGCGCTTGCCCCACGCGAGGCCGGCGGCATGGGGAACGTGAGTCGCGATCGGCACGCAGATCGAGGCCACGTTGTAGTCCAGCGGGTTCCACCATCCGGCCGGATGGCCGCGCCACCAGGAGAGCACCGTCGCCGGCGGCATGCCACGCAGGACTCCGATCGCCGACTCGCGGTAGCTGGGGAAGATCCAGTCGTCGTCCGCGAGCGCGTAGACGGAGCCTGCCTGCATCGCCTCGTGGTTCCAGAAGATCGCGTAGGTGCCGATCCGGCCCTGGCGGTGGTAGACGACCGAGCGCTCGTCGTAGGTTCGGAGGAAGACGAGGCCGCTGTAGAGCTCGACGAGATCGTGGTCGGAGAGCCCCTCGACCTCGCCGTCGGGCACCGTCTCTCCGTCGCCGATCACGCGCCGCAGATCGCGCTCAGCAGGGACAACCTGAGCCATTAGGCTCCCGAATCTACCTCAGAGGCAGAGCGATGGACTAGCACGCCCAGCAAAGCGAGCGCGCCGATGACAGCGGCGACGCCCACGGCCTCGAGCACGGCGCCGCCTCCGCCACCCGCTGCGGCCAGGACGAGCACAAGCGCGGCGACGGCCGCCGCCCCGGCGCAGACGAGGACGAGGTAGGCCAGCCGGCGGAATGGAAGTTCCGGATCGCTCCAGGCCTCGACACGCGGTTCGATCGACCAGAAGCCGAGCTCCGCGACGAGGATGAACGCCGCGGCGTAGGTCGGCGTCAGCTCGTCGAGCGCGGATCCCTGCTCCGCAAACCAGACCGCGTACTCGCCGCCGAGCGCAGCGAGCCCCCACCCCAGCCCGGGCCCCGAGCGCGACACGAGCGCGACAGCCAGCATCGCGAGTGCCACGGCGGCCACCCCCTGGGCAAGCAGTTGCAGACGAACGTCCTGGGCCGCCGGATACGCCGCGAGCGCAGCCGCCGCCGCGAAGGCGGCAAAGCCGGTCGCTACGCGCGCACGACTCGGGCGTGGCGCCTGAATCCCCGCACCTCCTCGATCACGGCCCCGATTGGAACGCCCTCGGTCCATTCGACGATCGCCACGCCGAGCGCCGCGTAACGCGACCGCATCGCTTCCCGTCGCAGCCGCCACAGCCGGAGCGCGAGCTGGCCCGTCTCGCTCAAGTCCTCCTCGATGAACGGAAAGGGCGACAGCTCGAGCACCGCCAGGTCGAAGCCCCGGGCCCGCAGATCCATGAGCGCTCCGATCGCCCGCTCATCGAGCAGCGGGGTGAGCGCGATCACCAGCGCACGCGGGGGCAGCGTCCTCGCCGGAATGACGTCGAGATCCTTCCAGGCATAGCTGAGCACGATCTGGGCGTCGAGCAGCGAGTCCACGATGCGGTAGAGCTGGGTGATCCCGCTGGAGACCGTCAGCCAGTTCAGCACCCCGCCGAACGACACGAGCCCGACCCGGTCCTTCTCCTTCAGGTAGTGCGAAGCCAGCGTCGCCGCGGCCCGAACCCCGAGGTCGAGCGTGCCCGTGCCCGCTTTCCTCGCCTCCGCAAAGGTGTCGAGGAAGATGACGACGTCTGCGTTCCGCTCCGGGTGCGCCTCGTTCACCCAGGGCGCGCCACGTCGTGCGGTGGCCCGCCAGTTCACGCGCCGCACACGGTCGCCGGGCGTGAAGGGCCTGAGGTCGGCGAACTCGATCCCTTCGCCGCGCGTGCGGGCAACCTGGTTCCCCGAGAAAGCCTGAGTCTCGAGCGGCCGCAGAACGTCGCGGAGCGCCTCCCCGCGCGGATACACCTTGAGCCAAGTCTGCTCGCCCGAAGACCCTTCGAAGGTGACGAGCCCGAACGCGTCGCGCGCCCGCCACAGAACCTGCCCCACGTCATGCGCCCCCCAGTGGACGCAGCGAAGAGAGATCTCGAACGAGTGGCCCTCGCCGCCGGCGAGGCGAACAAGACGCGGATTTGGCTCCTCCGCTTCGAGCCCCTCCGGAAGCTCGAGCAGGAGCTCGAGCCGCTCGACCGGGCGCGTGGCGGCGACCTCGAGCTCGACGCCGACGTGCCGACCCTCGAGCTGACGCTCGCGCTCCAGCTCGGCGAAGATCCTGAGCTCGGGGCGGTGGGCCACAGCGAGCCCGATTCCGACGAAGACCGCGAAGGGCGCCGCGACTGCCGCCAGCTCCGGCCGTCCGAGGGCGAGCGCGCCGATCAGGCCGAGCCCGGCGAGTGCCGGATAGACGCGCAGCTTCGCCGTCGCCGTACGAGTCACTGGGCCGCGGGCTGCCGCTCGACGGCCGGTGTCGGCACCTCGTCGAGGAGCTCGCGAACAATGTCGTCGGAGCGAAGCCGCTCGACCCAGAGCTCCGGCTTGAGCGCGAGCCGGTGGGCGAGTGCCGGGACGGCGATCGCCTTCACGTCGTCAGGGGTCACGTAGTCGCGTCCCGAGAGCGCGGCCCGGCAACGCGAGAGCTTGAGAAGAGCGAGCGAGCCACGAGGGCTCGCGCCGACCTGGACACCAGGGGCGCTGCGCGTCGCGACGACGAGATCGACGATGTAGTAGCCGAGGCTCTCCTCGATGTGAACCTGCTCGACGGTCTGCTGCATCTCGAGCAGCGTCGCCCGGTCGACGACCTGGACGAGCTCGACCTCCTCCTGGGAGCGCTCCTGGCGCCGATCGAGCATCTCCCACTCGTCGTCGCGGGACGGGTAGCCGACGCCCATGCGCAGCACGAAGCGGTCGAGCTGCGCCTCGGGCAAAGGGTAGGTGCCCTCGTACTCGATTGGGTTCTGCGTGGCGAGGACGAGGAACGGCGGCTCGAGGACGTGCGTCAGGCCCTCGATCGTCACCTGTCGCTCCTGCATCGCCTCGAGCAGCGCCGCCTGGGTCTTCGGAGGCGCCCGGTTGATCTCGTCGCCGAGCAGGATATTGGCGAAGATCGGGCCCGGTCTGAACTCGAAGTCGCCCTGCTGCTGGTTGTAGATCGAGGAGCCGGTGACGTCGGCGGGCATCAGGTCGGGCGTGAACTGAATCCGCGCGAAGTCGAGATTCGTCACGCGGGCGAAGGAGCGCGCGATCAGCGTCTTCGCGAGACCTGGGAAGTCCTCGATCAGGACGTGCCCGTCGGCGAGCATGCCGAGGAGGACGAGCTCCAGCGCCTCGCGCTTCCCGACCACGGCGCGCTCCACCTCGGTCAAGATGCGCTCGGCCTGCTCGGTCAGCTGCTCGATCGTCAGTGTCCCTCCCAGTGATGCTGTCGAGTTTCTGGGCTGCGAGTACCAAGCCAGAGGCCGCACTCGTCCGCGCAGGGCATCGCTTGCGATGCCTCTAGGAGGTCACGGCGGCTTTGCTGCCGTGACCGTTTCATGCTAGAAGCCTTGGCAAGGGCGAGGGTGGGTTCTGGCGCCGCGTAATCGCGGGCCAGAAGCCGGCAAGTATTGCTGGGAGGGGCACTAGAGTTTCTCTAGCTGCTCGATCGTCAGTCGCACCTCGTCCAAGCCTGGGCCGGGGCCCTGCCGATTGTGCGGAGGCTCGCGATCGGGCCGCGTGAGCTCCCACAGCTCCTCGCCGAGCCGCTCGCGCACGGCGTCGCTCCCGGAGTCGAGGCGAAGCCCCCGCCGATCGAGCCGCCCGGCCGCGATCTCGCGCACGACCGGGCGCAGGCGGTAATGAAGGTCGAAAGCCCGCGCGGCTCCCATGTACACCTCTCGCTCGAGCCGGTCGAGCTCCGCGATCCGCGGCGGCTCCGGCGGCTCGCGGCGGAGGGCCTCCTCGAGCTCGGATCTGCCTGCGAGCGGAGCGACCTCGCGCAGCCAGTAGATGACGGCGAGCAGCGCCATGAGCCCGAGGGCGAGGATGTAGATGTCGAGCTCGACCGCGTGGCGTCCGGGTGCCGCAACCCGGGCGACGTACAGGCCGATCGTCGTGAGCGTGGCACCGAAAACCCAGCCGAGGACGAAGTGCCTCAACCCGCCACCTCCAATTCGGCTCGCAGCCCTGTCAGAGCCTCGATCGCGTCGTCTTTCATGCGACCGTCGATCTCGTGAGGGCTGAACCGAGCGCGCCCGAAGAGCTTCGTCAGGCGACGGACGGAATGCGAGCTCGCCTGGACGTAGTCGAGGATCCGTTCGAGGTACTCGAGCGGCGCTTCGGAGGGCTCACGGGGCATGCCGCGCACGGCCAGGCTCCGTTCCATCTTGGCGTAGGCAGCGATTACGGCCTTGCGCGGATCGGGCTCGCGGTAGAGGTCGTCCAGCGTCTCGGTCAGGACCGCCGACACCTCGGCCGCGGTCGGCCCCTCGGGCAGAATCCCGTAGCGCCGCCGATAGGCGACGTAGCCTGCGGCGCCGGCGAAGGCGACTACGAGCGAGCCGAGGATGACCAACGGCAGCCAGCGGAAGTGCGCCTGCGGCGTCGCGGCCTGCTTCGAGCTCGCACCTTTCTTCGTCGTTGTCTGCCCCGGAGCGCCCGAGTTGACTGCCGACAGTTTGTGGAAGGTCGATGGGAATTGGCTTCTCAGGACCGCGGCGCCGCCGAGGACGAGCACCACGAGGACGACTGTCACGAGCGTCCGTCCGCGGCCGCGCTTTGCGATCCCCGCCTGCTGCCGCTGGCGTCGCGCGAAGGCCGCCCAGATGATCAGGATGACGCCCACCGGCACGAAGAGGAGGGCGATCGTGCTGATGTAGTCGACGAGCAGCGTGGGTGCGTGGCCGCTCGGCCTGCTCTCACCCCCGGTCGGTGCGCGTCCGGCCGCAGCGATCGCCACGAGTCCGACGAGCCCGAGCAGGATCACGATCGCCAAGGGCGCACGCCACGGGCTCTTGCCGCTCGCGCCGGCCGCTAGACCTGTCATGGCGGCACCCTAGACGAGCCGGTGCGATCAGCGATCGAAGGCGGGATCAGCCGCCGGAATGAGCAGCGATGAAGGCGTCCACGAGTGCGCGCGTGTCGGGATTCTTGAGGAGCCTGAACCCGTGCTCCGCTCCGGGCGTGATCACGAGGCGTTTCTCGGGCGACGCGCAGGCCTCGTACAGCATTCGCGCCTCGTCCGGGAACTCGGCATCGTGCTCGTCTGCGAGGAACAGCGCCGGCGTGCGGAACGCCTTGACGGCGGCCACCGCGTCCACGTTGGCGTAGCTGTGCGGGCTCGAGAAGCTGATCACCGCGTTGACGGCGGGAACGGCGTGCGCCGCCGCACTGAGGACGGCCGCGCCGCCGAGAGAGGCGCCTCCCAGCACGATGCTCTGTGCGCCTTGTGCGCGCAGTGTCCGGACCGCACCGAGCACGTCGAAGTCGACACGGTTGGTCCGCGACCTGCGCGAGGTCGACCCCGACGAGCCGAAGCCGCGATGGTCGAAGACGAGCACGCGGTAGCCGGCGCGAGCGAGTGCCCTGGCGTATGGCAGCCAGCCACAGAGATTCGGCGGGGCACCGCCCTGGTGAGCGAGGATCACCCCGCGTGGCCCGCGGCCCAGCTCGACGCCGATCAGCCGCAGGCCGTCGAACGCGCGGAACCTGACCACGTGTCTCCGCTCCGCCCTTCTGACGCAGACCTCCCGCAAGACAAGCGCTCGCACCTTCGCGGGACGGAACGGAGAGGCGGACGCCTTGCCGGCGCTCGGAGCCCCGGCTGCAACCACGGCAACAGCAACCGCCACCAGAACGGTCGCAGCGGCAATCACGGATGCACCCCGTCTCACAGTTCGCTTCGCCTCGCCAGCTCGCGCAGGGTCTCGTCAGCCCAGCGAATGATCGCGTCCGCAGAGGCGTGGCCGTACCTCCTGGTCAGGTTGGCGTAGAAGTCGAGCCGCGGATGGTGGGGGCCGGCGTCGAACGCCGTCAGCTCGGCTTTCAACTGCTCGGCTGCCACGCGACGCTCGTGAACGTGCTCGGCGAGCTTCTCAGGCGAGCTGAGGTCGCCGAAGTAGAGCTTGAGAAGCAGGGGGTTGCGGCTCGGCTGCGGCGGTGAAGGCGGCTCGTCGATCCACTCCTTGAACACCTTGCGTCCTCGCGCCGTGATTCGGTACACCTGCTTGTCGGGACGCTGTGACTGGGCGACCTTCCTGCTCGTCGCGTAGCCCGCCTCAACGAGCCGAGGTAGTACGGCGTAGATCTGGCTCTTGGCTGGGCCCCAGAAGTACCCGACCGATGTCTCGACCGCCTTCTTGAGGTCGTAGCCCGACATCGCCCGGCGAGTGAGCAATCCCAGCACCGCGCACTCGGTTGTGGTCAATGCTTCGGTACTAGTCCTGACCGGCATATTCCAGCGCAGACTATATCACGGCATCAACAGCTTGACCGCATTCCGCTCGGCTTCGAAAAGCGCCTCGGTCACGTCGCCGAGGTCCTCGCCGTCGGCCTGCAACGGCAGCGGCCGGTCACAGCGGATCTCGATCCGGTCGAGGTCGTGCAAATAGACGACATCGCGTGCACGCGACTGCCCGCGTCCGAGCAGCACGTATCCGAGCAGTCGAGGAAGACTGAACGGCGAGACTCTTCTCGGAGCGACGAGGTCGAGCCCGAGCTCGAACCGTGCCTGCGAAGCGACGCGCAGCGGAACGAGGCCGGCGTAGGTGTAGGGGTCGGTATTGGCGACGAACGCGAAGGCCACCCGGCCGTGGCCCAAGATCTCGAGAGTCGGCTCGAAGCGCCCCCGCCGCTCGGCGACTACGCGCAGGAGATCCCAGGCGAAGGCGAGGTTGCCGGCGCGGCCGAGCTCCTCCGACCGGCCGCGCTCGTCGACCCGGCGAACCGCCTCGGCGTCGAGCCCGATCCCAGCAGCGAAGCCGAAGCGCCGCCCGTTGACTCTGCCGACCGAGATGCGCCGCGTCCTGCCGCGGACGACACGCTCGGCAGCGCGAACCGGATCACGAGGCAGGCCGAGCGCCCGCGGAAGCACGTTCGCACCGCCGCCGGGGAGGAAGCCGACCGGGGTCTCCGCGTCGATCCCGTTCAGGACCTCGTTGAAGACGCCGTCGCCGGAGAGGACGTAGAGGGCTTCGGCGCCACGCGCCTCCCGGGCCAGATCTGTCCCATGGCCGCGATGCTCCGTCCGCCGCACCTCGATGTCACCGAGCACGGCGGTCACGGCGGCGATTAGGTCCTCGTTGACCCCGCTCGCGTACGGGTTGACGATCAGGACCCGCATAATCGGCCGCAGGATGGCACGAATCGACCATGCGGCTTTCGAGACGGAGGATCCAGACCGCGTGGCCGCGTTTTACGAGCGCATTCTCGGCGCGCGGGTCGTCAAGGAGGAGGGTCATCCCGTGATGGCCTACCTCGGCAACACCGGCCTCGCCTTGCACGAGCCCGGCGGGCCGGGCCCGCACACGGGAGTTCGAGTCTCCGGCGAGGAGCAGGCCGAGATCGCGCGGCGACTGGCCGCGGAGGGGATTCCGTCAGAGGAGCGCGACCACGGAATCGCAGTCGGCCTCTTCTTCGAGGACCCCGACGGCCGAACCGTCGAGGCCATCACGTACCACCGCGGCGACGACCCGCGCCGGCCTAGCTCCTGACGTAGAGCGCCAGAGTCACCGCTCCCGGGCAGCCGAGGATCCCGTTCAGCTTCCATTTGCCGTGCAGGTTCGGGCCGGTGAAGAGGGCCTCTGCCTCGTCCATCTCCGCGTCCCCGGCGCCGTTTCGATAGCCGGCCGCGGGCATCTTCGTCACGAAGAAGCTGACGGCGCTGCGGAAGTCCTGTGAGACGACGCCGGTGACGAGTGTCATCCCTGCAATCGGGTGGGCGACCGACGTCAACGCGGTCTGAGGAGGAAGCACGGCCGCGGGAACCTCGGCGGGGCGGGCGACCGCCTTGCTCATGTGTGCGCACAGGGGAGAGCTTGAGGCCCGAGCGCGGCTGCCGCCGCTCTGTCCTGCAGCGGCGACACCGACCGCAACGGACCCCAAGGCAACGCAACAGAGCGCAGCGATCGCCCGCCGTCCGATCCGCAGCGGGGAGCAGGACAGGCCGGCTCCCCTTGCCGCAATGCGAACCACTAGTGCACCTCCACGTTTCCGCTGGTGAGCGTGCCCGACTTCGAATACCCGTCGCTCAGCGAGATGCTGAACGTGTCCGAGCTGCCCGACTCACCGTTGTCGCCGACCTCAACGGTGAAGGTGACCCTCTGACCGTTGTTCGTCCCCTCGCCGCGGATCGTCCCATGGCCGCCGGAGCCGCAGGTCACGTCAGTCAGCCGCGTCGACCGGAAGTTCGCAGCTGCGCCGTCGCGGTACCGCACCTTGCCCTTCAGATCCGCGTGCCCGTTGAGGCTGAACGTGCCCTGGGTCCCTACGCCCGTGGAGATTGCACCGTCGCCTTCGATATTGCAGCTCCCCGGCGGTGGTGGGGAAGTCGCAGTGATCCCGAAGTCGAAGGACTTCGTTGCGTCGAGATCCGCGTAGATGTCGACCAGCTCGGAGGGCGTACGGCCCGCCGACAGCGCGGTGACGTTGTAGAGGGTTCCGCCAAAGATCGGCCGGTTCGCGCCGAAGCCGCCCTGGACAGGCACGTCGATCGTGATCACGTTGCCGCTGATCGAGCCGGTCGCCGGGACTTCTGCCGGGTACTGGACGACCTTGCAGTTCTCGGGCGTCGTATTCACGCAGCCGTTGCCGGGCACGCCGTTGTTGTTCGAGACGCCGCTCCCGGCGAAGAACGTGGCTGTTCCGCCGCCGACGGACTCGGCGCCGACATAGAAGAGCCGGTTTGCCTCCTCACCCTCGTCTCCGACCGACGGCGCCTGGAAGCGGGTGAGCCAGAGCGAGTTCGTCTTGCCTGCGGGCGGGGTCAGCAGCGCCAGGTTGTTCAGGGTCATCTGCACCCGCAGGGTGGCCGCGTTCGGCTGGCTGAGCCGCAGCCGAGTGAAATCGAACTGCGGGAGGTTGGGCCCCACTCCGGTAGGCGCGTAGTGCGGAGACTGCGCGTCACCTGTCGGATCGCTGGCCGGGTTCGTCGGAACCGTTCTGTGGATGCTTCCCCCGGTCGCACTCGGCCCACCCACCTGCCGGACCTCGAACAGGTGAGCGCCGTGATGCTGGCTCGTCGTGTCGTTGTAGACGATCCGGATGGCCCCGTCGACGCGATCGAGGACGAAGCCGAAGAAGTCCGCCATCGTCCGGTCGGAGCCCGGGTTCGTGCTGCAGCCGAGCCCACCGGCGCAAATCTGCCCGTAGTGCATCGGCTGATCGGTGAACCGCTGCTGGATGATGGAGGGCGAAGCGCTCGTCGCGTTCGTGATGATCGAGGCGTAGCCGTACCACTTGAACGCCGTCGCGCTCTCACGGTTGTTGTACCAGGACGGCATGAAGTCGCTGTCCACGTTGGAGGCGTTTCCGTACCAGGCAACGACGAGCGTCCCCGCACGGCCTCCCTGAACCCACGGCATGATGTTCGAATTGGCGTCGTTCCCGCTGACCTGCAGCGGCGTCGTCCAGGTTTCGCCCTGGTCCGTGGAGGCGGAGTAGTAGACGTTGTTGTCGAACGTGTCGACCCAGGCCATGAAGACGTTTCCGGCCCGGTCGGCCGCGACGACCGGGAAGAGGTCGTCAACGCCTCCGCCGCCCGGCGAAGAAGGCAGCTGGACGTTGTGGTAGACGATCCCGGTTCTTTGCCCGGGGTTCACGTGCCCGATCGTCAGCTCCACGTGGTCGGTCGCCGAGCAGGGGTAGTAGAGGTTGCGAAAGACTGGATCGAATCGGAGCTGGCCGCAACGAGGATTTTCCGAGAGCGGGAGGATCGGTTCGGCCGAGGAGTTCACGTACAGCAAGCCGCCGAAGGGATCGGTAGGCCCGGTTGAGCCTGCTGTGGAGTAGATGTACGTGCCAAGCTCCTGGCGGAATCCGAAGAAGATCGTGTTGTCGGCTGCCGCGGAGGTCGGGCCGTTGTCGACCGTGAACCACTGCCGGTCGACGCCGGTGGTGTGCACACAGGCCGAATTCCTCCGCCAGCTGTTGCCGTTGTCGTTGCTGACCGCGCAGTCGAGCTCGAGCAGAGACTCGAGGTCGGTGAAGTAGGCATTTCCCTGGTCGTCCGTGATCACGTCGGTGTCGCCGCCGCCCGGACCGGCGTCGGGTCTCGTGCCGATCGGGCTGACGATGTTGAACTGGTCACCGCCGTCGGTCGAGCGGTGGACGAACGACTGTTGGGTCGAGATCCCCCAGGGCCCTGATTCCCAGTAGGCGCCGTTGAGAGGGTCGATCCAGTTCAGAGGCTCGCCCTCGGTGCGCTGTGCGTCGGCGACCGTCGCGGGCGGCGAGAAGTTGAGGCCTCCCGTGCTGTGAGGAGGACCGGTGCCAGCTCCCGCCTGCGACACGAAGGTCGCGCTGCCGTTGTAGGTAGAGGCGGCGACCAGGAAGGGAACTACCCGAACCTCATACGGGCTCTGGACGCTATTCGCGTTCTGGACCAGGAAGCGCTCGGACGTAGTGCCCCCCGAGGCGGACTGGCCGACGAGGTTGCCCGCATTGTCGTAGATGTAGAGGTCGTAGTCGTCGTCCGCACTGCTCCAGGTGATCTGGATGTCGGCGCCACCGTGGTTCATGTCCCAGTAGCTCGGCGGCACGTTGACCGTCAAGTAGAAGTGGTCGCACCGCACGTTGAGAGGATCGGTGGCCGGGGGGCATTCATCCGGCAGCGCCGTCGGGACGACGTACGGCCCGCCCGTCCAGCTCACCGAGGAACCAGGCGTAGGGCCGATCGTCCCACTCGCCGGCGTCGCCGCCGGAGTGGATGTCGGGCCGATCAGGACCAGCGCGGCGAGGACCAGGAAACCCGGAACGCGAGCGAAGACCTTCATGTGTGCCCTCCCAGGGGATGGTGACCGAGGGGATTTGCCTAGTGGAACGGCGGAAGTATGCGGATGGATACGCACAAATGCAAGCCTCGAATTTCCGCTCGCTATAGAGGTTCATTCTGGCTTCTTTGGGCCTGTTGACTGACTCGTCAATCTGCCTCTCAATTCTGCTCGATCATTACGCGATTGATTCGTCAATCAAGACAGAATGCTGCCGAATCCACCGCCGAAGATCGCAAATCCTGCTGAAAAGTGCCTACGGCCCGAGCGTCGCGTAGCCGCGCATGCCGTCCAGGAGCAGCGTGTAAAAGCGGTCGGCGAGCTCGTCGGTGTCGCGGCCGGGCTGGAGCCACGTGTAGGCCCAGTTGGCGGCCGACAGTGACAGCAGCGCTGCGGTCGCATCGTCGAGGTCGGTGCGCAGATCTCCGCGCTCGCGTCCCTCACGGAAAAGCGCCCGCACGCGCTCCTCGTAGCGACGCCGCTCGATCAGGATCTCGTCGCGCCGTTCACCTTCCAGGTACCGCCACTCGCGCACGAAGACCGTGGCGACGTCGAGCTGCTCCGCGACGACCCGCAGGTGGCCGCGGAGTGCGAGCCGGATCTTCTCGGTCGCCGGCAGGCGGTCGGGGATCTCGTCGAGCACGGCGTGGAAGGCCTCGGCGCCGTCGCGCATCGCCTCGTAGAGGAGATCCTGCTTCGAGGCGATGTGCGCGTAGAGGGATCCCTTCTGCACGCCCATCGCCTTCGCGAGGTCACCGATCGACGTCCCGTGGTAGCCCTTCTCGGCGAAGAGCCGGGCCGCTTCCCTCGTTAGCTGCGACCGACGAGTGGTCATAGTACGATTGGACCCTAACGATCGTTCGGGTAGGTAGCTAGCACTCAAATGCACACAGAACAGGAATTCCTCGATTACGTCCAGTCCGGCGGCCAGGTCGAGACGAGCGACTGGATGCCCGATGACTACCGGGCGAAGCTGATCAAGTTCATTGAGATGCACGGGAACTCGGAGCTCATGGGCGTGCTGCCCGAGCGCGAGTGGATCCTCCGCGCGCCGACCCTGCAGCGCAAGCTCGCCCTGACCGCGAAGGTGCAGGACGAGGTCGGTCACTCGCAGCTCATCTACCGCGTCGTCGAGGACCTCGGTAAGCCGCGCGAGCGATGCCTCGAGGATCTGATCTCGGGCAAGAGCAAGTTCCATAACGTCTTCCACTACCCGACGAAGACCTGGGGCGACGTCGGCGTCATCGCCTGGCTCGTCGACGCGGCGGCGATCATCAGCCAGAAGGCGCTCCTCAAGTGCTCGTACGCGCCCTACGCGCGGATCATGAAGAAGGTCTGCTGGGAGGAGTCGTTCCACATCCTCCACGGGCGTGACGTGATCCTGACGATGATGAACGGCACCGACGAGCAGCGCGAGCTCGTCCAGGAGGCACTCGACCGCTGGTGGGGCCCGCTGATGCAGTTCCACGGGAATCCGATCCCGGCCGAGGACGACCCGATGTTCATCTGGCGGATCAAGAGCCAGGGGAACGGCGAGGCACGGCAGCAGTTCCTCGACGGCTATGTGCCGCAGATCTGGGAGCTCGGGCTCACCGTCCCGGACCCGAAGCTCCGGAAGAACGACGACGGCGTCTGGGAGTTCTCCGAGCCCGACTGGGACGAGCTCAAGCACGTCGTCACGGGGCACGGACCAAGGACTCAGGAGCGGCTCGGTCTACGCCGCACGACCCGCGACGAGACCGCATGGGTGCGGCGCGCGGTGCTCGCCGAAGCAGCGTGATCTACGAGGTCTTTCGTCAGGAGCGCAAGGGCCAGCCCTTTGCGCATGCCGGTTCCGTCGAGGCGCCGAACGACGAGTTCGCCGACTGGTACGCGCGCGAGGAGTTCGGGCGGCGCGGGGAATCGGTCGCGCTCTGGGTGGTGCCGCGCGAGGCGGTGCACGAGATCGCCGAGTTCGTCGACGAGCTGGAGCGGAACTACCACCGGGTGGACGGCTATCCACTGAAGGAGAAGCTCAAGGAGGCGCGTGAGCGAGCGTTATCCGCGCAAAGTGCTGCGCACTTTCCACGGGGAGAGGTAGACCCATCGCTCCGCTCGGGTGAACGATGAGTCGCTCCGACCTTCTCCTTCCGATTGCCGACGACGAGTTGATTCTTGGCTGGCGCAACTCCGAAAGAGCTCGGAACGACGGCGGACGAGCTCGCGTTCGACCGAAAACCCGAGGAGTACGAGTGCTCGAGGTTCGTCGAGCTCCGGCTGGTTCCCGATTGGGCGAAGACGATCGCACGGCATTACCTCTACGAAGAGGCCGACGAGCGAAGGATCAAGTCGCTGATGGAGTCCGACGATTCCGATGTCGCCGGCCTCGCGGCGAAGATCGACCGCGAAGAGGCGTATCACCGGATGCACGCACAGATGTGGTTCGATCGGCTGAAGGACGAGACCCGTTTCGTCGAGGCGGTCGACGAGCTTCGACCCCTGGTCGACGAGCGTGGCGAGCACACGCCCGAGTTCGCCGAGCTCTGGGACGAGATGACGTCGGTACGGCGGTCGATCGCGGGGGCGACGTGGTAACGGCCGAAGCCGTCTGGTCCACGCTCGCTGAGATCCCCGACCCCGAGATCCCGACGATCTCGATCGTCGAGCTCGGCGTCATCCGGGATGTTGCTGTCGAGAACGGCACCGTCCGGGTCGAGTTCACGCCGACCTTCCTCGGCTGCCCCGCGCTCGAGGTGATGCGCGACCAGATGACCGAGCGGATTCGCGAGCTCGGCGCCGAGCCCGAGGTCGAGGTCATTCTCGACGACTCCTGGTCGACTGACCGGATCACGCCCGAGGGCCGGGAGAAGCTGCGCTCGTCCGGATTCGCCCCACCAGGGCCGCGCGAGGCCGGTGGTCCCCAGCTCGTCCAGCTGAAGAGCAATGCGTTCCGCTGCCCGTACTGCAACTCCACGGATACGCGGCTCGAGAACATCTTCGGCCCCACGCCGTGCCGCTCGCTGCGCTACTGCATGAGTTGCCGGCAGCCTTTCGAGCAGTTCAAGACGATCTGAAGCGATAGGTTCTCGCTGTGGCCCAGGTGCGGATCCTCTACTGCCCCGTCTGAGACGGCTACGACGAACGGGCCGCGAGTCTCGCGGCCGAGTTGAATGCCGAGACCGGGCACGAGGCCGAGATCGAAGAGGGCGGCAAAGGCCAGTACGACGTGCTCGCGGACAAGGAGCTCATCTTCTCGAAGCAGAAAGAAGGTCGGTTCCCGGAGCATTCCGAGATTCGCGCACTGCTCGGCTAACCGTGCTTGCTGCCGCGTAGGAGAAGAAAGCCCGCTACGCCTGCGGCCGGGACGATGAGAAGGATCGCCATGACTTCCCCGTCAGTGCACCGCCTCCCCTGCTGCAGTAGTCCCATTCCGTCCCGACGCTAGCCAGATAGACCCAGAGGACGCCTATCGCGCCAGCTGCGGCTGCAAGCACCAGGAGAAGCGCCCGAGTAGCTTCGGCCTGTATCTCATGTTTGCTATCATCGCAGAGATGCAATATGACCCCTAATACCTTCGAACGCCTCCGCGAGCGCCTCGCCCACGTCGACGCCGACCAGGGCTGGTTCTTTGCGCGGATCGCGGAACAGGTTGTGGAGCAGCGCCGGGCCCGCGGGCTCTCCCAGAAGGAGCTGGCCGAGCTAACCGGGACGACCCAGTCCGCGATCGCGCGCCTGGAGACCGGTGGCCGGCCGCCTCGCATCGACACCCTGCTCCGTATCGCCGAGGCGCTCGACTGCGAGCTCGTCGTCGAGCTCAGGAGCCGGTAAACCGGGGCTCGCGCTTCTCGAGGAAGGCGGCGACGCCCTCCTTGAAGTCGCCGGTCTGCGTGGCTGCGGTCTGGAGCTGCGCCTCGAGCTCGAGCTGTTCTTCGAGGGCGCTCGTCGCCGCCCCATCGAAGAGCCGCTTCGTCATGCCGACGCCTCGGGTCGGCATCGCCGCCAGCTCAGCCGCCACCTCGGCGGAGCGCCCCGCGAGCTGCTCGCCTTCGACGACTTCCGAGACCAAACCCCAGGCATGAGCCTCGGCGGCTGACAGCTTTCGTCCCGACGTCATCCACTCGAAGGCCCGGGCATAGCCGAGCAGCCGCGTGACGAAGTACGAGCCGCCCGAGTCCGGAATCAGGCCGATGCTGATGAACGCCGGGACGAAGCTCGCCGCGTCGGCCGCCAGCCGAATGTCGCAGGCGCAGGCGATCGAGAGGCCCGCGCCGGCGGCGACGCCGTTGACGGCTGCGATCACCGGCTTCTCGAGCCGCCGGATCGCAAGCACGTTCGGGTGGTAGTTCTCGCGCAGGCGGCTGCCGATGTCACCCGGCGCCTCGCGGAACTCCGTCAGATCCTGGCCGACGCAGAAACCGCGGCCTGCGCCCGTGAGGACGACCGCCCGCACGGCGGGATCGCCCGCCTCCTTCAGCGCCGCCGCCAGCTCCTTGTGCATCGTCGCGTTGAGCGCGTTGAGAACGTCGGGACGGTTCAGCGTGACGGTCAGGACCGCACCTTCGCGGCTCGTCTCCACCTCGGCCATGCGGCGCAGCCTATATCCGGGTTGCTAGCTTCGAGGCCAT
>WNFV01004505.1_pt1 | contig 48841 bp, 46 predicted proteins | sample 5400101 | NCBI WGS metagenome assembly WNFV01 (sample SAMN13153361, study PRJNA577476) | soil metagenome | isolation source: 115 cm soil or saprolite under grassland replicate 1 | place: USA:California | collected 2016-06-15
CGAGGACGTAGAGGCAACCTCTTCCAGCCCTTCGACTTCCGTCGCGTCCACAACGGGCTACGCGCCAAACCAGTGGAGCGCGAGCGGCCGCGAGATCGACCGGCTCGGACCGAAATACGTGCCGCTGCACCACCCGCTATCCCCCGCACCGGAGAGCGTCGTCAAGGTCGCCACGCCCGGCGGCTTCGACTGGGCCGACGCCGCCATCGGGGCCGGGGTCTCCGGCATCGCGCTCGCGCTGGCGGCGGGACTGGCGCTGCTCGTCACCCGGCGCAGCCGGAGAGAGCCAGCGGTCCAGCTATGAGGTTTCTGCTCAGCGGTCCAGTCCGTCTCGTCGCGCTCCTTGCTGTCGCGCTCTTCGCGCTAGCGGCGCTGCCAGCCGGTGCGACCGTATCCGCCACGAACGGAAAGATCGCATTCGGTTTCGGAGACGTTTTCACCATCAACCCGGACGGTACCCAGGTGCATCAGCTCGGGGTGCCCCGAAGCACGGGGTGCACGAGCTGGTCACCGGATAGCAGCAAGATCCTCTGCAACGTGTTCAGCGAGAACGGTCCGCAGCCCGCCACGGCCAACCCGGACGGGTCGGACTTCACCTACCTAAACACGAACCTTCCCCTCGACCTCTTCTGCCTTTTCTGGTCGCCCGATGGCACCCGACTGCTCTGCCACAGTGAGGGGATCGCGAACCCTGCAGACGCGGGCCTCTACACCGTGCGGTCCTCGGACGCGGGCGACCTCGTGCGCGTCACCACCACCCCTCCCGACGGCTTCGATAACGGCTACGGCTACTCGCCCGACGGCTCCCGGATCCTGTACGCCCAGTTCGCTAACGGCCACGGCACCCTGTTCTCGGTGAAGCCCGACGGAAGCGACCCGGTCCAGCTGAGTCCTCCGGCGCTATCGGTGATCGACCTTGGCTTCTTCGATCGCGTCGGTGCGGACTGGTCACCCGATAGTTCACGCGTGGCGTTCGCCGCGTTCGACGAGTCGAGCCGGAGCCTTGCGACCGGACTGTTCGTCGTCAACGCCGACGGTACCGGCCTGCATCAGATCGCCCCCTCGGCTCTCGGCGCGCTCTCTGCCCAGTGGTCGCCAAACGCTGACCTGATCGCCTTCACGAGCTGCACTTCACCGAGAAACTGCGGGGCCTTCACGAGCTGCACTTCACCGAAAAACTGCGGCATACCCCAGGCATGGGTCGTTCATCCGGACGGAACCGCACTCAGACAAGTCACGCCGCCGGTCGACGGTGCCATCTTCTGGACCCCGGTCTGGTCACCCGACAGCACCAAGCTCCTCATCGACAGAGAAGACCTCCACAACCACCAAACCTCCCTCTGGACCGTCAGCAGCGACGGCTCCCAGTTAGCGAAGCTGACGGACACGGAGGGCCTGACGACCTATGCCTGGGGCAGTGCGCCGCCTGATTAGGTAAGGCAATCAGACGCGATTCTCTCGGCAAGCGGGCGGTTCGGTAATGAGCCGCCCGCCCTGCTGGGCCCGGCGTTGGCCGGGCAAGAAGAGCGTTTCCACTGGGTTGTCGGGTTCCAGTGCGGCGCCAGACATCGGCTGTACATGCGGCTTTGCGGCCAATCTCGGTCCTCCGGTCCGGACCGGAGCCCATGTCGGCGCCCAGAACGCGCACGCCTGCCACATCGCGCACCGCAACCTCACACGCGCCGAGTGGCGCGACTTCTTGCCACAGCGCAGCTACCGCGACGTGTGCCCCTAATCCCCCAGCCAACCCAACCGACACCGCCCGCCACCAGTCAATCCGCTCGATCGCACCGATTTCGGCGGCGAGACGAAGCCCATTGCAACAGTGACGCACACCCGTCACGTCGGAGATGGCGGGTCGGGTCGCACCCGCACCCGCACGATGAAACTGCAGGCGTGCGCCCATACTGGACAAGTCTCACTGTCGTTCGACTCCTGAACGGCCGCACCCAAGCGTCATCTATCGACGACCTGGAGGACGACATGCCCAGCAATAGAAGCGGATGGAGTCGTGAGCGGGTGGAGCGTGGGATCTACTTGCAGCCCAACGGCGTCTACAGCGTTTGCGTGATGATCGACGGCAAGGCGCGCTTCCGCGCCGTTGACGCGCGCACCATCGAACAGGCGCGCCGGCAACGGGAGCTGCTGCGTCGCGCGGCTCGCGAACACCTTCTGCCGGCCTCGCCGCGGCTGACCTTCGGCGAGATCGCACGGCGGTGGCTGTGCGAGTTCGAGGCGAAGGTCGCTGCCGGCGAGCGGCGCGAGCGCACGCTCGAGCACTACCGCGGCACCCTCGAACGGCACGTGCTCCCTCGACTCGGCCACCGACAGCTGCAGCTGATCACCACCGACGACCTCGCCGCCCTCGTCACAGAACTGCGAGCGAAAGGGCTCTCGCCCTGGACGATCAACGGGCTGCTGGTGCCGCTCAGCTGCGTGTTCAGCTTCGCCGTACGCCGCAGCTACATTGCGACGAACCCGCTGCGGCATCTGCACCCGGACGAGCGGCCGCACCCCAGGCTCTCCGATCAGCGTGTCCTGACCCGAGCGGAGCTCGCCCGACTGCTGCACGCCACCCCACCCCGCTATCAGCCGCTGCTCGCGACCGCGATCGCGACCGGCATGCGCTTCTCCGAGGTGCTCGCGCTCAGCTGGGCCGACGTCGACTTCGCCGCCGGCGTCATCCACGTCCGCTACCAGCTCGCCCGCGGCCGCCGCGGCCTCCCACCCCGCCGCGTCGCCCCCAAGACACGCGCCTCCGTACGCGAGATCCCCCTCCTCCCCCAACTCGCCGCCGTCCTCCGCCAGCACAAAAGCCACTCCCGCTACACAAACGCGGCCGACTACGTATTCGCGACCCGCACCGGCAGCCCGCTCCTGCACCGAAACGCCGCCCGACTCGCCTTCACCCGCGCCGTCAACGACAGCGGCCTCGCCGGAAGCGGCAATCGCCGACTCCGTTTCCACGACCTCCGCCACACGTTCGCCAGCCACCTGATCATCGACATCCGCCTCGACGTCGCCCAGGTCAGCCGCATCCTCGGCCACGCCCGCACCAGCATCACCCTCGACACCTACACCCACCTCTTCGAACAAGCCGCCCACCACGCCGACGTCCGCGCCCAACTCGCCCGCAGCCCCTACGCCACCATGCTCGCCCACACCCTCGCCCCAGCACAAGCATCCTCGTACACCGACGCCGACCGTCGGGTGCCTCGAATCCCGCAGCGGCCGCTCAAGCGCGTCGTCGCCCGCAGACCCTCCGCCCACCCGTGACAAACCATCAGGACCCCGCGTCCACCACGCTTCCCCCGCGGCCCGTTATCGACAGCTGCTACTTGACGAAAACTTGCCTACGCCTCGACGACGCCACGACTGGCAACGACACTAGCCGATTTGCAGGGAATCTATGGGCGGTACTGGGCTCGAACCAGTGACCCCCAGCTTGTCGAGCTGGTGCTCTCCCAACTGAGCTAACCGCCCCGGTTGCGGGCGGAGTGTAGCCGAGCTACTGCTCGGCGATCAGCGGCAGCGGGTTCATGGGACGGCCGCGATAGCGGAGCTCGAAGTGCAAGTGCGTGCCCGTGCACCAGCCGGTGCAACCCGCGATGCCGATCAGCTGGCCTGGCCGCAGCGATGGGCGTACAAGGTCGAGAACCCACCACCGAGGGCGACAACGACCACATTGCCGTAACCCGCATAGCCCGGAACGTAGCCCACGCTCGTCACGACACCGGCCGAGGCGGCACGGACGTCGAGCGAGCGGAGGATTCCGATGTCCAGACCCGTGTGCCAGCGATAGCCGTCCTGTCCGAAGGGCGAAGTGATCGTCCCCTCCGCCGGCCATTGGAAAGCGAGCTGCGGACCGAAGTCCGTATGCGCCGACGCCGCGGCAGGAAAGAAGAACGCCGCGATCACGGTGCAGAGCCCCAGCTTCATCTCAGAAGATCTCGGGACACCAGGGATGGAGGTCGGTCCGGAAGAGGTCGTCGGCACGCGCGACCGCACCATCGGTGAGCTCCTCCACCCGGAGGGCGTCGCGCAACTGCGCGAACGTGATCCCGCCGAGATACGCACTGCCCAGCGCATCCGCGTCGAGACGCAGATCGGGCTCATTCTTCGTTAACTGCGCCGAGCCGTCCCCCACCTTCCAGCGGCCCTCATTCCAGTCGCAGAACGCGTCGCGCACCTCCAGCACGACCGGCTGCCCGTCACGGTAGCTGCGCGCGGACAGCGCTGCCCCGATGTCCACGAGGCGGACCCAGAGCCCGTCACCCATCCGGTATTTAGCTCGGCGCGGGGACGCAAGCAGAAGGAACAGCGGGTGGTCGGGCGGAAGGAGCGATGCCTCGATCTTCGCGGCCCAGTCGATGTCGAGGAGATATCGCCAGATGTTCTCCGTACCTTTGGCCGTCGCGCCCATTGCCTCTAGCACCTGGGTCACCCCCGTCGACGTCCCTGCCTCGAAGCCCGCCTTATGCCGGTAGATCGCGTAGCCGGTCGGCCGCCCGTCGAGCTCGTGGACGATGAACCGCTTCGGCCCGGCGCCCTCGCGACGCTCCTCTGGATCCCGGAAGATGCGATCGCGCCACCAGTCGTCCGGCCGCACATACATGCCGGCCCGCTGGGACCGCACGGCGGCCCAGATGGGTGGGAAGAGCGCAAACGCCTCCTCTGCATCCACGAATCGCGCCTCACCCTCCCGCTCGAACGGACGGACGAAGGCCGCGTACTCGCGGGGAATCGAGATCTCCCCAACCCAGGCTGCAACCCCGTAGCCGAAGCGGCCGTAGATCGTCTCCTCGGAGGACCAGAGTGCCGCGAGCGGCTCGCCGCGGTCTCTCGCGTCGTCCAGCTGCACGCGCATCATGGCCCGCAGGACACCGCGCCTGCGGTGAGTCGGATAAACGCCGACGACGCTCACGCCGGCCGTCGGCAGGCTGCCACCTGGGATCGACAGGTCAAACGAGAATGCGCCCGCTCCGCCGACGATCCGGCCGTCTTCGCGCGCCGCGTGCATCCGCTCCAACGGCAGCACCTTGAGGAACCGCTCGACCTGTTCGTCCGTGAGCTCCATCCCGAAGTACTGACCGATCGCGTGAATCGCGTCCCTGTACTCCTCGTTGTCGGCGACGGGACGGACTTCAAAAGACATCAGAACTCCTCCGGACAATAGGGGGGTCGACTGGTGCGGAAAAGAGCGCTTGCCCGGTCCAGCGCTCCGGATCGCAATTCCTCGACACGCTCGGCGGCAGCGAGGCGATGGAAATCGAAGGCGCCGAGGTACGCGGAGGCGAGGTCGGCGACGTCAAGAGCGAGATCCGCTTCGTCGTTCGTTCGCGAGATCTCGCCCCCAATCCGCCAGCGGCCTGCGTTCCAGGGGCAGAACTCGTCCCGCAGTTCGATCACGATCGTGTCCTCTGTCCGGTACGAACGTGCGCGGAGCGCCGCCTCGACGTCGACGAGTCTCAACCACAGGCCATCTGAAACACCGAGGTGCAGTCGGCGCGCGTCCTCGACCATGAGGAAGAGAGGCGAGCCGGGATCGAACATCTGCTGCTGCACCTTCGACACGAGGTCCATCCCGAACAGATAGCGCCATAACTCGCGGGTGGCGGCCGGGGAGGTCGCGACGGCATCGATGACCCGGACCTGGCCGTGCGGGATCCCCTGCTCCCACTCCGATTTGACGCGGTAGATGGCGAAGCCCTCCGGTACGCCCTCGATCTCCAGCACGGCGAGGAACTTGGGGCCTGCCCCGCGACGCCAGTGCTCGGGATCGGCGAACTTGATCTCTGTCCACCAGTCCGACGTTCGCGCGAACATGCCGGGCGTTTCGACTCGAACGCGGTCATAGACGGGCGGCAAGAGCTGGAGCGCCTCGTCCCGATCGATGAGCCGGACGCTCCCGACTGGATCGGGATCGCCGCGAAATCGGAAGCGATCGGTGTCCGCGTCGAGGTTGTGGTTCGGTGCAGCGATTCCGTAGCCAAACCGTCCGTAGATCGCCGCTTCCGATGCGCTCAGGATCGTGATCGGTTCTAAACCCTTTCGGTGATCGTCCAGCTGGCGGCGCATGAACTCCCGCAGAACCCCCCGACGGCGATGGCTCGGAAGAACGCCGACCCACGTGACGCCACCGGCGCGGACGGTGCCGCCCGGAATCGTCAGCTCGAAGGGATATGACGCGGCGGCCCCCACCGGCCGGCCGTTTTCGTAGGCGGCGAGAAAGCGGTCCCGCGGCATGATCTTGCGCTCACGTTCGAGATCCTCATCACGCATCAGGTCTCCGAACGCCGTGTAGACGACGAGAGCCGCCTCCTTGAACTCATCCACGGATGGGTTTCGGATCTCGATGGTCACCCGTGCGACCCTACGGAATGCGTTCGAGGGGCGCGTAGTCCAGCATCAGCCTGCGCTCGCTCCCGTCCGCAAAGCGAACGGTGACGACGCCGCCGGCCTCGATCTGGATGACGACGCCTTCGCCGAGTGTCCCGTGGCGGACCGAGTCGCCTGTCGAGAGCACGGGGATATCGTCCCGCGGCGCAACGCCCGCGGCGCCGTACGACGACCAGGAGGCCGGCCGCAGCCGCTCGCGCTCGGCCGTCGCCGGGAGCTCGTCGAGAAACCGGGACGGCATGTTGTAACCGCGGGAGCCCCACAGGGAGCGTGACGAGGCGTGCATCAGCGTCAGCAGCTCCTTTGCTCGCGTCATGCCGACATAACAGAGCCGCCGCTCCTCCTCGATCCCCTGCTCTTCGATCGAGCGCGCGTGCGGGAAGATGCCCTCCTCCATTCCGATCAGATTCACGGCGCGGAACTCGAGGCCCTTTGCGTTGTGCAGCGTCATCAGGGTGACGAGGCTCTCTTCGCCCCGAATCGCGTCCTGGTCGGAGTAGAGCGAGATCTCCTGCAGGAAGTGCGAGAGCGACGGCTCATCGGCGGTCTCCTGGTACTCGCGTGCGACGCCGACGAGCTCCTGGAGATTCTCGATTCGGCCCTCCGCCTCGATCGTCCGTTCGGCCTGGAGCGCCTCCAGGTAGCCGCTCCGCTCGAGGGTGCGTTCGACGAGCTCCGCGACGGGGAGCTCGAGCGCCCCAGACTGGAGCGACTGCATCACCGTGCGGAACTGCTGCACGGCACGCAGCGGCGCCGCCCCGACGCCGGCCTCCTCCGCGAACTCGGTCGCCTCCCACAATGAGCGGCCCTGGGCATCCGCCCAGGTCTGCATCCGAGCAAGGCTGGCGTCACCGATGCCCCGGCGCGGCCGGTTCGCGATTCGCTGCAGCGAGACGGCGTCGTACGGGTTGTCGATCACCTGCAGGTAGGCGATCGCGTCCTTGACTTCTGCGCGCTCGTAGAAGCGCGGGCCGCCGATCACCTGGTACGGCACGCCCTGCCGGACGAGCACGTCTTCCAGGACGCGCGACTGTGCATTCGTGCGGTAGAAGACGGCGATCTCGTCTCCGGAGAAGCCTTCCTCGACCAGCGCGGCAATGCCGGCGGCGACGAAGCGCGCTTCCGCGTGCTCGTCCTCGACCTCGACCACGCGCACGGGATCCCCTTCGCCGAGCTCGGACCACAGTTCCTTCGGCTTCCGCTCGCGGTTGTTGGAGATGACGCCGTTCGCGGCGTTGAGGATCGAATTGGTCGAGCGGTAGTTCTGCTCCAGCGCGATCGTGCGCGTGCCCGGGAAGTCGCGCTCGAAGTCGAGGATGTTGTTGATGTCGGCGCCGCGGAACGCGAAAATCGACTGGTCCGGATCGCCCACCGCGCAAACGTTCATGTGTGGTTCGGCCAGTAGCTGGAGCAGGCGGTACTGCGCGTGGTTCGTGTCCTGGTACTCGTCGACAAGGATGTACCGAAACGCAGTGCGCCATTTCTCGCGTGCTTCGGAAAAGCGCTCGAGCACGTCCACGGTCAGCATCAGCAGGTCGTCGAAGTCGACCGCGTTCGACGCGAACAGGCGGCGCTGGTAGAGCTGGTACACGTCGGCGACCGTCTGGTCGTAGAAGGACTGCACCTGCGCCGCATACTCGTCCGGTTGTACAAGCCGGTCCTTCGCATGCGAGATCTGGTTGTGGATCCCGCGCGGCGTGAACCGCTTCGGATCACGCTCCAGCTCCTCCAGGCATTGCTTGACGAGCCGGACCTGGTCGGCTTGGTCGTAGATCGTGAAGTTCGACCGGAAGCCGAGCCGCTGGGCCTCTCTCCGGAGGATCCGGCCGCAGGCGGCATGGAAGGTGAGGATCCAGAGGCCGCGGCCGCTGGGGCCGAGGAGGCGTTGCAGGCGCTCCCTCATCTCTCCGGCGGCCTTGTTCGTGAATGTGATCGCGAGGATCTCGTTCGGCTTGGCGCCGACCGCGTTGATCAGGTGGGCGACGCGGTACGTGAGAACGCGCGTCTTGCCCGAGCCGGCGCCGGCGATGACGAGCAACGGCCCTTCCGTGGCGAGAACGGCCTCCCGCTGAGCGGGGTTGAGGTCGGCGAGGTACTGCTCCGGAGACGCGATGGCCATGCCGCCGATGCTAGCGGGGCGCCTCCTGGCGCTTGAGACGGGTCCGTCGATCGGGGCGTGGCCCGCCCTTAGCGCTGGGGGAACCTTCCGGTTCCCGAATAGGCTTCGCTTCCATGCGCCTGGCGCTCATGATCGAGGGGCAAGAGGGTGTGACCTGGGAGCATTGGGTCGCGCTTGCATCGGCCTGCGAGGAGCACGGCGTCGAAGCCCTCTTCCGCTCGGATCACTACATCTCCGGGTTCGATGAGCAGCGGCCGGCCCTCGACGCCTGGACGACGATCGCGGGGCTTGCCGCGAAGACGACCAAGCTCGAGCTGGGGACGCTTGTCTCTCCGGGCACCTTCCGTCACCCGTCGGTGCTTGCACGCGCCGCCGCGACCGCGGACGAGATCTCAGACGGCCGAGTGACGCTCGGCATCGGCGCAGGCTGGATGGAGCGCGAGCACGAAGCGTACGGCTTCGACTTCGCGACCGCGAAGGTGCGCGTCGCGCGCTTCGCCGAACAGGTGGAGATCATCCACGGCCTGCTGCACGAAGGCCGCGTCGACTTCGAGGGCCTCCACTACCGGCTGCAGGATGCGCCCGGGCTCGGCCGCCCCGACCTTCCTCTCCTCGTCGGCGGGAGTGCGAAACCGGGCACGATCGGCCCGGCAGTCCGGTTCGCTGACGAGTACAACACGTTGTTCGCGAACCTGGACGAGGTCCGAGCGCGCAAGCAGACGCTGGACGAGGCGTGCGAGGGCGCAGGACGCGATCCGACCACGCTCCGCTACTCCCTGATGGCGCCGTGCGTCGTTGGCCGCGACGAGCGCGAGCTACGGCAATCGGCGCGGCGCGTCGGCGCGCGTTTCGGACGAACGCCCGACGACGTGCTGAAGCGCTACCGCGAGTACGGGCCGATCGGCACGGTCGAGCAGGTGATCGAGCGGTTGAAGCAGGTCGAGGAGCTCGGCTGCGAGCGCGTCATGCTGCAGCACCTCGCTCACGAGGATCTCGATACGGTCGCGCTGATCGGGCGCGAGCTCGCGCCTGCGGTCGCGTAGCGGGCTCCATGCCCGGCCCGATCGAACGGCTCTTCCCGAACCTGTCGCACTGGGAGCGCGTCCTCGTCGACTGGGTCATCACCATCGCCGGCGCCGTCCTGATCGTCCTCGCGGTGAAAGCGTGGGTGGTGAATCCATACCGGATCCCGTCGCCCTCGATGGAGCCGACACTCCACTGCGGCCGCCCCGAGCCTGATTGCGAGGCCGCACGCTCCGACCGCGTCCTGGCCAACCGCTTCATCTACCACTTCCGCGATCCGAGCAGAGGCGAGATCGTCGTCTTCCGTGCCCCGAAGGCGGCGAGTGCGAAGTGCACGGGCGGAATCTTCGTCAAGCGCATCATCGGACTGCCCGGGGAGATCTGGTTGGAGCGTGACGGGTTCACGTACATCAACGGCCGCCGCCTGGACGAGCCGTACGTCCCACTGGGCCGGCGCGACACCGACACGAAGACCATGCTCGACATTCCGCCGGCCGGAACGCTCCGCCGTATCCCCCGCGGCATGTACCTGATGGAGGGGGACAACCGCACGCATTCGTGCGACTCGCGCGTCTGGGGCCTCGTGCCTCGCAAGTCCATCATCGGCAAGGTCTTCCTCACCTACTGGCCGCTCGACCGCATCGGCGTGCCCTGACAACGAGAGAGCCCCGCAGACGCGGGGCTCTCGAGAACGCATGGTGCTGGCTCGCGTCTAGTAGTCCTCGCGGACGACGCGGCGACGACCCTCGACCGGTCCGCCTAAGCCGCCCCAGCTCGACCAGAAGATCAGCGAGAGCAGCGCGCCGGCGGCGCCGACGGCCAACAGGATCCAACCCACGGTCACAAGCTCGAGGCCGCTGACCGTGACATCAACGGCCCACACCAGGATTGCTCCTGCGGCGATGAGCAAAAGACTGACTCCCATACCCATGTTTTCGGTCTCCTTTCGATAGACAGGTGAAGTGAATTCCCTCGTGTCTGCAGGGAAAACGTCGAAAGGCGGTGCGAAGATACGCCCTGTGCAGGAGCTCCAGGCGCAGCGGGATTACGCCTGCCGGCTGACGCCCGACCGCGCACTCGAGACGATCGACGAAGCCGAGGGCTTTCTCCGCGACCGTGGGATGCTCACGCGCACCCCTGACTCCACCCTGCCGAGCTTCTTCGGCGCCTGCCACGAGGAGCCGTATGCGGCGGGAGCCCGAGGCTTCGGAGCGTGGCCGGCAACGAAGTATCCGTGGTTCTTCGAGCTCGCCGCGCGGCCCGACATCCACGAGCTGAGGATCCACAACGGCAAGTCGATCCTCATGACCGACGAGACGCTCGCGCTCGTCGACCCGATCTGCCGTTCCGAGCTCGAACGCATGGGCCGGGAGGAGGAATGGTCGCCGCTGCTTTCCCACCTCGCCGATGCGGGCCCGTCGACACTCGAGGACCTGCAAACGGAGCTCGGGCTCAAGCCAAAGGAGCTGAAGCTGCTTCGCTCACCGCTCGAGCGTTGCGGAGCCGTCGTCAGTCGCAGCCTCCGCGTCGAGCTTCCGGACGGCGGGCATACGCACACGAGCGAGCTGCTGCGCTACGACCAGGCCTATCCCCAGCCCGCGCGCAGCACCGGGGGGATCGAGGAGCTCGTCCTCGCAGGCGTGCGCGCAGCGGTGCTCGCGCCCGAGCGGGAGCTGCGCAGGTGGTTCAGCTGGCGCTGGCTGTTTCCGGACGACCTGGGCGACCGGCTCGTCAGCGAGGAACGGTTGGAGCGGCCGGAACCCGGGTGGGTGGCAGCTCCAGCGTCCGGGTAGCGCGAAAGCCCGAGAGGAAGCGGCGGTCGTGCGTGACGAGCAGAACCGTGCCGTCGAAGGAGTCCAGTGCCCGCTCGAGCTCCTCGATCGCGGGCACGTCGAGATGGTTCGTCGGCTCGTCGAGGACCAGGCAGTTGACTCCGCGCGCTGCGAGGAGGGCGATGAGAGCACGTGTCCGCTCGCCCGGCGACAGCGACGCGGCCTCACGCAGGACGTGGTCGGCTCCGAGGCCGAACTTGGCAAGGAGAGTCCGTGATGCCTCAGCCGACAGCGCCACAGTAGCAACGAAGGAAGACAGCAGTTTGCCGTGCGAGAGCTCGTCCCGCTGCTGGGCGAGCTCTCCGAACACGACCGCTTGGCCGATCCAGCGGCTGCCCGAGGCGAGCGGGACGCGCCCGAGGATCGCATCCAGCAGTGTCGTCTTGCCGCTGCCGTTCGGTCCGACGATCGCCAGCCGGTCGGCCCACGCGAGCTCGAGCTCGAGCGGTCCGAGCCGGAACGAGCCGCGTTCGACGACCGCACGCTCGAGCCGCGCGACCACGTCGCCGCTCCGGCGCTCGGGCGCAAGACTGAGCCGGAGCTCCCATGGCTCGTAGGGCTTCTCGACCTTCGCCAGACGCTCGATCCGTCCCCCGTACGCGCTCTTCACGTCCTTTGTCTTCTTCTTCCTCCGCCCCTGTCCATAGCCGCGCTCCTCCCACCGCTGCATCTGTCGCATCTGTTCCTCTAGGCGCTCCTTATCGCCTTCGTACGCGTCGTAGGCGGCGTGCTGCCGGTGGAGAGCATGTGCGCGCGCCTGCTCGTACTCGCTCCAACCTCCCGCGAACTCGATTGCCCCGTGCGTCCACTCGTCGAGCTCTACGATTCGTTCGACTGTCCGGTCGAGGAAGTCGCGGTCGTGTGAGACGACCACGATCGATCCCGGCAGCGACGCCACGAAGTGCTCGAGGCGGTCGAGGCCGGTGAAGTCGAGGTCGTTGGTCGGCTCGTCCAGCAGGAAGACGTCGAAGCGGGCCAGCAAGATCGCGGCGAGTTGGGCGCGCGCGGCCTCGCCGCCGGACAACGCGCCGAGGGCTACCTCGAGGGGCTGGTTCAACCCGACCTCGGCGCAGACGACTGCAGCTCGAGTGTCGAGGTCGGCACCGCCGAGGGAGAGAAAGCGGTCGAGCGCAGCGGCATGCGCTTCGGCGAGCTCCGGCTCGTCACCGAGCCGGACGGCGAGCACGTCCATCCGCGCGGCTGCCTCGGCAACTCCCGTCCGTCGGGCGAGGTAGGCGCCGAGGGCTTCCCCCGGCTCCGCGTCCCGCTCCTGCGGCAGATAGCCGACGGCGAGCTCTCGCGGCGACCGCCGCACCGTGCCCGAGTCCGGGTCCTCGAGCCCAGCCAGGATCCGAAGCAAGGTCGACTTCCCGACGCCGTTCGGCCCGACAAGCCCGATCCTGCTTTTCGGAGTGACGACCAGGGTCACGTCGCGCAGGACGAGCTGCGCTGCATGGTGCTTCGTGATGTTGGCTGCGGCGAGCGTGCCGCTGAAGGGATGCAAGAGGACCTCCTCGAAAGGCGGGGACGAACCGGTGTGTCTCGCCTAGGCCCTCATAGAGCGGCGCGAAAGCGCCGCACCGGATGCTAGCGGAGCGCCGAGGCGCCGCCTTGCGGCGCCGCATAGAGGCTGTGCGTGCTCTGCCCGCACAGCCGTCTCATGCCCAGCCTTGGTGCGCTCCGTGTTGAACCCTCACGGCGAGAATGGAAACGGCTTCCGAGCAAGCGCAGGTAGCACTTGCGCCGTGACCCAAACTGGCGTGCCGCCGTACTTCCGCGAGTAGCGGAAGCTGCCGTCCGGGCGCTTCAGCCCCGCGAGGTAGCGGAACGAGCTTGGCGGAGGCTTTGCGCCGGCAGCGATGAACGCCTGGACCGCCCACGCCGTCGACTGCGCGTCCGAGCCACGGCCGGCCGTGAGCTCGAAGCCCCCGTCGCCGTTGTGCAGCCGGCGCAGGTAGGCGAGGCCGCGTGAGATCGGGCGACCGCGCACACCCTGGCTGCGCAGCGCCTCGATCACGGCCGCCGTGTCGTTCGAATCCGGCTTGGTTCCGGCAACCCAGCCCCAACCCCCTGAGCGGTGCTGGTGACTGAGGAGGTAGGACACGCGCACCTTGAACGGGCGCCCGATCTGCGCGTGTGCGAGGACTCCCCACGCCGTCGAGTTGATCGTCGGGCCGATCCTCCCGTCCGGACGGCTGAGATCGGCGAGGCGAGCGTGGAGCGGCTCGGACAGCCCTCCGCGCGTCGTTGCCAGCTCCGCGATGACGGCGAGCTCGATCTCGGTCGCCGACTGGAGCTCGGGCTCGTGCGCGACGAGATAGTCAAACGCCTTCGCGGGCGGACGGCCCGCTGCCGTCAGACCCAGCATCGCCCACGCCGTCAGGCCCGGGGTCGAGCGGGAGCCCGGCTCCGCGAACCCACCGTCGTCCTGCTGCCGCGACTCGAGGTAAGAGGCAGGAGTGGCCGCAAGCGCGGCTGCGGCGACGAGCGCGGCTATGCCCATACGACTTCCGTGTGCAGCCGGCGCCCGTACCGGTCGAGTAACCGTCGTAACTCGGGGCCGGCCGCGAGAGCGATGACAACATTCCCGATCGCATGGGCGAGGTCGAACGGGAGACCGCGCGCATGCGTTGCTGCAAACGTCTGCCACGTGTGCTCGTCGTAGAAAGCGAGCCAGTTCCAGACGTCCATGAAGGCGCTGAACCCCATGCCGAGCACGAAGCAGAAGGCAGCGAGCGCCAGGCGACGCCGGAGCAGCGGCGCGGCAAGTGCCCCGGCGACACCGCACGCGCCCCAGCCGAGCATCTGCCACGGCGTCCAGACCCCCTGACCGAGGAAGAAGTTCGAGACGAACGCGGCGACCGTCCCGACGGCGAAGCCGGAGCGCGCGCCGAGCGACGCTCCCGCGACGACCGCGATGACCGTGACCGGCTGCACGCCCGGAATCGCCGCAAAGAGGACGCGCCCGGCCGCCGCCGCGGCGCCGAGCGACGCGATCAGCGCGAGCTCCTTCGCAGAATCGGGACCCGTCTCCAGCCACGCCATCCCGACGGCGAGGAGGGCGAGCGCGACCAAAAGCAGAGAGAGTCCGTCATTCGAACGGTCGATCGCGGCCCACACCGAAGCCGCGAAGGCGATCGTCCCGGCGCCGATGAGCACGTTGTTACGCAAGCACGGCCTCCCGCCCGAGCGCGATCGTTCGATCGGCGGCGGCCGCGGCGAAGTCGACGTCGTGGGTGACCAGGAGCGTTGCTCGCGTAGCGGCCTCAGCGCGCAGGCGAGCTGCGAGCTCCGTCTTTCGGGCGGGATCGACTCCGCGCGTCGGCTCGTCGAGGACGAGGAGATCTGGCTCCGTAGCCAGCACCGCGGCGAGAGCGAGCCGCTCGCGCTCGCCGCTCGAGAGGTCGCGCGGATGGCGAGCTTCGTACCCGGCGAGGCCGACCTGTGCAAGCTCGGCCCACGCTCGCTCGATGCCGCCGCCGCCAAGAGCCACTTCCTCGTCGGCGCGCTCGCGAATCGAGTAGCGGCCGGGATCCTGCAAGAGCAGACCCGGACGGCCGCTGCGGACGATCTCACCCACGTCCGGCAGGAGGAGGCCGGCTGCGAGCTTGGCGATCGTCGTCTTCCCGCAGCCGTTCGGACCAGCGAGCGCGACGACCTCGCCGCGGCACAGGTCGAGATCGAAGCTCTCGACGACCGGGAGCCCGGCGAAGTAGCTGAACCCCACGGCCCGCAGGGCGCAGACGAGATCCGCGGGCTCATGAGTTAGAGGGACGGCTGGGTCGGCCACCCACGCCGGGCGGTGCTCTGCGAGCCAGCCATACGCAGTTTCGGTCGGCGCGTTGAGCACGATGCCGCCGTTCTCGAGGAAGACGACACGATCGGCCCGCTCGAGCGCGCGCCGTGGCCGCTGCTCCGCGATCAGAACCGCAAGCTCAAGCCCGCCGACAAGGTCGAGGAACGCAGCAGCGGCGTCGGGATCCAGCTGCGAGGTCGGCTCGTCGAGCAGGAGCAGACGCGGCTGCATGGCAATCGCCGACGCGAGACAGACGCGCTGAAGCTCACCGCCGGACAGCTCGGCGACGGCGCGCTCGGCGAGATGCGCGGCACCGACCGCGTCAAGCGCCTCGTGCACGCGCCGGAGGATGTCTCCAGACCGCGTGCCGAGGTTCTCGAGGCCGAACGCGACCTCGCGGGTGACCTGGGTCAACACGACCTGCTCCTCCGGATCCTGGAAGACGGTCGCCACCGTCCCTGCAAGCTCGGCAGGCCGCAGCACGCGCGTGTCACACCCTGCGACCTCCACGCGTCCGGCAAAGCGTCCGCCGTGAAAGTGCGGCACGAGCCCTGCGAAGGCCCGGAGCAGCGTCGACTTGCCAGAGCCCGAAGCTCCAAGCACGAGGACGGTCTCGCCCTCCTGAAGCTCAAGCGACACGTTGCAAAGCGCCGGCTCCCGAGTTCCTGGATACGAGAAGGTCAGCCGCTCGGCACGCGCTAGAGCCATGTCTCTCCCACGGCGACGACCGCCGCCGCGAGGGCAAGCGCGCCGTAGTCGAGCACACGCCATGGCACCCCCGGGGCACTCGTCCTTCCGGTCCGGCCATAGCCGCGCGCTTCCATCGCCTCCGCGAGATTCAGCCCGCGTTCGAGCGAGCTCGCGAGTAGCGGCGAGAGCAACGCGGCACGTCCGCGCACGCCGGCGACCTCCACCCCCCGACCACGCAACGAGTCGACGAAGCCGGCGGCGTCGCGCTCCAGGGTCGGCATGAGCCGCGTTGCGAGCGCCGCGGGACGGGCAAAGCGCGCCGCCTGCAACAGGCGGTCGTGGTCCAGCAGCAGCGCGTACGCCGCAAAGGCGAGCCCGACTGCGAGGAGCCGCAGCGCATTCAACGCCGCGCTCCAGAGCTCTTCGCTCGTCACGTCGAGCTGGCCGAGCACCGGGAGGATCGGGCCGGTCCAGAGCGGATGCGACCCGAGCGTCTCGACGAACGGGGTGAGGACGAAGAGCGCAATCGCAGAGACGGTGGTGCCGAGGAGGTAGAGACGACGACGCCGGCGCGGAGCACGCCGGCAGACGGCCAACAGCACCAGCGCGATCGCCGCCGCACCGATCACGTGATCCGCGAGCAGCGCGGCCGCGGCGAGCGCGGCGAGCAGGGCCAGGGCTGAGCCGGCTCGGATCACGGGCCGATAAACCGGAAGCGGTAGGCGGTGGGATCGCGCAGCAGCCGTCGAGCCGTCTCTGCGCCGATCTCGAAGGTGACCGGACCGGTGGGGTGATCCGCATTCGAGACGTAGAGGAGCTCGCCGGGACCGAGGTCAACGAGGTTCCAACCCTTCGGGACCGAGCTTCCGTGCGGCTCAACCGACCGAGCACGGACGAGCCTGCCAAGCTCGTCCCCAAGTGCGGAAAGCTCGGGAAGACGGAAGCGGACTGCGGTCGGACGCGTCTTCCCGTCAAAGCCGTGGAGCAGCGGCTCGGGGAACGCGCCGATGACGACGGGATATTCCGGGTTTGCGCGCCACGAGCGGTAGTCCCACCACTCGATGTCACCGCGGTGCAGGCGGTACTCGGCGGCGCTGCGGTCGGCCTTGATGCCGTTGATGAAGTAGAACCAATCGCGCCGTTCGTTCAGGGATCCTTCGAGGCCGTTGATGGCCTGGACGAACCGGCCCGCGTAGCGCGTCTTCAGGTCGGCCGCGCGATCTAGCGCTTGCATGGCCGTCAACCCCGCGGGCACCTCCCGCACGAGCAGCACGCGCGCACCCGCATCGCGCGTGATCCAGAGCGTCGCCTTGCCCTCGCTCTCGCCGCCGCAGCCGGCGAGAACCGCAACGGCGAGAGCGAGCGTGAGACACCGGAGCTTCACAGAAGCGCGTTCGACCTCACGGCGCCGCCGAGTTCGGCCCGGACGAGTAGGCCCCGATGCTTGCCGACGCAACCCACTGCCGCCTGAGTCGAACCCTGCGTCCGGACCGTCCGGCCTCCGACGCGCAACACGGCTCCGAGCGCCGCGGTGAGGTTGCCGTTGTCGTCCTGGGCGTGTACGCGATAGCAGCCGCCGTTGCCTTTCCCGACGCGGGAGAGCACCAGGGTTTTGGGCCCCCCGGCGACGCCGAACTGCGCCCAGTACCACAGCACGTTGTCCCCCGCTTTGAGCAGCGCCTGATTCGCGCCCACCGGCGGAGACTTGCCGTTGACCTTGAAGACCCAGCCCGTCTGGCCTTCCGCCGGATAACGGCCGACCTGGTCGATGTACGGGCCGAAGTTCGTGTCGGTCACGTGGTAGTAGAACTCGCCGAGGAAGCTCGCCGTCGCAAGCGCATCGAGCGCGTTCTCGGGCAACGGGTTCGCTCGTGGCGAGGTCACATCGACGAGCGGTGCGGTCGCCCCGAAGATCGTCCGCGTCTTGCCTTCGACCCTGACGTGGACGCGCACGGCAAGTGCCGTGGGCACGACGAGGAGCGCGGCGACCAGAATCGCCACGACGGTGAACGGTCGGTGAAACACGAATCCTCCTTCCGCGAGGGGTTCGGGTTTGCCGACGGCGGAGGTCTTCTGACTCGGGGCGCCCTCCCTCACCGCCTTCCCAGCCCGTGGGCCAGTGGCATGTGGCGCGGGAGCGTCTCCCCTTACAGCGGCGGGACCGTTCCGGATTTGCACCGGATTCCCTTGCCGCTCGCCGGTTGTGAGGCTGAGACTAGCATCGGGTCGCGATGGCCCGGTCGCGCGTCCTCACGGTCTGGCTGCCGGTCCTCTTCTGGGCCGCGGTGATCTTCACCCTGTCGTCGATTCCGAGCCTCTCGACCGGCCTTGGTCTCTGGGACACGATCCTGCGCAAGGCTGCCCACGTCACCGAGTACGCCGTGCTCGGGGCGCTGCTCCTGCGAGCCTTCGAGCGTGAAGCGCCGGCGCTGGCCACTGGGATCGCCTACGCAGCGACCGACGAGGTGCATCAGCATTTCGTGCGCGGGCGGCACGGCGCGCCCGTCGACGTCGCCATCGACGCAATCGGCGTGGCTGCCGGGATGCTCCTCTGGCTGCGGGTGCGTGAGCGTTGAAGGCGGTCGCGATCGACCTTGCGGCAGTGGGAGACACTGACCCTCTCTGGCGTGCCTGGCTCGAGGACGCAACTCGCCGTTTCCGCGTCGACGTGAACGCGCTCGACAACGAGCTGCCCAACTGGCGCCCGCTGCTGGAGCGCTTCGCCGAGGAGCGGGCGCCGGTCTACTTCCGGCGCGACGCGGAGGTCGCCGCCGCGATCCGGAGACTAGAGGCCGCCGGAGTTCGCATCGGCGTCTTCACGGATGCTCCAGCGGAACTGGCGCGCGTCGTGCTCTCCCACCTCGGGGCGCTGCAACGCGTCGAGGCCGTGGAGAGCGGCATCGGCGCCGAGGTTCGCGTGCTGCGACGGCTCGGCGATGAGACGACGGTCGTTCGCACCCGAAAGGAGCTGCTCGCCGTAACATGACGCCGGTGGAACGAAAGGACGTCGGAGATCGGCAGCTGGATGCCTTGCTGGAGCGGCTCGACCGGCTGTGCGAGGAGATGCACACGCTCAACCGGCGGCTCGATTCGAGCGAGCACCTCCTGCGCATCTCGCGCGAGCTGACTGCGCTAAACGAATCGTTGCAGGCGCTTGCCTACGCCGCACTCGGCCAGCAGGCGCCAACCGTGCGCCGCAGGCGAACCGGCTAGGCACCCAGTTTGTAGATGCGGCCGTTCCCGGTGGCGAAGTACAGCTCGCCCGTAACGTCTTCGCCGAACGACGTCAGCGACTCAACTCGGAACGATTCCCGGCGGACGTCGACGGCGCGCCCGCCCTCGATCCGAAGGCTCCAGACGTTGCCGGTGCAGTAGTCGCCGTAGAAGTACCGGCCTCTCGCAGCTGTCACCGCCCGTCCGCGGTAGACGTAGCCGCCCGTGACCGAGCAGCTGCCGTCGCCGTGGCTGTAGACCTGGACCGGAGCGACGAGCTGGCCCGGGCCGAGCGGTGTGTTCGAGAAGCGCGCCCGACCCTCGAACGCCCTCCAGCCGTAGTTCGCAAGCGTTCCGATCTGGGCGCTGGCTCGGTGGTCGATCTCCTCCCATTCGCCCTGGCCGACGTCGGCGATGTAGAGATCGCCGTTCGCGCGATCGAACGTAAACCGCCAGGGATTTCGCAGCCCGAGCGCGACCATCTGCCAGCGTGCACCGCGGGCCAGCGGATTGATCCGCAACAGTTTCCCCAGCCGTTCGTTCGGATTCTGAGCACGGTTGCCGGGGTCACCGGCGGAGCCGCCGTCGCCCATGCCCACGTAGAGGCGTCCCTGGCGGTCGAACAGAAGCTGGCCGCCGTTGTGATTCGCGTACGGCTGACGGACGAACAGCAACTGCCGGCCGGTGGCCTTTAGGCCGACACCGTTGCGGGAGCGGAACTCGACGACCCGCGTGTTACCGCTCGTGTCGGTGTAGTTCACGTAGAAGCGGTGATTCCTCGCGTAGTTTGGATGGAAGGCGACGGACAGGAGTCCCTGCTCTCCACCGCTCTGGACACGGGTTCTGATGTCGAGAAACGTTCCCCGCAATCGCCCGTTGACGAAGTACCTGATTCGGCCTACCTGCTCGACCGCGTAGAGCCGCCGCGGCTCGGCAGGCGTCGACGCGATCGCCGTCAGCGCGGACAGGCCCCTCGCGAACGGACGGATCGAGAGCTGTTGCTGGGCGCCGCTTGATGGAGCACTGAGCGCAAAGGCGGCTGCAAGGATCGGAGCGATCATCTCGTCCCAACGTACCCACGAGGGGCCCGCCCGGTTCGCGGGTTAACCCAGGTTTTACTTACTTCTTAAGGCAGGCGGGTGGAGGAATACCGGTTTGCGCTTTGTTTGATAACCGGGTGATAACCGAGTGACCGATTCTTGACCCAGCTCCGGAACGTGCTGCCCGGTCGTGGACTCCCACCGGGCCGCGAACAATCCGCGGTGACAAAACTCGCCCGGCTTCTCGAAGCACAACAGCTGCGTCTCGTTCCGGCTCTCTTGACAAGAGCCGCCCGCTAGCGCACCCTCGGGGGTACCGAGATGTCGGACACCGCCGTCGATCCGGTATCTCCCTCGTCGAAGGCCGTCGTCGAGAGGCTTCGCGACTGGGAGCGCCGCACTGCTGCGGCGGCCGAGGTGCACTTCCAGACCGCCGAGGGTCTGTCGCGGTGGAACCTCTTCCTCGGCATCCCCGTGGTCGTCCTCTCGGCAATCGTCGGCACGAGCGTCTTCGCGACGCTAACGGACGACGTCAACGTCGGCCTCCGCATCGCCGCCGGAACGGTGAGCGTCATCGCCGCGGTACTGGCGAGCGTCCAGAGCGCATGGACGAGGCAGCGGACAAGGCGCCCGCGATGCCCGACCGGCGCTGGAAGCAGGCGCTGGCCAAGCAGGAGCGAGCGGCCACCCGCCACCGTCGCCCGGCCCGGTCGCCCTAGACCTCGCGTCCCGGCGCTGATCCCGACCGTGACGAAGCCGGACGCCAAGATAGGTCGGAGGCTTGATAGTGGCTGCTCGCGAGGGCTGGAAGGGCGGTCACGCCAGAGTGGCTCAGGTGGGGAACGTGACTGAGGCTAGTGGCTTGAAGAAGGCTGCCGTTAGCTTGGTCGCCGGACGATTCGAAGGAGCAAACGATCCCGGAAGGTCGGGTCGCGCCAGAGCCCTTGAGCTAGGTTGTTCCACCGGTTCGTTACGGTTCCCTTGAACCAGACGGCCAGCGTGTACCGGCCAGCCGAAAGGCTCGGAACGCGGAAACGAAGTCTCGTTTGAGTGATCATCTCGCCCGCTCGTCCAAGCCGTCCAACGGATCGAAGTCGGCGGTCGTTACGCCCCGTGATTGTTGGCTCGACCGCAGTCCGCACGAGATCGACCTCAAGGGGCGCCAGATACTGCGATACGCCGGAGCCAAACTGGATCACCACTTGATCGCCCGGTGCGGCAAGCGTCTTGTCCAGCCTCGGCACCACCTTCGCTTCGGCAGCAGGGACGACGTTCAGCCCCGAAACCACAATGCCGGCGAGAACGTGAAGACGCATCGTATTTTGAATCACACCGGTCCCAGATCGCAGGTTCCGGCGAAGCTCATTCCTGGCGCGCCCAAACTGACCCACTACCGAGCCACCCGGATAACGAATTGATAACGAAGAGCACGCTACGGGGTGCCACCCGCCGTCGCCGCCGGCCGGGTCGTACCCGCGAAATCCCTGATAAGCAGAACCTCGCAGCACCAGCCGGCACGCGACCGCCACGAGGAGCCGATAGTTACTTCTTAAGGAGGATCTGGCGGAGCTCGTCTTCCTTGCCGGGCTGCAGGATGGCAAGCACCTGATCCCCCGGGCGAAGCTCGGTCGAGCCGACGGCGATCTCGGCTTTGCCGTCACGCATGACTGAGATCAAGCGTGAGCCCTCGGGCAGCCGCAGCTTCTCCACCGTCTTGCCCGCCGAGGGGGAGCCTTTGTCGATCTGCACCTCGACGATCTCGAGGTTCTCCTTCCGGAGCTCGAGCAGGTGCACGAGGTCGTGCTCGGGCACCTCGTGCTCGACGAGGCCGAGGACGCTCGACGTCGCGCAGACCGTCGGCGAGATCCCGAGGAGATCGAAGTGCGGCTGGTTGCGAGGATCGTTGACGCGTGCGATCACCTTGGGGACGGCGTACTTCTCCTTGGCGATCTGGGTGATTACCATGTTGTCCTCGTCATCGCCTGTCAGCGCGAGCACGAGGTCCGGAGGACGCTTGATCCCTGCCTTTTCGAGCACGTACAGCTCCGTCGCGTCGCCCTGCATCACCTGGTGCTCGAACTCCGCCTCGAGACGCTCGAAGCGGTCGCGCTCCTGTTCGATGAGCGTAGCCTCGTGCCCGTTGCGCAGAAGCGTGCGCATGACGTTCGCTCCCGCTTTGCCGCCGCCTGCAATTAGGACATACATCTAGACGCGCGCCTCCTCGCGTTGCGGGATCTCGCAGGCACGGACCGCATCGCTGAGCGCGTCGATCGCGGTGGACGTCGGGCAGATCGTCCGCAGCCCGCGCTCGCGATAGAAGTCCGCGCGCGCCGGGTCGAGGATGCGAACCACGGTGCAGTCGATGCCGAACCGCTTCTGGGCGACCTGGCCGATCACGAGGTTCGTGTTGTCGCCGTCGGTGGCGACCACGACCGCGTCGGCCTCTTCGATGCCGGCCTCGCGCAGGACGCTGGTGTCCATCCCATGGCCCACGATGAATCCTCCGGTCCAGTTCTCGCCCAGGCGGGTCAGGGCGGTCTCCTTCTCGTCGACGGCAGTCACCTCCCACCCCTCCGAAGCGAAGCGCTTGGCGACCGTCGACCCCACCCGGCCGCAGCCGATAACAATGAGCTTCATGAACCCAGGGTAGCTCCGGGGTCAACCTCATGCGCGCGCCGGCTCCTGCTCGAGCACGCCCTGCCGCGGCGTCGCTTGCGATGCCGCTTGGAGGCCGTGCGTGCTCTGCTCGCACGGCCGGTTAACACCCGCTGTGTCATAGCCCCGACCCGGCCCCTTCGAGCACGCCCTGGGGGAAGGCGACGATGAGGACCTCGCTGGGGGCCTTCTTGAGCACGTATTCGACCGTGGGAGAGAAGAACCGTGACTGGCGGCGCCAACGGGGCGAGGACCCGAGCACGATCAGGTCGGCGCCGCTCTCCCGTGCCTCCTCGACGATCGCCTGGCCGATCGAGCGTGCCCGGACGATCCGGCCTTCGACGGTGACAGCGTGGTCCGCGCCGAGGAGCTTCGCCTCCGCGATGGAAGCCTCTGCTCGTTCCTCCTCTTCGAGCAGCTCTGCGTCGAGCGGAAGCTCGAGCGGCACTCGGATCACGTACAGAGCCTCGACGGACGCTCCCCTTTCCTGGGCGAGCTTCACCGCAGTCGCGATCATCTCCTCACCGATCTCCCCGAGCTTCATCGGCACGAGGATCCGGGAGAACTCCGCCTCCGCGAGGCCTCGGTGCTCGTCCGCCGACACCACGCGTTGCCGTAGCCCTTCGCCACGGCCCTTGCGGACGACGACATAGATGACGAGCCCCACGGCAAGCCACGCGGGACCCGCATATCGCGCTCCCTCGTGCGTCGCCAGCGCGACGATCCAGACCGCGAACGTCAGTACCGCGCCCACGACCGACGGCAGCGGGACCCGTCCGACGGTCCACGGCACGCGGTAAGGCCGGCGCCGGTTTGGCTCGCTGAACCGCAGCTTGATCACTGCGAGTTGCGCGGCCGTGAACGCAAGCAGGACGCCGAAGCTGAAGAGGCTGGCAAGGAAGAGCACCGGATGCGCAAGCGGCGCCGTACCGGCGAGGAGGGCAATCGCGATCAGCGCGGCGGCGACGATCGACTGCGGGGCGACGAGGGTGCGCTGCCGGAGCAGGCCGAACTTGCGCGGCAGCTGGCCGTGCTCGCCGAGCGAGTACGCGAGGCGGCCGAACCCGGAAATCGAGGTCGTCGCCGCGGTGAGCAGGATCAGCGCGCCGGAAATGCCGACGAAGACCTGGAGCGGCGCTCCGATCACCTCCGGCACATGACTGCGGATCTCGGAGGCGATTCCCACGAGTGGGGCGCGCAGCCAGTTGCTGCCCAGGAGCGTTCCATGCTCGGCTGGAAACGCGGAGAGCCCAACGACCGCGATGGCGCCGTAGAGGAGGACGACGAGACCGATGGCGCTGAAGAGGCTGCGAGGGAGGTCACGACCCGGGCGCCGAGTTTCCTCCGCGAGGTTGGCGACAGTCTCGAGCCCTGTGTACGCAAGCATTGCGAGTGGCAGTGCAAATGCAATGGAGTGCCAGGTCGGCGCATCTCCGAGCGAGGTTCCTGCTGTGAGGGCGTCCGGCGAAAACAGGACCGCCATCCCAAGCGCGACGAGCAGCAACTGCGTGACGAGATCGACGAGCGCGACGATCAGCGCCCAGCGGTGCAGGCGCGTCCGGTGAATAAGGCGGACGACCGCGATTCCGGCAATCACGCCGCAGCCGACAACGACGTCCCACGGCCGGTGGATCTTCGTGAAGAACGCGCCGGCGACGTAGTGCGGTAGGAACAGGGCCGAAAGGGCGATCACGATCAGGTAGTCGAGGAAGAGAACCCAGCCCGTGATGAAGCCCCAGAGGTCGTTGAAGGCAATGCGGACGAAAGTCGCCGCTCCGCCGGTCTCGCGGATTGTCGTCGTGCCCTCGGCATAGGAAAGAGAGACGGTCAGGAACAGGACACCGGCCGCCAGCAGCACGACCGGGGCGAAGCCGAGCGCGTGCAGGGCGATGATCCCGAGCGCGAAGTAGATCGACGAGGCGATCTCGCCGTATGCGATCGAGAACAGCGCCGGAGCGTCGAGAACCCGCTGGAGGCGGGGCAGCTTGCGCGCCACAGCGTGAGGTTAGGTTAACGCCGGGTCCGGAGCAGGTAGAGGCGGCCGAGCCCGAGGGCGACGAACAATGGCCCGAGCACGTAGCCAAGATTCCCACCCCGAACGGCAGTTGTGGCCACGAGCGCGATCCCGATCCCCACGAACGCAAGCCCAAACGCCGCCACCACGGCGCGGTAGGCGGTCACGCCGCCTTCCGCCCCGCCGCCACCATCACTCGGCAAGGCGCGTGCTTCAGCACGAAGTCGACGGTGTCGCTGAAGACGGCACGCCCGGGCCGGTCCGAACGGGGCGCTCCCATGACGATGATCTCCGAGGTGCGGCTCGTCGCTTCGTCGACGATCGCGCGGCCAGGGTTACGGGCCCGCACGAGCCGTTCGGTCACCTTCACGCCGTAGAGCTCGGCGATCGCCGCCGCTGCATCGAGCGCCGCATAGGCTCGCTCCTCCTCCTCGGGCAGGTGAGTGTCGAGGGGGAGCTCGAGTGGAACCGCGACGACGCTGACCGCAGCGATTGACGCTCGCCGCTCTGCCGCCAGCCGCGCGGCGAAGTCAACCGCTTCCTCGGAGGTTCGGCCCGGCTTGACAGGGACGAGGATGCTTCGGTACTCGAGGGCGATCGCCGGTCCGATCGCTATGGGCGCTCGAAGCGTCTCCGTCAGCGGGGCCCGAACCACGCGCCGGCGATAGGCGTAGTAGGACAGGAACCCTAGCGCCAGCCAGCCGAGGCCCACATAGCGAGTCAACGGCTCCTGGATCACGACGACGAGCCATGCCAGGCCGGTCCCCAGTCCCCCGACGAAGGCGAAGATCGGCCAGTCGACGCCGCGGAAGCGCAGGTTCGGCCGCCCGCGGAATGACAGTTCCTCGTCGCGCCGCCGATGACGCAGGGCGATCAGCGACGCGTGGGCGACCGTAAAGGACAGCATCGCCCCAAAGGAGTACATCGTCCCGAGAAAGTTCACCTCCCCCGGCAGCAGCGTCAGGATCGAGATGAATCCCGCGAATACGAGCAGCGAGATCCAGGGCGTCTTGAAGCGCGGGTGGATGCGACGAAAGAGCTCCGGCAGCTGACGATAAGCGGCCATCGCGTAGGTGATGCGGGACGCACCGATCACGCCCGCATTCGTCGCGATGAACAGGATCGTCGCCGCGAGAACGCCGACGTAGATCTTCATTGCGTCGAGGAGCATTCCGTGCAATCCGAGGTTGTCGACGAGCCCGAGCACCGGGTCGTTCTTGAAGCCTCGCGGGGGATCGACACCGAGCAGCGTCTCGAAATGGCCGGGAGAGACCTCGTGCACGGGCAGCGCCGAGAGCGCAATCGCAGGCAAGGTGAAGAAGATCGCGAAGACAGCGACCGCGGTCATCAGGTACGCGCGGGGCACGTTCCGCACCGGGTCAAGCGTCTCTTCGGCGAGGTTCGAGACCGTCTCGATTCCGGTGTAGGCGATCATCCCGACAGGGATCGCGAGGAAGAACTGGCTCCACGTCGGGGCGAGCCCGAAGTGCACATTCGCGGACAGGACGTGCGGGCTGAAGATCAGCGCGAAGCCCAGGACGACGAGCAGCAGCTGCGTGGCGAAGTCCACGACGGCGAGGAGAACGTTCAGGCGCGCCGCCTCACGGATGCCGACGATGTTCAAGGCGACCAGGACGACGATGACGAGCGAGCCGCCGATGATGTCCCACGGGTTCTCTCTCAGCGGCTCCCAGAAGATCGACAGGTAGTGGGGAACGAAGAACGCCGAGATAGAGATCGTGATGATGTAGTTCAGCATCTGGGCCCAGGCGGCCCCGAAGCTCGCGAGCTCGTTGAAGGCGTGGCGGGCAAAGCTCGAAGAACCACCCGCTTCCGGGTAGCGCACCGTGCCCTCGGCGTACGTCATCGCGGTCGCGGCGAAGATCAACCCCGCGATCACGAAGACGAGCGGCGTCAGGCCGAGCGCAAAGACCGCGGTGACGCCGAGCGCGTAGTAGATCGACGAGCCGACGTTGCCGTAGACCGTCGCGAAGAGGGCCGGAGCCCCCAGGACGCGTTCCAGCCCTTGCTGCCGGCGCCGGCTCCGCCGAGGCGGCGCGGGAGTGCTTCCCGGAGCCGTGGTCACCCGGGCAGGCTAGAGGTCAGCCCCGGGCGACGTGAATCGAGCGGGCCCGCTCGTGGCGAACGCGAACGACGAAGTCACCTCCCGGAATCGGGCGCACCGTGTAGCCCTCGCCTGCCAGGGACTCCACGAGCGGAAGGGCGCGGCCGCCTGCGTGGATCGCGGCCGGCCGGAAAGCCAGCCGCAGCACGTCGACGGCGCGCGTGTTGAAGGTTCGGTAGCTGACGCCGAGCCGACCGTAGGAGACGGCCTGCACAACCGAGCTCGAGCCGAGCAGATGGTTCTGACCCTTCGGCGCGAACTCCGGGATCGCGGCCATCGCCCAGTTGAAGCTGCGCAGGTAGTCGCCGTAGCCGTCGCTGAACCAGTAGGTGTTCTGCGGCCTCTTCCCGCAGCACGCGACGCGGCCGTCGTTCCCCGCGAAGTACGTGGCGTAGTTGAGGGAGCGGAAGGCCAGCTCCCGTGCCCGTTCGTCCCCTGTCCGCGCGTACAGCAACGCATTCATTGCAGCCCAACGCGACGTCGTGCTGCCGAGCCCGGCGCGCGAGCAGCATCCCGGCCGCCCGCGTGCGAACTGCTCGTCGATGCCCCAGGCGCCCAGAAACGCGCCGCGGCCCAGGGAAGCCCGGACCCATTCGAGCATCGACTCGGCATGCGACCGCCAGAGCGGATCAGCCGCTGCCGGATCCTCCCGCGTCAGCAGGTACTGGGCCGTCAGCGTCGGGGAAACCTGGTTCCGGCTCGCCGGGTTGTAGGGCACGTCCTCGTAGAAGCCGCTCCACCGGTTCCAGGCGGCGCTCCTGGGGTTGAGCGGATGGTCGAGGATCCACATCCACGCGAACGTGCGGGCGCGCTCGTAGCGGGAGCCGTTGCCGACGCGCAGGCGCAGGAGCTCGTCGAACAACTGGACCGGCGCGACGATCAACCCGCCGTACTGGGCGCCGTCGACCACGCTCCCCGTGCGCGCGTTGACGCGGAACGGCCAGGGAGTGTGGCCCGCGTCCCCCTTACGAACGTGCCGGGCGAGCGCGTCCCCCGCCCACACCGCCGCGCGCAGGAACTTCCGCTCGCCGGTGAGCTCGTAGAAGTGGAGGTATCCGAGTCCGAGCAGCGCGACCTTGTCCGGCTCGATCCCTCCGTAGAAGCGTTGTGGCATCCCGGCGAGGCACCGGCCGTAGTTGCGATCCCCTCCACAGCTCGACGTGAAGGGCACGCGCGGCCAGTCCCATCGGGGCGGAGTCGTGCCGTGGGCGAGGTGATAGTCCAGCATGCTCCGCACCGTTGCGATGGCTCGCCGGTCTCCCGAGTACGGATACCAGCCGAGGAGCGAGTCGACGAACGAGGAGAACAGGAACGCAGGATTGTGCTGCCAGTAGCCACCCTGCAGCGTCTTCTCGTCAAACACCGCATAGGCCAGATGGACCTTGACCCCCGCTCTCCGGTCGACCGGGACGCGCCGTTCGATGAAGTTCCAGCCGAGGCGCAGCACGCGGTCGTAGCCGAGCCCGGCCCTCGGCCTGTACCAGGCCAGGAGCTTGCCCTGATCGTCGAGGACCGCGTCGTGCCACGGAAGCTGCCGATTGACCTTCGGCGGCTGGCTGAGGCGAAGCAGCTTTCGGTTAGTTGGCGCCGGAAGCAAGCCGAAGTGCTGCAACGCCGGTATCAGCATTGCCTCCCAGCCCATCTCCATGGAGTGCCGCCAGTCTCCTGAAAACCCCTGCACGGGCGCTTGCGGGTTCGTTCGCAGTACCGCCTGCAGCAGACTCGCCGACTGTCTCCGCTGGTCCACGACGACCCGGTCGGCGGTGCTCCACCACAGCTGCAGAGGCACCCCTCCTCCGGCGAGCTGGCGGACGTACGACATTGGACTGCGCTTCGCGTACGCCCGCCAGGCCGTCCTGGGCGTGCCGCCGATCTCGCGGCGCGCGATGGCCTGCAGGCTGGGCCCGATCGGACCGTTCCAGTGCCAGCGGCAGCTCCGGTTACACGGCAGGCGGGGGAAGTCGAAGTACCGCCGAGACATGTCGCTCACCGAGTCGAATGCCGCTGCGCCTGCGAGCAGCCACGGGTGACGGGCGGCGAGCAGTAGCGTCTCCTGACCGCCCATGCTGGCACCAAAGGCGTAGGTGCGATCGCGATCGATCCGGAGCCATGGAAGCGTGTGGGTGACGATCCGCCGCATGCGCGCCAGGTCGTCGATCTGACCTCGGTACCCCCACGAGTACAGCCGCAGGCGCCGGCCGTGACCGTCGGGGTTGACGACGGCGAACGGTCCGACCGCCGGCAGCGTGCCCCAGCGATTGATGTTCGCGCGACCCGAGACGCCGCGTCCGTGAGGAGAGATCACGAGCGGGAGGGGCGGGTTGTTGTCCGGTCCGTACCACGCCGGCAGGATCACGTACGCCGCGCTCTTGTAGCCGTCGTGAGTCCGGTAGTGGATCGTCCACACCCTCGTCTTGCCGTCCACGATCCAGGACGCGGGTGCGTTCGCGGACGAGACGCTCAGGAATAGCGCAGCTGCGAGCGCGGCGGCGACGAGAGAGCGAACTCCGATGCGCAGTCGGACCGACCCCATCGCGCCATGATTCCATCGTGCACCCAGGCCCTTCAAGCCCAACTCCAGCCGCGACGACAAGGGCATCCCGCTAGTGCGGACGCACTAGGGGGATGCCGGACTCACGCGGCGCGGTGACGCGCCAGCGCCACCGCCCGCGCTGCGCGGACGGCCGCCTTGCACCGACAAGTGCTCCGCGAGCGCGCGAGACCGCGCTCTCGCGCGGGCGCGGCGTACCTATCGTCGATCCACGGCGTCAGCCGTGGATCGAAACAATGAGCGGAATGATCAGGATCGCGACGATGTTGGCGATCTTGATCATCGGGTTGATCGCGGGGCCGGCGGTGTCCTTGTAGGGATCGCCGACAGTGTCGCCGGTCACCGAGGCGGCATGCGCAGCCGAGCCCTTTCCGCCGTACGCCCCGTCCTCGATCAGCTTCTTCGCGTTGTCCCACGCGCCGCCGCCCGAGGTCATCGCAATGGCGAGGAAGAGGCCGGTCACGATCGTCCCGATCAGCAGACCGCCCAGCATGCGCGGATTGATGATCCCGACGATGACCGGGAACGCGATCGGGATCAGCGCCGGCAGCATCATCTCCTTGATTGCCGAACCGGTGACGATGTCGATCGCGCGTCCGTACTCGGGGCGCGTCGTTCCCTCCATGATCCCCGGGTTCTCGCGGAACTGCCGCCGAACTTCCGTGACCACCTGCCCTCCCACCCGGCCGACCGCCTGCATCGCCAGCGAAGCAAACAGGAAGGGCATCAGCCCTCCGATGAAGAGGCCGGCGATCACCCACGCGTCACTCAGGCTGAACGTCGCGGACAGACCCTCGTCCGAGAGGCCCGTCGTGTACGAGTCGAACAGGACGAGGGCGGCGAGCGCGGCCGAACCGATCGCGTAACCCTTGGTCACCGCCTTGGTCGTGTTGCCGACGGCGTCCAGCGGATCGGTGATCGCGCGCACGGACTCGTCGAGATCCGCCATTTCCGCAATACCACCGGCGTTGTCCGTCACCGGTCCGTACGCGTCGAGCGCGACGATCAGGCCGGTCATCGAGAGCTGAGCCATCACGGCGACACCGATCCCGTACAGGCCGGCGAAGTGGTGGGCGACGAGGATTCCTGCAGCGATCACGAGCACGGGCGCCGCGGTCGCCTGCATGCCCACGCCGAGGCCGGCGATGATGTTCGTCGCGTGCCCGGTCTGGGACGCCGATGAGATCGCCTTTACCGGTCCCCAGCGCGTGCCTGTGTAGTACTCCGTGATCGCGACGAGGAGAAACGTGACGACGAGGCCGACGATTGCGGCGGCGTACAGATCGGTGAACCCGAACTTCCCATCGTCGTACGCCATCGTCACGGGAATGAATCCGATCGCCGACAGGACGGTCGCGACGATCACCGCCTTGTAGAGCGCGTTCATGATCGAGCCGCCGCGACCAACGCGCGCGAAGAATGTGCCGATGACGGAGGCGAGGATCGAGATCCCTCCGAGTGCGAGCGGATAGAGCGCGAGATTCGAGGTCGGGAACTGGAGGCCCAGCAGCATCACTGCGACGGCGGTGACGGCATAGGTTTCGAAGAGGTCGGCCGCCATCCCGGCGCAGTCGCCGACGTTGTCGCCGACGTTGTCCGCGATCACGGCCGGGTTGCGTGGATCGTCTTCCGGGATGCCGGCCTCGATCTTCCCCACGAGATCGGCTCCGACGTCGGCGGCTTTGGTGTAGATCCCGCCGCCCAGGCGTGCGAACACGGAGATCAGCGAGCCGCCGAACGCTAGCCCGATGAGGTCGTCGATGGCGGACTCCTTCGAGTTCCCGAGCCAGTCCGTCAGCGCCCAGTAGTAGCCGGCAACGCCGAGCAGGCCCAGCCCCACGACAAGCAAGCCCGTGACCGAGCCTGCACGAAAGGCGACGTTGAGCGCAGGCTTGAGACCACCGCGGGCCGCCTCGGCGGTCCGCACGTTCGAGCGCACGGCGACGTTCATCCCGATGAAGCCCGCCGCGGCGGAGAGGATTGCTCCTACGAGGAACCCGATCGCAGTCCCCCAGCCGAGCTTGTTGTAGAAGCCGAGCAGCAGGAAGGGGACGAGCGAGACCGCGGCGACCGTCAGGTACTGGCGCTTGAGGTACGCGGCCGCTCCCTCTTGGATCGCGGCCTGGATCTCGCGCATGCGATCGTTCCCGGTCGGACGCCCAAGCAGCCAGACGGTGAGACCGATCCCGTAGGCGACCGCTACCGCCGCACAGATGAGCGCAAAGAGCACGGCGTGGTCGTTGAAGAAGCTCCCGACGATCAGCCCTTCCTACCCCCTCACAAAGTCCGCGCCGAGGGCCCCCGGCGCGGGCAGGTTTCTATCACATCGCGCTTCGAAGGCGCTTCGTTGCTGGGCTATGCGGCTTTCCGCGTACTTTCGGCGAGGGCCGGCGAGCTCGAGTGGAGAGAGAGTGTGCGACGAGCCCGCGGGTGGGCGCGACGGGCGTGCCGGTCGGCGAGACCGGCCCGATAGGCGCAGGTTAGGGTTGGCCCACTGCGACTGTCATGACTCCGGAAGAACAGGAGAGCGCGATGGTGAAAGGCAGGAGCTCAAGGACGACGCGCTCGCTGGTCGTCCTCGTGACCGTCCTCGTATCGGTCGCTACCGCGGGCGCGCAGGCGACGGCAAGCGACGGTTCAAAACCGCCAGAGCTGGAGTTCCTTGGTCAGGCGATCGTTCCGACAGGGACGATGTTTGCGAGCACGACCGTGGGCGGTTTGTCGAGCATTGCCTACGACGAGGACCGCGGCGCCTTCTATGCGCTTTCGGACGACCAGGGCCAGTTCCAGCCGGCGCGGTTCTACACACTGCGACTCGATGTCTCCGACGGGCAGCTCGGCGACGGCGACGTGCACTTCGACGCGGTCACGACTCTCAGGGGCCCGGACGGCCAGCCGTTCGCGCCGTTCAGTCTCGACCCGGAAGGGCTTACGCTCACAAAGGACCGCGAGCTCGTGGTCACGTCCGAGGGGATCGCGACGCGGCAAATTGCTCCATGGGTACGGACGTACAACCTCGACGGCACGATGACGGGCGAGCTCGCAGTCCCGGCGGCGTTCGTCCCAAACGCTGGCGGGACGCACGGCGTTCGCCAGAACCTCGCATTCGAGGCGGCGGCCGTGGCGCCGAACGGCAGGTTTCTGTTCGTCGGCATGGAGGGAGCCCTCGACCAGGACGGACCGCCGGCGACACTGAGCGGCGGAAGCCCCGCGCGAATCCTCCGCTACAACCTCGTGACCGGGCGACTCGACCGCCAGTACGTCTACTGGACCGATCCCATCGCGGAGCCGCCCGTGCCTCCCTCGAACTTCGCTGTCAACGGCCTTGTCGAGCTGCTCCCGTTCAACAACGAGTTCATGCTCTCAATGGAGCGATCGTTCTCCGTCGGGGCACCCGACACGGGAAACACGATCAAGCTCTACAGCGTCGCCGTCCGCGGCGCTGACGACGTGGACGGCGCCGACAGCCTCGCGGGGGCGCTCAGCGAGATCCGATCCGTAGAGAAGACATTCCTCTTGGACCTCGACACACTGGGGATCCCGCTCGACAACGTCGAGGGGATGACGCTCGGCCCGACCCTGCCGGACGGACGCAGGTCGCTCATCCTTGTCAGCGACAACAACTTCGCAGCGAGCCAGTTCACGCAGTTCCTGCTGTTCGGACTGTCTCCGAGCTGAGGCCGCCGTGGGACCCCGCCCGCCGCGAAGACGCCCATGAGCGTGAGCGACTCGTTGAACGTCAGTGGGTCGAGCCCGGTCCTTTCGCCGCGTCGGCATATGCAAGCTGGAGATTCGCCGTGACCTGCTTGAAGTCCCGCATGATCTCCTCTCCGACCGCCCCTTCGAGCACGGGGAGCAGCGCGCGCAGCGCCTCGATCGCGACCCGCGCCTGGTCGAGGTCACGGTCCTCCTCGGAGAGCTTGCGATACCCGAGGGATGACACCGTGTACAGGGTCTGCACGAGCAGGTCCGAGACCTTGAGCTTCTTCAGCTCTTCCTCGAGCCGCTGGACGAGTTCCTCGTCGGACTGCGGAGGCTGCGCCTCCGTCATCGCGGTGGCTCACACAGCTCGAAGCCGCCAATTCCCTCGACGACCTCAGCCACCGACACGCTCCCGCGGGCGCCGGACGAGCTCGGCGAACACATCGCGGTGTGACCCGAGCTCGCCGAGGCGCGCGTACTGTCGCTCCGACGAGTTCGCCTCGGGGACCGAGAGGTAGGGCGCGGCTCCGATTTCCTCCGCGACAGGTAAGACCCACTCGATCAGCCGCTCGATGCGGGCACGCGCCGGCACCACCTCGCCGCTCTCGAAGTCGATCAGGCCGTCGGTGAGCCCGTAACGGATCGCCCGCCACATGTTCTCCTCGATCAGGCGGTGGGGCAGGCTCGGGAGCGGTTCGCCCTCATCCAGCGCACGCGCAAAACGGCCGCCGAGCGAATGGATCAACGCGGCCAAAGACTGAGCCTGTTCGAGGTCCGGCTGCGCGTCGCAGATCCTGACCTCGATCGTCGGGAACGCAAGATGCGGCCGCACGCTCCACCACATCTGCGTGTGCTCGTCGATCGAGCCGGTGTCGTAGAGGAAGCGGACGTAGCGCTCGAAACCGTCCCACCCTTCATACGCGTCGGGCACGCCCGCCCGCGGGAAGAGCTTCGTGAAGATCTCCGTGCGGGCCGAGTGCAGCCCGGTGATGCAGTCCTCGACGAAAGGCGAGCTCGTCGACAGCGCGAGCAGCTCGGGCAGGACGTTGCGGAAAGCGTTGCAGACGGCAACCGCGCGGTCCGCGCCGCGAATCCCGACGTGAGTATGGACGCCAAAGCTGTTGTTCCGCCACACGACGTACTGGAGCACCTCGTTGTTTCGCCGGTAGTGCGGCGTGTCGATGATCCGCTGGTCCTGCCAGCGGCTCCACGGATGCGTCCCTGTGCATGCGAGCGCGACGCCGAACTCGTCGGCAAGGTCGGCGAGCTGCGCTCGCCGCTCGGCCATGCGTTCGGCGGCCTCGCCAAAGCTGGTACACCGACCAGTCTTGATCTCGATCTCGGAGGCGATCAACTCGCCGACGAGGTGCTCGTCGAGCTCCGTTCCCGCTGCGCCGGCCTTCAGCTCCTCGAAACGGCTCGTCAGCTCGAGCGTCTCGGGATCGAGCAGCGCGAACTCTTCCTCCACGGCGACCGTCAAGTCCTGCCCGTCCTCGAAGGCTTCACGGGCAAAGCGGATCTGCTCGTCAGGGGTGAGGCGTTGTGCATCTCCCACGGCGGCGCCTACAGTAATTGAAGCGTTGCGCTATCCCCGGTTGAAGAGTGGGTCGGTGAGCGAGAGTCCGGCGTCGCCCTGCAGCTGATTCCAGAGGTAGAAGACGGCAAGCGCGGCGCCCAGCAGAGCGAGGTTCTTGTTGAAGTTCACTTGCTGCAACAGCTTCTGCTGGTCGTCGGTCTCCTTCCAGAACGCGTGCATCAGCGGCGTGATCAGCAGAAGGAATGCCGCGATCAGGAGCGCACCGAGGTCGCCCCAGATTCCGAGGATGACCATCGCTCCGCCCGCGACCGCCATCACGCCGGTCAGCGGGACGCCGAGCTCGGCCATCGGGACGTTGTACATCCGCGCGTACTGCACTCCCTGGCGCCAGCCGATCAAGTGCGCCATCAATCCCGAGAACACGAAGAGCAAACCGAACAGGATCCGCCCGATCAGGAACACGATGTCCATCGTGACCTCCCACGAGAATTGTTGACCGCTCAAGCTTAGGGTAGGGCGAAGGGCCTGAGCAACCGCGCGGCAACGCTCGTCCAGCTCCAGCGCTCGACGACAGCACTGCGGGCCGCCGCACCAAGCTCGGTGCGCCGCTCATGGCCAAGCTCGAGCAGCTCACGCAGCTTCATCCACAGATCACCGACGTTTCCGCTCTCGAAGCTCACGAGGTGGCGCTGCTCCGGCGGGTACGCCGACTCCAATCCCTCCGCCACTTCCGCCAGCCCCGAGTGGCGGGCTACGAGCGGAGGGCACCCTGCGGCCGCAGCCTCCGCCGCCACCATCCCGAAGGCCTCCGGGAAGATCGACGGCACGACCGTTGCGTCGACTGCCGAGAGGAGATGGACGAGGTGCCGGTGCTCGAGCGGTCCGGTGAAAAGCGTGCCCACCGGTGCGATCGACTCGAGGTAAGCGCGGTGGTCGCCGAAACCGACGATCACCGCCCGGGCGTCCGACTCGCGGATCGCGTCCAGCAGAAGCTGTACACCTTTGTTGTGGATGAGCTTGCCGAAGTAGAGAACGGTCGGGCCGTCGTCGGCGAAGAACGCTTCGAAGCGCTCCGCGTTCTCCTCGTCGGGTAGACGCTCCTCGGCGTTTCCCGGGTTCGGCGGATCTCCAATCGCCTCTACGATCAGACGGTCGACCGCAACGTCGCGCGCCTCGGGACGGAACTCGTCCACGTCGACGCCGGGCGGGACCTCGTGCACGCGCTCCACCTGGCCGACGACCTCTTCAAGAACCCCCCGGATGTGGGCGGAGCCGACGAAGACGGCCTTCGCGTGAGCGAGAGTTTGTCGTCCCCACTCGGCCAGCTCGGGATTCCCCCGCATCGAGTACTCGAGCTCCGAGCCGTGAGCCTTGACAGCAAAGGGCAGGCCGCTCGCGCGGCCCACCGGTGCGCCGAGCAAGACGTGGTTCGCGAACACCAGATCCGCCGGGAGCTGCGCGCCCAGCGCGGTTGCGTTCAGTGCGACGTAGCGCTCCCGCTCGGCACGGGTGAAGTCCTGCAGCAGCTTCGCCTCGAGCCCTTCGTAGCGGTCGAGCACGAACACGGGTAGCAGACCGCCGACGTTTGGCCGGAAGACGCGGGCGCCCGCGAGGTCGTACTGCTCCGGATGAGGTTCCTGGCAGACCACGACGACGTCGTGGCCGGCAAGGCTCCACGCGCGCGCAAGTGCCCGGGTGTACACGTTGGAGCCGGTGCCCCCGAGCAGGTAGCCATGCCAGAGCAGAATCCGCATGACCGGCCAGCCGGGCGGCTAGGTCAAGTAGAAGTAGAGGGCGTAGAGGAGCTCAACAGCCGGATTCGACGTATGGACCGCGACGTCCGAAGGGACGTCGAGTAGCGCCTCCGAGTAGTTGAAGATGATCTTGATGCCGGACGCGACGAGGTCGTCGGCTACGCGTTGCGCGTTGTCGGCGGGGACCGCGACCACGCCCACGATGATGTTCTTTTCGCGGATCGTGTCGGCGAGCCGCGCGTAGTCGCTGACCGGGACATTCCCGACCGGTCTCCCGAGCTTCTCCGGATCCGTGTCGAAGATGGCTGCGATGTTGATCCCGTGTTCGGCGAAAATCGGCGAGCTGGCGATCGCCTGGCCGAGCCGGCCGGCGCCGATCAGCGCGATGTTGTGCTGGCCCTGAGTTCGGAGGATCTTGCGGATCTCGCCGAGGAGGGAGTCGATGTTGTAACCGACCCCGCGCTTGCCGAACTTCCCGAAGGCTGAGAGGTCGCGACGAATCTGAGTCGCGTTGATGTTCGTGTAGTCGGAGATCTCCTGGGAGGAGATGCGCTCCTTGCCCATCTTCTTGGCCTGGGTCAGCACCTGCAGGTACCGGGACAAGCGCGCTGCCACCCCAACCGTCAGCCGATCCGCCACCGTGCTCCTAGAGTCGAGAGTTTGTGACAAGCGGAATCCGTTCTATCACGCAGGGCTAGGCGCCCGCGCCGGTCACTTTGTGACCGGCGCGAATCCGGGCGAAGGAGCGCTCGCCGTCGATCTCGACGACTGGGAGCCATTCCCGGTACTTCGCCTCGAAGTCTGCGTCTCCACCGATGTCGATCTCGTTGAGCTCGAACGGCACCTCGGCACGGACATCCTTGATCACACCACGGGCTCGCTCGCAGAGGTGGCAGCCCTCCGCGTGGTAGAGCGTGACCTTCACGAGCGTCATCCATCACTCTTTTCCGATTCACCCATGGAAGGTTCGACTTTTGCACGCTTCGCCAAGCACTGCCATCAAAGCCGGAGGCTAACGCGCGCGAAGCGGCGTTAGCCGCAGGCGAACTGAGGCAGGCGGGGACGTCTTCAGCGCCGCGCCCCCGCCCGCCCGGCACGACGAACCCGCCCAGATCCATCTAGGGCGAATGACGAAACGCGCGCGGAGGCGAGACCGCGTCTCGCCGCAGCGCTACTCGACATCCGCTTTGCTCGAACCAGAAGGAGGGGGCACGTCGGGGAACCATGGGTTCCCCCACGGAACTACGGATAGATGCCTCGAGTGACGGTGGCTTCTGAGACCCGCTGCACTGCGAGACCGTAGGCAGCTAGCCGCATCGACACGCCGCGGCTCTCATGAGTGGCCCAGGTCTCGTTGAACGCCCGCGTGACGATGTCGTTCAACTTCGCGTTCACCTCGGGCTCCTTCCAGAAGTACTCCTGGAGGCCCTGCACCCATTCGAAGTACGACACGACCACGCCGCCGGCGTTCGCGAGGATGTCCGGCAGTACGAGCACGCCTTTGTCTTCGAGAATCTCGTCGCCGGTTGGCGTCACCGGCCCATTGGCGCCCTCGACGATGATCTTCGCCTTCACGCGGGACGCGTTCTCCTCCGTGATCACCTGCTCGAGCGCGCACGGAGCGAGCACGTCGCACTCGAGGAGGAGGAGCTCGTCGTTCGAGATCGCATCGGCACCGCGGAAACCGCCGAGCGATCCGGTCTCGCGCTTGTGCGCAAGAGCAGCCTGAACGTCGATGCCGTTGGGATTGTGGAGGCCCGCAGTCGAATCGGAGACGGCAATGACGTTCGCCCCGTCCTCGGCGAGGAACTTGGCGAGATAGGAGCCGACGTTGCCGAAGCCTTGCACGGCAACGCTCGTTCCCTGCAACGTCGTCTGCTTCTTCCGCACCGCCTCGCGCACGCAGTAGAGAGCGCCGCGCGCGGTCGCCTCCTCCCGCCCGAGCGAGCCGCCGATCGTCAGCGGCTTGCCCGTCACGACACCGAGCACGGAGTGGCCCTTGTTCATCGAGTAGGTGTCGAAGATCCAGGCCATCACGCGGCCGTCTGTTCCCACATCCGGTGCGGGAATGTCCTTCTCGGGCCCGATCTCGTTGATGATCTCCGAGGTAAAGCGACGTGTCATCCGCTGCAACTCGCCCTCGGACATCTCTTTCGGGTTGCAGACGACGCCGCCCTTCGCCCCGCCGAACGGGATGCCGGCAAGCGCGCACTTCCACGTCATCCACATCGCGAGCGCCTTCACCTCGTCCAGCGTGACGTCTGGGTGGTAGCGGATCCCGCCCTTCGACGGTCCTCGCGCGACGTTGTGCGTGACGCGGTAACCCTGGAAGACCTGGGTGGTGCCGTCGTCCATGGCAACCGGAATGGAGACGGCCAACGCCTTCTTGCACTCCTGGAGGACGTTGACGAGGTTCGGGTCGATCGCGAAGACCTCGGCGACCCGGCGCAGCTGCTCGCGTGCGATCTCGAAGGGGTTCTCGCGCAGATGCGAGACGGGAACGTCGACGGTCGTCACTCTCAGCTCCTTTTTCCGCGCAAATCGGGCACTTCCGTAAAGATCGGCGCCGAGTATATGCACCTCGGTGCTCTGTTCGGCTTCCTGGCGTGCCGCTGGGCGTGCGTAGGCCGACTGGACAGTGCTCGAGGCACGGACTGTCGGCCGGAGCGCGGCCAGCGGAGCGAGGCGGCGGCGGAGCCCGGCTTCGCCGGGCGGGAGCCGCCGCCGGCCAGCGGAGTCGAGAAGGCCTACTTGATGGAGAAGGAGACTATCCTCGCCGTCGGCGGTGCGGCATCGGTGCCGTACGCGACCAGACGCAGGTCGTAGTCGCCCGACGGAAGCACCGCACCGCTCGGGTCGCGGCCGGTGACGCCGAACGAATAGCGGCCGGGCAGCACATCCCGCAGTCGTGCGAGGAGCCCGATTCGACCGCCGTCGGGACTCCACAGCTCGAGGTCGAGTCGCGAAAGTGGAAGCACATTCGACCCGACCCCGGAACGTGGGACTGAGCCGGCAACGAAACTGAGCAGTGCAGGCGCTGCATCGGATGGAGCGAACGTGCGCGTGGAGAGGCGAACCGAGGCAAGCGACGGAGAACGGCGTTCGCCGAACAGGATCGTCCACGGCACACGCACCTCGCGGCCGGCCAGCGGCGTCACGACGAGGACTCCCTCCGCAGGCGCGACGCCGTCAACCGCACTTGTGACGCGTGCGCGGACGCGAACGCGAATCGTCTGCCCGGCGCCGAGCGAGAAACGCTGCGGTCTCACCTCGAAGTCAACCGCTGCAGCACCCTCTCGTGCAACACGCACGTCCAGAGAGAGAGACACTCGGCGCGCCGAAACGTTGCGCAACATGAGTTCCTGCTCGGTTCGCCAGCGTCGAGTGTCCGCGCGGCCAAGCGCAAGTGCTGCGGGTAGCGCGGCAACCTCGGTCGCTGTCGCGCCGCCGACATCGACAAGCCCAGCCCCCTGGGACGTCAGCGAGTCATTCGGAAGCGCCCGGGCGGATCCAACCAGGAGGCTCTTCAGCGCGTCCGCGTCGAGATCGGGGCGTGCCTGCGCGAGCAGCGCAGCAGCGCCTGAAACCAAAGCCGCCGCGACACTCGTTCCGTTGGCGGTTCCGTAGCGAGCGGAGCCGTCGGTGTTCGACCCTGGCTCGGCGGTGCCGAGCGCGACGCCGGGAGCAACGATTTCGGGCTTCACTCGACCGTCGAAGGCGAGCCCGGTCGAAGAAAAGCGCGCGATGTGTCCCTCACCGCTGTTCGACTCCGTCTGCAACGCTCCGAGCGAGACGGTGGCCGAGGCACCCCGCCGCATTTGTGCGAGCAGCCTCTGCGCAACGTCCTCGGGGACAGAGAGGGCCGGGATCGGGGCGCTTTCATCGAGACTGATGCCGCCCGCAGGAAGATCCGCTCCGTAGAAGAGCACCGCGACGGCTCCGGCGCGAGCGGCGTTGGCAGCAGTCGAGTCGGGATCCGCTCCCGAGCGAACCAGCGCGGCGCGACCGGCGACGAGGCTGAGGCCGCGTCGGTCGAAGAAGTCGAGCAGGGGCACGGCGCCCCGATAACCGCCCGGCGCGGTCGTCCGGCTGCGCGGCGCGCCGACTTGGGCGTCGATAGGCCCTGCAGGTACGACGGTGCCGGCGAGAGGACGCGTCCCATCCAGCTCCACGCGGAGCCCAGCACGGAGAACGACCCGCACCTCGCCAAAGTGTGGGCGTAGGTCAACGGCGCCGACCGTCAGCGCCGCCGGGGCTCCTCCGGGCCCGGAGACGCTCCCGTAGCCGGGCCCCGCCGGACCGTCGTTGCCTGCGGGTGCCACGACGAGCGTGTCGAGGCGTGTCGCGCCGGCTGCGGCGCGCGCGAGCGGGCCGTCGGAGAACGCGGCAAAGGGCTCCGCAACGCCAACGAGCGCCACCCTCGCTGCGTCATGCGCGTCGCCGTCCGCATTCGGGTCGACGGCACGCTCAAGGCCGGCGAGAACCTGATCGGTTCGCCCGTAGACCGCCCAGCCGGCGGAAGCGTCACGCTGCCAGCCGGCGACGCGGATCGGAAGCAGCGTGGCGCCCGGTGCAACGCCGGCGAGCGCTCCCGGTCCGCCCGAGCCGACGATGAGCCCGGCCAGCTCCGTTCCGTGTCGCTCCAGCTCCGCGGGCTCGTCGGGCCGTGGAGCCGCAAGCGCGTCGGCCCCGCCGACGATGTCTATTCCGGCGGTTACCCGGCCGCGCAGGAACGGGTGCGCGCGGTCGACGCCGGTGTCGAGCAGGGCGATGGTCACGCCGCGGCCGTCGACGTCCGAGAGGCCAATGTCGGGTCGCTGCCCCACCTGCGCACGGCCGAGCAGGCTCGAGCTGACCGAGGCGGGATAAGCGGCCCGCACGGGGTAGACGCCTTCGACTTCCGGTGCGCGCTCGAGCAACGCGATGCCGCGGGCGTCGAACGCGGCGGAGAAGCCGTTGACGGTGCGGGTGTAGCTGTATTCGGGCTGAGCGACGACTCCCTGGACCCGGAGTCGCGCGACCAGGAGCTTCTGCGCCGAGAGGGCGCTTAGCGTCCAGGTTCGTTCGTCCTCGCTCGTCGCGAGGCCTCCGGCGCGCCCGACCCGGTTGGCGAGAGACGGGGCTTTGAGCAGGACGATCACCCGCTGGCCGACGGCGACACGCGGCCGCTGGGCGCCGGCGAGGCCCTGCCAGCTGGGCTCGCCTAGGGGAGTGACTCCGCTGCTGCGCCCACCCGCGGCGATCAGGACACCCGTGACTGCGACCGCAAGAGCCGCGAGCACGAGGGCATTGAACGGCTCACGCGGAGGACGCGTAGGCATCGAGCGCAAGATAGCCGGGATACAGGATGGGCTTTTCGAACCGAGCCGCCGACGCGATCATCGCGGCGTTGTCGGTGCAGAGCTCGAGCGGGGCGAGGACCGCGCCCGGCAGAGCGGCCCGGAGCTCGGAGTTGGCTGCAACCCCGCCGACCACCGCCACGGTCGCGGCGCCGGTCTCGTGCGCCGCCTGTTGCGTCCTGTTGACCAGGGCACGGACGATTGCACGCTGGTAGCTCGCAGCAAGATCCGCTCGGCGACGCTCGAGCTCGTCAGATGGGAGCTTGCGTACGGCGTACAGAAGCGCGGTCTTGAGCCCCGAGAACGAGAAGTCGAGGTCCGGGACTCGGGCGACTGGGAACGCGTACGTCTCCGGGTTCCCCTCGCGCGCAAGCCGGTCGATCGCAGCTCCGCCGGGATAGCCGAGCCCCAGCAGCCGTGCGCCTTTGTCGAAAGCCTCGCCCGCGGCGTCGTCGAGGGTCGTGCCGAGCGCACGCGGAGGCCGGCCGCGTTCCTGAACGTCGAGCAGCAGCGTGTGCCCGCCGCTCGCGAGCAGGCACAGGAAGGGGGGCTCGAGTGGATCCGGTTCGAGATAGAGCGAGGCGACATGCCCGTGGAGATGGTCGACCGGCGCGAGCGGGAGACGGCGAGCCCAGGCGATTGCCTTCGCGGCTGCCACGCCGACGAGCAGCGCACCGATGAGGCCCGGGCCCGCCGTGACTCCGACGAGCTCGACGTCCGCGAGCGAGGCTCCCGCTGCGTCGAGTGCCTCTCGGATCACCGGTGTAACGAGCTCGAGGTGCCTTCGGGACGCAACTTCCGGCACGACGCCGCCATAGCTCGCGTGCAGGTCGGCCTGTGACGAAACGACATTGGCGAGGATCTCGCCGTCGGCGGTGATCAGCGCGGCGGCCGTTTCGTCGCAGGAAGTCTCGAGCCCGAGTATCAACGGCTCAAGCGGAACGCGGCTCGGGATCCCTCCACATGATCAACGCGTCTTCGCGATTGTCCGTGTAGTAGCCCCGGCGGATTCCGCGCGCCTTGAAGCCGACCTGCTCGTAGAGCTTGATCGCCACGTCGTTCGACACCCTCACCTCGAGCGTGTAGCCCCTTCGCCCCTCGCTCGACGTCAACTCGAAGAGGCGCTCGAGCAAGCTCGATGCGATCCGGCGGCGCCGGTACTTGGGCGCGATCGCGAGGTTCATGACATGCCAGGCGTCGACGTAGCGGGAGATGATGAGAAAGCCGAGGAGCTCGTCCGTCTCGGGGTCGAAAGCGCCAAGGGAGATCGATGACGGCTTGGCGAGCTCGCCTGCGAACATCGACCGTGACCACGGTGTCGGATAAGACTCGCGCTCGATCGATTCGATTGCATTGAGGTCGCGAAGCTCCAGGCGCCGGAAATCCACCTTGTTGGCAGTCGCGCTCATTTTTCCCTCACGGGAGCGAGCCTGTGGGCGAGTGACGCGCTCACATTCGGGTTCTATCAGCGTCCGGGATCCGCAGGTATAGGGGTTCGACCGCTTCGGCAGGTCCGAAGTCGCGGGCGAGGAGCGCATGGAAGCGTGCGCGCGGCAGATGGCGCTCATCGGCGTCCGGCGGCACCACGGCTCCCACGGCCTCGAGGAGCGACCGGTACCGGACCGCGCCACTGCCGACGCACGTCGTGCCCGGGCCGAGGTCGAGCTCCGCAGGAGCGAGGACGCGCGGCTCCCCCTGCAGGACGAAGACCTCGCCACGCCGTGCATCGACGACGGGTACGGCTCCGGGAGTCCCGGCGGCCAGCGCGTCGAGCGTCGAGACCCCGGCAGCGGGGACGCCGAGCGCGAGCGCGAGGCCGCGCGCCGTAGCCAGGCCGACGCGAACGCCGGTGAAGCTCCCCGGCCCGATTCCGACGGCAAGCGCCTCGACGTCCGCGGTGTGCGCGCCGGCCTGACGCAAGAGGGCGTCGACGTCCTCGAGCAACGTCACGGCCCGAGAGAGGCGCTCGCCGAGGACCTCGCCGCTCGAGACGAGCGCGCTCGTCGCCACGTCAGTGGCCGTATCGAATGCCAGGATCAACATCGCCGCGAATCGTGACAAGCCGGACGCCCTCGCCGCCGTGCTCCAGGAGCACCAGCGCGCGAGGCGCGGGCAGGATCCCTGCTCCAGCCTCAGGCCACTCGACGAAGACGATCGCGTCCTCGAAATAGGGCTCCAGGTCTCCCCACTCCGCAGCCGAGATGCCCTCGAAGCGGAACAGGTCGAGGTGGGACACGTCGACGCGACCGCGATAACGGTGGCCGATCGTGAAGGTGGGGCTCGTGACGGGGACTTCGACGCCGAGTGCCCGGCAGGCGCCGCGGACGAACGTGGTCTTGCCGGATCCCAGTTCGCCGGAGACCGTCACGACATCTCCCGGTTGGAGCGTCGCGGCCAGCCGACCGGCGATCTCTTCCGTCTCCTCGGGCGAATGAGACTGGATCAGAAGAGGCCGAGCTGGATGGCGGGCTCGGCGACGGCCGGCGCGACGAAGACCGGCTCCGGCGGCGCCACCTCCCGTCCGAGCAGCTCCGGCACCCGCGCGAAGTCCGACTGGAGCACCTCCAGCATCCGCGGCGTGTAGAGCGCAGCCGCCGGATGGTAGAGCGGATACAGGAGCACGCGCCTTCCGCCAAGCGTCGTCTCCTGCTCCTGCCCGTGAACGCGCGTAATACCCGTCGGGCGGCCGGAGAGCAGCTTGGTCGCAAAGTTCCCGAGCGTCGCGACGACGCGCGGCTGGATCAGCTCGATCTGGCGCCAGAGGTGCGCCTCGCAGGCCTCGATCTCCTCCGGCATTGGGTCGCGGTTTCCGGGAGGCCTGCATTTCAAGACGTTCGCCACAAAGACCTGCTCGCGGTTGAGGCCAATCCCCGCGAGGAGCTGGTCGAGCAACTTCCCTGCGGCCCCGACAAAGGGGATGCCCTGCTTGTCCTCGTGGAATCCCGGCGCCTCGCCAACGAACATCAGGTCGGCGTCTGGGTTTCCTGAGCCGAAGACGACCTGCGTGCGCCCCGCCGCGAGCGCGCACTTGGTGCAGCCGGCGACCTGATCAGCGAAGGCCGCTAGGGAGAGGTCCCTAGAGAGAGTGGCGTCCACGCGGAGGCAGTCTAGGGCTCCTTCCGGACGCGTCGGCTCAGTGTCCGCAGCCGCAGCTGCCGCCGCAGCAGCCGCCGCCGAATGCGCCGGTCTGGCCGGCGGTGCCGATCATCGAGAACGTCGAGAGCTGCTTGGCGACCTTTGTTGCGCCGCACTCAGGGCAGAAGACTTCCTGGTCGCCCCGGACAAGCTCTTCGAAGTGCGCCTCGCACTTCATGCAGACGTACTCGTACATCGGCATCGTCCGGCGAGTGTACTTATCAGCAGACGCGAACGCGCCGCGTCGCTTTCGCTTCCCGCCCGGCGGAGTCGGAGACGATCGCCGACAGCGTTCGCTGCCCCTTCCGCGCGCCGCCCGCGTTCCACGTGAACGAGTAAACGCCGCCGACGTTCTTCTTGGTACGACCGATCTCGCGGCCGGCAGCGAAGAAGCCGACCGAGGAGACGGCTGCGGGCGAGCTGGCTACGACGTCGAGCTGCACGGAGCCCGAGACGCACGAGCCGGCCCTGGGAGCGAGCCACGTGACCGTCGGCGCGTTGACGACCCTGAGCCGCATGCGTCGTCGCGCGGTGTTCGGCAACAGGTCCTCGGAGTCGGTGTTGACGTTCTTCGCCTCCTGGAGGTCAGACGCAATCAGCCGCACCGTGGTCCGCCCAGGCTTCAGCTTCGTCGCCTCACGCGGAAGCGGGATGACAGCGATTCCCGTCCTCGGATCGAACTGCGACGCGCCGGTCAGGCGGAAGCTGTAGTCGAGCAGGATGGCGAACGGATCGACACCGGACTGGGAATCCGTTACCCGGACCGCAATCGACGGCCGGCCTGCGGAAACGCGCGTGGTGAGCAGCCGCACAGTTGGGGGCTTGACGTCGTTGATCCAGGAGCGGAGGACGTAGGGGCCGGCATACCCATTCCCACCGAAGGGATCGAATCCCGACTCGACCGAGACGTAATACCGCCCCGGGCGTGGGAAGGCAGTGCCGGCTGTCCTCGAATCGAGCAGGAAGCCGTCCATGTACGAGTTCGTGTTGATCGGCGTCCCCGCGATGCCCTGGACGTCGTTCTCGTCCAGTGAGCCGAGGAACCACGGGTGGATTGGGGCGATCAGCAGATCCTCGAACGGCGCATTGACGTTGTACGGCGGATCGACGACCCCGACGCCGACGTTCGCCGGCTTGCCTGTGACGTCTATGAAGTAGACCTGCTCCTTCCCATCCTCGTTGAGAGGCGCGTCGACGCCGAGCAGGCCGGTCAACCCGAACGGGGAGCTTGGCCAGCGGTACACGCGCGCGCGATCGACGCCGGAGCGCGTGTCGCCGGTTTGCGGATTCTTCAGCTCGATCGGCTGGGCACCCGCCAACCTGGGGCGGTCCACGAGGAACGCATACGGAATCCGCCGCGTGACTCCGCCCTGACGTAAGACCACGAAGCCGTAGTCGTCACCTGCCGCAGCGCCCCCGGACGCCTGGGCGACCGCCTCGAAGGTCGTCGTTCCCCCGGAGGCGAGGGCGACGGATGAAGGGACCGAGATTGTCGCGCCGGCGGTTGCCGCTTGCGGCCGAAGCTCGACCTGCCACGTTCCAGCGCCTCCGCCGGCGTCGGAGAGCTGCACGAGGATGCTGCGGCTCGCCCCGCCTGCGGTCACGTTCAGGTACCGGAACGAGAGGGATTGGGGGTCGGTGAAGATCCTCGGGGAGATCGCAGCTGTGAGGCTGACGAGCCCCGCGCCCTCGATTAACACAGATGCCTCACTCGTCCCGGCGGTGTCCTCGAAAGCCGGCCCTGCCGTGGACATGAGCGCCGACTTGATCTGCTTCGCGGTCCACCCGGGGTTGCGCTCCAGCAGGAGCGCGGCCGCACCGGCAACGTGCGGCGCCGAAAAGCTCGTCCCGTCGAGAACGGCGAAGTTCGAGCCCGCGAAATCGTCGACGGTCGAAGACAGGATGCTGGTGCCGGGAGCGGAGACATCTGGCTTCAGGTCGTGGCCGAAGGCGGTCAGTCCGGCCGAAGAGAACGCGGCCGGCGTGCCGCCGCGGCCGGTGAGGATCTCGGTCACGTCCCGGCCGATTCGGATCGTCGCCCGCCCACCGGTCCCTGCCACGGCGGCCCGCAGCCTGGCGCCGTCGAGGTCGGCGATCATCCCCCCAGGGCGCGAGAGACCGACCGGGATGCCGCTCCCCTCGCCCGGGTGGTCGTCGACGACGACCACCCCTTCTGCACCCGCCGCCGCCGCGCGGGCACTCTTGACGCGGAAGTCGCAGCCGCCCCTCGTGATGAGGGCGATCAGGTTGAGCAGCGAGCGGTCCGGCAACGTGTTTCCACAGAGAGTTCTGTCGACCGGCCTGCCGTTCGTCCCGGTGATCGTGCCGACGTCTACGAGTGTCTGGTCAGACGTCCCCCACTCCGCGGGCGTGACGCCGGGGGCTGCGAGGTAGCCGATCCGGCGCAGGTTCGGGGTGGCCGGCGAGAGGACGGTCAGACTCGGCGTGAAGACGTGCGAGTTCGTCACCGCCGCGACACTGATCGCATCCGGGGCCGTGCTCGGCGACCCCACCGTGCCGAGCCCAAAAAGCTCGCGGTCGTTGCCCGCCGAGATGACCGGCACCACTCCGGCTCTCGCGACGTTGGCCACGGCTTCGATCATCGCGTCGTGGGCGGGATCGGCCTGCGATCCGCCGCCGGAGAAATTGATCACGTCCATCCCGTCGGTGACAGCGGCCTCGAACGCCGCGATGATCTCTGGCGTGTTCGCGACGCAGCAGTCCGACTTCGTGAGCGGGTCCGGCACCGAAAAGACGCGGTAGTTCCCCAGCCAGGCGCGCGGCGCTACCCCGCTGAGGCCTTCGACCCTCGGGATGCAACCTCCTGCCGAGCGGACGCAAAGCCGAGGCGTCTGCTCTTCGGCGATGACGGTGCTGTCGGGCGCGGTCGTGTTCTCCTTCCCGGCGATGACGCCCGCAACGTGGGTGCCGTGGAAAGAGACGCGAGCATCGAGAGGCTGACGCCCCTGCGGGCCAGACGTGGGGCCGGGGAACGAGCGGGCCGCGATTACCTTCTCGTTCGTAAAGTCGCGATTGCCCTTCGGGAACCCGGACGGGACTCCGAGTCCGGTCCCGACGAAGAACGGGTTCCTCTCGTCGATCCCGTCGTCGACGACCGCGACCTTGATGCCGTCTCCCTTCAGGCCGGTGAGTGCCCGGAGCTGGGGAGCGCCGATCAGAAACCCGCTCCTGTTCGTGGAGAGCGCGTAGCGGAAGCTCGGATAGACCTTCCGCACGAAACCGAGCCGGTTGAGCGCAGGCAGTTTGCGCACCGGGACGCTCACCGTGAAGCCGTCGAGAATGACGCGGAAGCGCCGGGAGACTCGGGCCCCGGGGACCTCGCGTTTCAGAAGGCTGATCGCGCGTTGCTGGGCGGCATCGAGGCGCGCCAGGTACGCGCGCGCGGAGGCGCTTGCGATGTTGAGCTTCCGCGTCGCCGCGCCTGCACTGCGCCACCCGGCACGCCGCGCGAGATCCGTCTGGGCGAGCGGAGGCAGCCGGAGCGTGACGATCACTCGCGTGCGCCCCTGCCACGCGGGGATGTGCGCCGTGATCGCCCGGACGCGCGGAATCGTCAGGCCGCCGGGGTACGTACGGAGAACCGGCTGCAACGAGCCGGCCGCGGATCCGGCCGAGAGGAGCGCGAGCGCGGCGGCAGCGCAGCCGAAGGCCGCGAGACTAGCCGACCGTCGCAGAGAAGCTCCTGCTGATCCTCCGCCCCTCGAACACGACTGTGATCGAGCCACGAATCGGCTTCCCCTTCGCCGAGCCGGGAATCAGCCAGGCGCACCGTGCCTGACTCCCGACGAACTTCCGGACTCGAGCTGTGATTCGCGCGCCGCCCACCGTCGCGGTGCAGATGACCTGTCCGCCCTTGAGGATTGCGCCGGTGTCGTTGCGCGCAACGGTCAAAGCCG